>Ga0055584_100003999_pt1 | contig 14442 bp, 15 predicted proteins | sample OSDHelmetaG_FD_58716 | JGI IMG/M metagenome (GOLD analysis project Ga0055584, IMG submission 58716) | Pelagic marine sediment microbial communities from the LTER site Helgoland, North Sea, for post-phytoplankton bloom and carbon turnover... | ecosystem: Environmental > Aquatic > Marine >... | reverse complement strand
GTTTTACATCATTCTTGTAGAAACCCTAAATCAACGTTATACCAGAAATTGTGGGCCGATTTAAAGGCATTTAATGATGACCTTCAAGGCGATTTAAAAACCCGATTTAATACGATTGTTTTTGTCGGGATAGGGGGATCTTATTTAGGGCCTCAATATTTGGTGCATGCCTTGCAAAAAGCGGGTGTAGAGGCCCATCGTGATGTTTATTTTTTGCCGAACCTAGATCCTAACTCAATGGCAGATATTCTGGCTAAAGTTGAGTATTCGAAAACCTTGTTTGTTTTTACGACTAAAAGTGGCTCCACGCGAGAAACGATTGAAAATTATAAAGTAATTTCAACCTATTTATCAGATCAAGGGGTTTCCGAGCAAGATCAAAAAAATCAATTAGTTGCTATTACCAGTACGGGTTCTTTCTTTGATGATGCGTTACGGTTTAGTCGTGTTTTTGAAATTGATGTTGCGATTGGGGGACGATTTTCTTTAAGTTCAGCGGTTGGGATGGTCTTGTTGATGGCGTGTTTTGGTTTAGATGTGTGTGCCCAATTCTTAGAAGGTGCTCATGAAATGGATGTTCACGCACAATCAAAAGATCTTCGTCAAAATATGCCGCTAATGATGGCAGCGATTGGATTTTGGCAACAAAGTTGTAAAGGCTTTTCAGCTAGAGCTATTGTTCCTTATTCAGATGCCTTGGCCTTTTTTCCTCCTTTTTTACAGCAGCTTTATTGCGAGAGTCTAGGTAAAGCAACGTTAAGTGATGGGTCTCCTTTAGTTGCGGGTACAGGGCCTCTTATCGTGGGTGGTGTAGGGACGCTTTTACAGCATTCGCTGTTTCAGTTTTTTCATGATAATCCAGAGGGTGTGCCGGTTCAGTTTATTGCCTTTAGACAGTCGAATGTTCAAGATTCTGCTGGGCAACAAATATCGTTAAACCAGAATTGTGTCGCACAAATATCCGCTCTTATCCAGCGCCCCATCGAGCAGAACGCGGCGCCACGGCCTAGTACTTTATTGCTGGCCGATCGCATTACCCCAAGATGTTTAGGGTCTTTATTATCGTTGTACGAAAATGCCACAATGTTTGAAGGGTTTATGTACGGCATAAATACATTCGATCAACCTGCTGTTGAGCTAGGTAAGCAGTTAGCAAATCGATTAAAAGAAGGCCAGTCCTCAGATCCGTTATTGGATGCGTTTCACAGTTTATTTAAATAGCCAATATAGTCTTTAATACCTTCTTCAAGTTCTGTCATAGGGGTCTTATAGCCTGCTGCTTTTACTTTACCCATAGGGGCTTCGGTAAAATATTGATATTGAGTTCGAAGATCTTCTGGCATGTCGACGTAGTCGATATGTCGAGGTAGGTCCATATGATCAAATAGTGCATGTGCCATCGCGTTCCAAGATCGTGCCTTTCCCGCGCCCACATTATAAATGCCGTTAATTTGTGGATGTTCTAAAAACCACAATACGATTGCAGCACAGTCTTTTACATAGACAAAATCCCGTTTCTGATCACCATCTTTATAGTCGGGACGGTACGATTTAAAGAGCGATATTTTCTGAGACTTCTTAATTTCAATATACGCTTTTCGAGCGACACTTCTCATATCTTCTTTATGACATTCTCCGGGCCCATAGACATTAAAAAATTTAAGTCCCACCATTTTATCTAAATATCCATTTTCTTTCACCCAAATATCCATTAATTGTTTCGATTTAGCATATAAATTAATTGGAACAAGCGTTTCAATCTTGTTTTCGTTATCCTCAAACCCATTTTCACCTTCCCCATAAGTAGCCGCTGAACTCGCATAAATATATCGAGCGTCATGTTCCAAACACCAACTCGCCAAAATCTGACTATATTCTGTATTATTCTCTTTAAGAAAGTTCCAATTTCGCTCCCGAGTAGACGAACACGCTCCCATATGAATAATTGCCTCAATTTTTTCAGTAATCTGGTTCTTTTTAATGCGATTAATAAACGACGTTTTATGTTCGTATTGTTGATAGTTAATCCGATTTAAATTCTTGCTTTTCAAACAGTTCCCAAGATCATCTTCAAGCTCATCTACCAAAATCAAATCCTTACGCCCTTTCTCATTAAGCGCTACCGCAATCTCAGACCCAATAAACCCCGCCGCTCCCGTAATAATAATCATAATAAATCCCTTAATGTTCTTTTATCTGTATACCTTAAGACTATCACGCCCTCGCAATTACGGCATAGTACAAGCTCGCAATGTTTCTCAAAGCGAGCGAAGCAAAGAGTTGTCCCTAATAAAGTCCTAAGTCCCCACTTCGATAGGCTCAGTGACCATAATGGTATTATCCAAAAGAGCGAGGGAAGCAACGCGTCCTCTCTCATATAGATCCCGGATCAAGCCCGGGATGACGAATTTAATAACCCCAAAAGTATTAAATCTCAAGCACCAAGTGTTTAATTTGGATGAGATGTGGACAAATCCGGGAGGGGATAGCAATGATAATTGCAGACCCGAGCGCATTTGTCTGCAGATCGCCAAATTAAATTCTTGGTGCGCGTGGAGGGAATCGAACCCCCACGCCTTACGGCACTAGATCCTAAGTCTAGCGCGTCTACCTAGTTCCGCCACACGCGCACAAAGTAACGATATTTTAACAGTAGTCCTTGGTACTGGCAACAGATTTACATTCCAGGTTCAAATTGCTAGAATGACGATATGATTTTAACTAAGCTATCCTTAGCTTTGAAAGGCCTATTTTGAGCGAAACTACAGAAACCACCGAGCATCTCAACGAAGAAGAGGTGCGATTACAAAAGTGCAATCAACTCCGCGAGCAATCGATAGAGCCTTATGCGTATAACTATAACCCAACGCATCGTATGGCCGACATTGCTCCCAAATATGAAACACTAGATATTGGCGAACATTCGGAAGACCCTATCTGTGTTGCAGGCCGGATTATTGCCAAGCGTGGTCATGGTAAGGCGACCTTCGGGAACCTTTTAGACCAAGATGGCACGGTCCAATATTACGCGAATTTATCTACTTTAGAGGAAACAAACTTTAATATTCTTTTATCCTTAGATGTTGGTGATATTATCGGCGTAACGGGCCATATGTTCCGTTCCAAACGTGGTGAACTTACCTTATTTATGGAGTCTTTCCAGCTTCTAACCAAAGCGTTGTTACCACTTCCCGAAAAACATCATGGTCTTACCGACAAAGAACTTCGCTACCGAATGCGATACGTTGATCTTATCTCGAATCCAGAAGTCCGTCAGGTCTTCCAAACCCGATCAAAAGTGGTTCATGCTATTCGTGCCTTTCTACATGATCGCTCGTTCATGGAAGTCGAAACGCCGGTTTTACAATCTATTTTTGGTGGTGCTTCTGCCCGACCATTTAATACTTTTCATAATGAACTTCAACAAGATCTTTTCCTTAGAATCGCTTTAGAACTTCATCAAAAACGATTGGTTGTTGGCGGTTTTGAACGTGTCTTTGAAATTGGACGTGTCTTTCGTAACGAGGGTATTTCGTGGAAACATAATCCGGAATATACGTTATTAGAATTGTATCAAGCGTATGCCGATTACGACGATATTATGGCGTTAACCGAAGCGCTGATTTCAGCGGTCGTTTATGAACAGTTTGGGTCGTATACTATCGAATACCAAGGTCAATCCTTAAACTTTGAAGCACCGTTCGATCGTATTACGATGGATGATGCCCTCCTTAAATACGCGGGTATCAGTATGAATGCAGAGCTAGACGCCTTAGCCGATTGCGCCAAAAAATTAGGCTTAGAGCTTCCTGAAACCTTACATCGTGGCGAGCTTGTTAATCTCATTTACGATAAAGTGGTCGAGCCGAATCTTATTCAACCGACCTTTATGATGGATTATCCATGGGAAACATCGCCGCTCGCTAAACGAAAACGCGATAATCCAGATCTCGTGGAACGGTTCGAGTTAGTAGTCAATAAAATGGAAATCGCTAACGCGTATACCGAGTTGAACGATCCGATCGATCAACAAAAACGATTTGAAGATCAGTTAAAAGCCAAAGAGGCGGGTTTCGAAGAGACCCACGAAATGGATTTAGATTATGTTCGCGCTCTTAAATATGGCTTACCCCCAACGGGTGGCTTAGGTATCGGCATTGATCGTTTGGTCATGCTCTTAACCGATTCAGCATCGATCCGTGATGTGATTTGTTTCCCACACATGAGAGAAGTTAAGGAGGACTAAACTATGAACCTAAAATGGCGATTATTACTGTTAGTGGCCGCGATTATTCCTGCTACGTACATCTTTCAGACGGTTCCTCTTTCTTTAGGACTCGATTTACAAGGGGGTACCCGATTAATTTTAGAGGCCCAAGATGCGGAAGATTATGTTGTGGATCAATCGACTATGCAAGGGGTTTTATCCGTTGTTAGAAATCGTGTGGATGGCTTAGGCGTTTCTGAGCCTTTAATTCAGCAAAAAGGATTACGTCAGTTAGTTGTGGAGTTACCGGGCGTTAAAGACCCAGAACGTGCGATTAAATTGATTGGGGATACTGCATTTTTAGAGTTTGTAGAGGCTAAGATCTTAGATCAAACCATTATGAAGTTACCCGAGGCACAGAGAAACCGTTTGATTGGTAGCGATTTAGATGTTCGTGTGCGGCAAGTTGCGTTATCGGATGGTACGGTTTTTGATCAACCGGTTGCGATTGGTGTACGTGCCTTAACGGGCGCAGACCTTAAAAATGCCGCACCAGCTACAAACGAACGTGGTTTCCCAGTGGTCAGTTTACAATTTACTTCGGATGGCGCGACGAAGTTTTTTGATCTTACTAAACGCCAAGTTGGTCAGCATATCGCGATTTTATTGGACGGCGAAATTATTTCGGTTGCCTCTGTCCGTCAGCCGATTGCAGGAGGATCGGCGGTTATTGAGGGTCAGTTCTCGGTTCAAGAAATGAAAAACCTTGTTATTCAGTTGAAAGCCGGGTCGTTACCTGTTCCGGTTAAGTTTGTGTCTAATACGATTGTGGGCCCTACTTTGGGTTCAGACTCTATTGCTAAAAGTAAGGTTGCAGGTCTTATTGGGTTTAGTTGTGTTGTGATCTATATGTTATTGGTTTATCGGGTCTCTGGTCTCATTGCGAATATCGGGTTGGTGGTCTACTTTTTCTTAACGCTTACTTTGCTTAAATTTATTGGCGCGACCCTAACGTTACCGGGTATCGCGGGTCTTATTTTAACGATAGGTATGGCTGTCGATGCAAACGTTATTATTTTTGCTCGAATTCAAGATGAAATTTCTCAGGGACGTAGTTTGGCAAAATCGATTCGTATCGGATTTTCAAAAGGCTTTGTTGCGATTTTAGATTCGAATATTACTACATTAATCGCGGCGTTTGTCTTATTTTGGTTGGGTACAGGTAGTATTAAAGGGTTTGCGGTCACCTTAAGCTTGGGGATTATGGTGAGTATGTTCACTGCGATCTTTGTTACGAAGTTACTGTTGGATGTGATTGCTAAACTCTTCCCTTCTTTATCGACTTCGGTGTGCTTTGCAATTAAGGAGAACGACAATGTTTAAGATTGTAGAGAAGACACGGTTATGGTTCTTATTGTCCTTTGTTGTCATTATGTCTGGACTTAGTGTGATGGGGCTTGATGCGTTAAAGCAGCGCCAGTACTTGAACTTTGGTATCGATTTTACAGGTGGCTCGTCGTTGATGTTTAAGTTGGATTCAGAGTCTTCTATCAAACAATCCGATTCTACTTTAATTGAAGAGGCCCGAACGGCATTATCTAAATTCGATTTAGGGCATAGTCATATTCAAATTACGAAAGATGCAGAGCTTATCATTAAAACGATCGAGCTTAGTAACGATCAGCGATTGGCTGTTTTTAATGAGCTACAGACTAACTTAGGAAATATTGAACTGCTTGAAGCTGATATTATTGGTCCAACGATTGGGGCAGAACTCAAACGAAAGTCCTTATGGATTATTTTTGCGGTTTCTATGTTCTTATTACTTTATATTTCACTTCGTTTCGAATGGCGCTATGGTCTTAGTGCCCTCATTGCGGTTTTACATGATGCGTTGGTCATGATTAGTATGGCGGCGTTATTCGACTTAGAGATTAACACGGCATTTGTGGCCGCTCTTCTTACTATTTTAGGATATTCGATTAACGATACCATTGTTATTTTTGACCGGATCCGTGAATGGTTGGCTAAAGATCTTGTTTTTAAGAGTTTGAATGATGCTTTGAATTCAGCTGTAACATCGATGTTTGCACGGTCGTTTCATACGTCATTTACAACATTATTGGTGATTGGCGCCTTGTTCATTTTTGGGGGCACTACTATTAAATCCTTTTGTTTGGTATTATTAATAGGCGTTATTTCTGGAACGTACTCCTCGTTGTTTATTGCAACGCCAGTCATATCTCTGCTATTTAAAGAGGAGCCACATGACTAAATCTTCTTCCAAAAAAAGTTCATCTCCATCCCAATCTAAAAAATTAGGGCGCCCTACAAATCAAGAGCGTCAGAATAAATTAGTGGTTGAGCATGTGTATTTAGTTAAATATGTGGTGAACCGATTGAGTATGAATTTATCGCCAGGGGTCAGTAAAGAAGATGTGATTAGTATGGGCACTTGGGGCCTTATCGATGCGGCCAAGAAATTTAATCGTAGCCGTGGTGTTTTGTTTAAAACGTATGCGTTAACTCGTATCCGTGGCTCGATTATCGATGAGCTTCGTCGTCATACCTTAGGTGGGCAGGCGTTGTGTCGTAAAGCACGGCAGTTGGAGAAAGCGGTTTCTACATTGGAAGAAACGAATGATACGGCTGATATTTCAGATAAAATGGTGGCCAAAGAAATTGGTGTAACAGAAGAAAAGTTACAGCAGATGTACTATGATGTAGCGAGATCGTTTGTTTTATCTTTAGATCAATCGACATCTCGAGACGACGATGATTCGACGACGTATGTCGATACCTTATCTGATAAATCTAGTTTAGATCCGTCTCAAGTTGCGGAACGGCGGAACTTAAAAGAAATTATTATTTCTTGTTTAAAAGAGTTGAACGAACAGGAACGAAAAGTAATTTTGATGTACTATTATGAGGGCCTAAATTTTAGAGAAATAGGTCTTGTCTTAGAGGTCAGTGAATCGCGTGTTTCTCAAATTCATACCAAAGCGATTTGTCATATGCGAGTGAAACTAAAAAAGGTTGTTGATCTATGAAATGGTTACTTTTGATGATGATGATTTGTTCGTCGATCCTTTATGCCGAACATACGATCGAATTGGATTCTAGAATCGTTCGTGGTGAGCTATTACCTGTGATTAAGATTAATGATCGTGAAGTGATGATGATTGAAGATCGAGGAGATGTCGCCCGTTTCTTTTCTCCCTTTGATCGTGCAGAAACGATTGTGATGATGTTACGTCGTTTAGACCAAAAAGGGCTGGATTTAAAGCAAATTCGCTTGCGTCGGATTAAATCAGATTATTATGCAGAACTAAAAGGGCATCGTATTTTTACAGTGTATCCTGTTGATCGTATTTCCAATAATCAAAGTTCTTATGAACTTGCAAAATCATGGCTTTCGGCAATTAACGAGGCGGTTGATACGTCGATCGTGTCATCTGCGGCAGATGTTCAACCTGTAAGTCTTGCTGGCGACCTTGAGCCCGTCAACAAAAAAGGGTTTCGTTACTCGTTTTTAGGGATCTTCCAATTGCTTGGTTTGATTTTGGTGCAAGTTCTTTCGGCGTTAGGGATCCTTTGGTACATCGATCGATACCGTTTACGACCGTATCATGGTCTTACGATGCAGGTTCAAGATCTAAAGTCTCGGTTGTCATTGCTTGAAACACAATCGACTAAGCCAATAAAAAAGACAGGGATAACACGGCCTGACTTACGAGGGATTGGGTCGTAAGTTATTTTCCGACACAGAACCGTGAAAATACGCCGTCTAAGACCTCTTCTGTTAAATTGTCCCCAGTGATATCTCCACAAGCTAAAACGGCTTGTTTTAGATCAATAACTAGCATATCAAGTGTTGTGTGTTTTAAAAGTGCGTCTTGAATATCAGATAGACGTGTTTGTACGGTCTCTAAGCAACTTAATTGTCGGATATTGCAAATCACATCGTCGCTAAGGGCGTTGGCGTTGGCTGCAAAATCTTGATGAAGTTGTTCTTTAAGTGCGTTGATACCTTCGCCAGTTGTGGCAGATAGAGATAAACGTGCATCCTGTGGTGTGTTGGGGTCTTCGTCTAAGCCGGGGTCTTGATCGGATTTATTTAAGAGATGATAGATTTTACTTTGTGTGCCAGATGATGTAATTAAGGTTGCAAGGTCTTTTTCTGCGTCGTTAAGTGCTCGGCTTTGGTCGAGTACCCATAAAACCAAATCGGCTTTGGGTAGTAGATCTTCGATGCGTTTAATGCCTTGTGCTTCGATCTCGTTATCGGTTTCTCGGAACCCGGCGGTATCGATTAATTCGAAATGGATGCCGCCGATCTCGATCGTCGACTCGATAAAGTCACGCGTTGTACCGGCAATGTCAGAGACGATGGCGCGGTCTTCTCCTAATAGTTGGTTTAATAACGATGACTTTCCAACATTTGGGTAACCCACGATTAAACAGCGGACCCCAGAATTAATATATTTTCCATAATCTTGCTTGGTGATAATATCCGTTACAATTTGTAATGTGTCGTTGATCTGGCGTGCAAGAGCCTCTGGCTCTGGCGGGTCTACTTCGTCTGGAAAATCTATACTGGCTTCGATCTGTTCTAAGGCCATCTTACAGTTGCCTCGTATCGTTTGTATCTTTTTATACAGGCTACCTTGTAACTGATTTAAGGCTACTTTTGTTGATAAATTACTTTTAGCATGAATTAAATCACTAATAGACTCTGCCTTACTTAGGTCGATCTTTCCATTGATAAAGGCTCGTTTCGTGAATTCGCCTTCTTTTGCGGGTACGGCCCCTAATTGGCAGCAGAGTGCCAGGATATTTTTGATGACCGGTAAACTGGAATGGCCTTGGATCTCAAAGCAGTCTTCTCCGGTGAACGATGCCGGTCCTTCGAAAAAGAGATAACAGGCATCATCTAAAATTTCTTGTGTTTTTGGGTTCTTAATCAGCCCGTGGTACATGTGACGTGGATGTATGGTTATACGACCTGTAGCCTGGCTTAGAATGTGTTTGGCGTCTGGGCCAGAACATCGGATAACCGAAACGCCGCCAACCCCATATGGGGACGACAGCGCGACAATACTATGGTGATCGTAAACCTTAGTCTCCGGTATATTCCAAGACGATGTGACGACGACTACCTTCACCTTCACTATGGCTAGAGATACGTGGGTTCTCTTTGAATTCAATATGAATTGCACGTCGCTCAGATGCTGGCATTGGCTCTAGTGTTATTTTTGAATTGTCATTTGTGAGTTGTCTGGATTCGATAATGGCCGTTTCTCTTGCCGATTCGATACGTCGCTCAACATAACCCCCTACGTCAATTAGAAGTTGGATAGGGGTGTCAAACTTTTTGTAGATCATTGCCTTTAATAGTACTTGTAAGGATTCGATCATATTACCATTTCGTCCGATAATACGGCCTGAATCTTTTTCGCTTTCGATGTCGATATAGATGCAACAGCCGTCTTTGATATTGGCAGAGACTTCAGCGTCTAGACCCGATAACGTTAACATTGATTGTAATTTTTCTTCACAGTAGCGTAACGCCTCTTCTGGGATGTCTTTCATCGGGCGTCGTTTAGACTGACGTTTGTTTTGATGATCTTCTTTTGGTTTCTCAGCCTCTGCTTCGACGTCTTTTGTTTTGAAGATGTTAAATAAACTCATGCGGTAACTCCTTGTTCTTGATTTGATTCTTTCATTACAATAATTTGTTGAACAGTTGAAAAGAGCTGAGAGACAGCCCAGTAAATTAAGACCCCTGATGGCATCTTAATACAGATGGCCACTAAGAAGAAGGGTAAAATTAACATGATTTGTTGTTGCTGCTTGTTTGTGCTGCTACTTGGTGTGAACTTTTGACCTAAGTAGGTAAAAACCCCAATTAGAACGGGTAAAATAAATAAGGCATCTGGTTCAGATAAATTAGGTAACCAAAGGGTCGATAAGCCTGGAAAGACCCCTTCTTGACTCAGCATTGTAATAAACTTGTCGCTTTTTGTGGCGTAAAATATAGCTAGTAAAAAGGGGAGTTGTAATATCATTGGTAGGCATCCGCCTAATGGGTTAATACCAGTCTCTTTGTAGAGTTTCATGGTCTCTTCTTGAAGTTTTCTAGGGGTTTCTTTATGTTTTTTGCGGAGTTCTTGGAACTTAGGTTGTAGGACTTGCATTTGCTTAAGTGATTTAAATTGTTTTTGAGTTAGGGGTAATAATAAGAATTTAACGGTGAGGGTGAGTAGGCCGATACTAATGGCATAGTTTGGCCAGACATTGGCATATGAAAATTGTATGAACGGCAGCATAAAATGATCAATTAATAGCGTGATAGGGTTCATGAGGGCTCCTTTTGATTATAAAATGGATGGCATTTGCTGATTTGTTTAAGACCGAAATAAATTCCTTTGATAATACCATGTTTTTGAATGCTTGTGTAAGTGTATTCTGAACAGCTGGGATAGAAGCGGCAGTTTTTTCCAAGTACGGGAGATATAAAGTATTGGTAGCCTCTAATAAGTGTTAAGCAGAATTGTTTGATCATTAGGAAAGTCTTCCTTTAATGTCTTGGTATAAGGTTTCAAAACTAACAGTTAAGAGTTCTTTTTTAGCGATGAAAACAAGGTCTTTAGGTGTGTTTAAGATCTGTTCTTTTTTCAATTGCTGATACAACGCTCTTAGACGACGTTTCGCTTTATTGCGTTGAATCGCGTTTCCACATTTTTTACTTGCTACAACGGCCGTTTTCTCAACGGTGTCTTTTGCTGCTGCTGAATAAAGGCGTATATAGCGTGTATCGATGATGTTTTTCTGAGAATAGACGCGCTGAAAATCACCTTGTGTTTTGAGTGTGTTTTTCACCGATTATACAGCTATTTTGTGACGTCCTTTTTGGCGACGTGCGTTTAAGACGCGGCGTCCACCTACAGTTCTCATTCTAACTAAGAATCCATGCTTTTTATGACGTTTACGATTGTTTGGTTTAAATGTTCTTTTCATAGTTTTAACCTGATTTTATGTTTAGTGGGGTCTATTTTAACTTGCCGTGTTGTGTGTGTCAATCCTTATAAGGTGTAATCATAGAGAAAATTACTTGATGATTAGGTGTCTGTCTTGTATAATTTAGCTTATTTTTTTTAAATTTATTTTTCTTGAGGGGTTGCCTATGGTATCTTATAAAGTTGTATCTAGTGGGGTCATCGTGACGTCGGAGTGGAGTCAATTATTATCTCAAGATAGTATAAAACTAGATCCGGCTAAGCTAACTGCGCTTTTAAATGAGGCTGTTCAATTAGGGGATTCGGATTTATCATCCTTAACCAATCGTAGGCATCAGACGTTAGTGCAGTATGCGGAGCTTATTCGTGATTTTGAGGCGGTTGCGCGCTTAACTTCTTTTTATTCTTCACAGCGAGATTAAAATAAGAGGATTGGATCTGGCCTGTACAGATTGATCTGTTATAATGGTCGGGTATGATTAAAAATCCACCGTTTCTGCTTCGTCAATTACCTAATATTATTACGCTCTTGCGGATTTTAGGGGTTGCTTTTATTTTTTGGTTGACCCCATATCAAACTAATTTTTGGTTATTAGTGGTTGCGGAGCTTTATACCTTGGTGAGTTTGACTGATTTTCTAGATGGGTGGGTTGCTCGGCGCTATCAATTGGAATCGTATTTAGGGAAGGTTTTAGATCCGTTAGCTGATAAAATTTTGGTTTTGGTTTTTTTACCCCTATTAGAGATGCAAGTGATTACGGCGTTTCCGGTTTTTATTATTTTGGCACGTGAATTTTCAATTATGGCCTTACGAATTGTTGCTGCAAAAGAAGAGCAAACGATAGTGGCTGCTCAATTTTCTGGGAAATTAAAGACCGGTCTAACGTTACCGGTTTGTGGTATTTTGTTGGCGCGTGTTCCTGTTGAAACGGTAGAGTCTCTTCCTTGGATCTTAGTACCGTATGAATATTTGCGATTGTGGATTTTTTCTTGGCCAAATTATGTGATTAATTTATTGGTATATGCAGTTGTTTTTGTAACGATTTGGTCGTTCTTTACGTATTTTAATTCGTTTATTTGGCAGAAACTTTTAGATCGATTTAAAGGGGATAAAGAAGCGGCTAAGCGTAGTATTCGATGTTTGGTTCCGAATTTCTTTTCGTTATTGAATTTGGTGTCTGGGTTTTTGGCGATAGGGTTTTCGTTGAAAGGGGTGTTTGACTGGGCTGTCTTTTTTATTTTGATTGGCATCTTGGCCGATTCGTTAGATGGTAGTTTGGCCCGACGGTTGGACGCCTATAGTAAGTTTGGAGAACGATTAGATACTAAGGCAGATTTTATGACCTTTGGGCTTGCGCCTGCTGTTTTGATTTACGCGTTTTTGAAAGGTGCGTTTCCGATTACGGTTGTGATGGCGATTGCGCTGTTTTATCTTGTGACCGTGATCTTTCGATTATGGCGTTTTAGTCAGTCTGGGCATGGGGCAACGTTTGATGGGTTGCCGTCTCCGATTGCGGCGGGGTTATTGATTTTTGCCGTTAAGTTGGTTTCGATTCAATCTGCTTTATTTTTTGCTGGGTTGGTTATTTATGTTTCGGTGATGATGGTGACAACGGTGGTATTTCCTCATTTATCTGAACTTAGTAAGAAGCCGTTTAATCGTAAAATTCGTAAATTGTTGTCGGTATTAACAGCTATTTCGATGTTGGTATTATTAGGGGTTGAGGAAGCGGCGATGTTGTATCCGTTTGATTTGATTTTTTATATTATATTAATATATTCTCTTATGCCGCTACGGACGGTTTTTTCAAAAAAAGGAGCCTAAAGTGTCTGTCACGGTAGATATTTCAGTTGTGATGGGGTCTTATAATCAATGTGAGACCTTAAAGACTGTTTTGACGGGATATTTAACGCAAGAGGGGACGGCTACATTTGAAGTGATTGTGGTAGATTCTACATCGACCGATGGGACCTCAGAGATGATGAAGTCGTTTGATGCTAATTTTAAATTTACGCCGATTATTCAAGAGAATAATGGGAAAGCGGCGGCTAGAAATCGTGGCGTTTCAGAGGCTAGTGGGGATTTGATTATTATTACAGATTCGGATATGATTCCGGACCCTGCATTTATTCAGACACATGTGGATGCGCAACGACAATTAACAGAGCCTGGATGTTTTGAAGGTGTGACATATAACATGATTGAAGAGAAATGGCCGTGTACAGAGGATAATTTGATGCCGTATATTCAAGAAAAATTGAAGCCGAATCAGAAGTTAGGGTTTCATTATTTTTTGACGGGTAATATTTCGTTTCCGAAAGCCTTGTTTGAGTCGTTTGGGGGCTTTGATGAATCGTTTAAGAGTTATGGTTGGGAAGATCTTGAGCTTGGGTATCGCATGTCGTTAAAGAAGGTGCCGTTACGGTATTTGCCGGCTGCTAAAAATTATCATTATCATGTGATTACAAAAGAAGAAGAAATTGAACGTTGTATTGCGAAGGGTGAGTCTGCGAAACGGTTTTTGGCGAAACACCCGAACCTTAAGTGGTTTTTGGGCTTGAATCCGGTGACGGTGTTTTTGTTTAAGACGTTGGATTGGGATGGGGCTGTGGTTCGGTTTTTTCGACGACGGTTTGCTTGTTCTTCGGATTCTATTTCGCATAAGGTGGGTTTTCTATTCCTAAAAGAACATTATTATTTTCGAGGGTTGATTGGGCGATAAAATTGCCCCAATTACTGCGTTAAATTAACGGAGGCTGTCCTCAGCGTATCATATATACGCTTCCGGTAACCGCCGTTAATTTGCCTTGTACTTGGGGCAATTTTGGTGCCCAATCAGTCTTTGGAACCTTATTATTTTTGGGTTCGTGAATTGGGGAATAACGACTACGTTTTGGATTACGATTACGCTTGTACAATGCTTGCGCTTGTACAGTGATTACGCTTTGCTTCGCTCGCTTTTTGGATAGTGATGGACTTTGTATTGCTTGTTTTTTGGATAGTGACGCTTTGGATTACGATTACGTTTGTACAGAGCTTTCGCCTGTACAGTGATGGGACTTTGCATTGCTTGTTTTTTGGATAGTGATGTTATGCTCGCTGAGCTTGTCGAAGTGGGGACTTGGGAGGTGATTTGGTATAACTCCTTGTTTATGGGTTATTTTAGAGTTAATTATATTTACTATGGTATTTTATTATGGTATTTTGAGATTATA
>Ga0055584_100003998_pt1 | contig 14442 bp, 13 predicted proteins | sample OSDHelmetaG_FD_58716 | JGI IMG/M metagenome (GOLD analysis project Ga0055584, IMG submission 58716) | Pelagic marine sediment microbial communities from the LTER site Helgoland, North Sea, for post-phytoplankton bloom and carbon turnover... | ecosystem: Environmental > Aquatic > Marine >... | reverse complement strand
ACCCATCAGCTCAGATGCGGGCGGACTGGTCGTCGCCTGGGAGAGGCCTTCCCCCTCGGAGAGGGTGCTCGTGTCGCCGCCGCCACAGGCCAAGCTCAAGGCCACTGTGAGAAAAAAAGCAGGAAGAATCAGCTTTGAGCGCACGTTAGCCACCCGAATGAATGGGGTTAGCCACTCGACATAGCCCATTGCCCGCAAGGCTTCGACCGGATTGGCGTCGACCTGGGCACCATCGATTTACGTGTCTGGCTTTTCGCTTCGACTGCACACCGGCTGGGGCCTCTTCGTGCAGGCTGCTCCTCTCTTTGGGAGCAGCACAAGGGCGTTGACCTCTCGAAGAGAAAAGAGGCGTCGGGGCCGTGGCCATACGCCCCATGCTCCCCAACAGCGTTCCCAAGGTCGGTGAGACCGCGGTGTAATTGTTCTCCTTCAGGGCCAGGTCATGGACCAGCGTCCCCATTCCTGAAAGGAAGGAGCCCGCCACTGCTATCGGGCGCTTCAGCCACCCACAAAGGCCGCTATCTGAGGCAGGCCTGCCTCGCGGTAGAGCTCAGCCAACTTGGGACGAATGCTGTCCCAGTCCCCACCTTCGATCGCGCACACATCCATCCAGTGGGCCGCCCGGTCCAAAATCGGCTTGTCGGGCAGCTCGGCCAAGGTGCGGTAGGGCTGTGCGGTGATCGGTGCTTTCCAGCCAGCCCGCAGCGCGATCTCCTCAAAAGGTGCCCCCAGTGTCCAGATGGGCAAGGAGAGAGCGGCTCGGGCGGCCTCTCTGCCTGAGTCCGGCATGCCCTGCTCTTCCAACAGACGGCTCAAGAACGCCTGAGGACGTCCCCACCCCTTCGAGGCCACCCCGGCACGCTCCGCGGTTACCGCGGCGCTCGTGTGGTCGCCCTTGGCGTTGTGTTTGAGAGCGAGCTCTTCATAGAGCTGCGGAAGCCCTCCAACGCGCAGCAACAGATAAGCCTTGAGTGGCAGACCGGACTCCGCCAGATCTCCAGCGCTATAGAGCAGCTCCTTTCGGTTGGCAGCAGCCGCTAAACCCGCCAAGTCTTCGCCCTCGGCATCCCGGGTGGCCAGCTCGCTGTGGAGCAACTGGTCGATGGACGCCGCCCACAGGCTCATGCCCACGCTTCCTACTCGAACCACTGGAAGCGGAAAGTTGTCTGTGGCTGTGGGCCATCGAAGCAGACCGATGGTGATCCCCTCATTCGTTCTGGCCACCGGGATGACCAGCGGGTGCAGGCCGCCGCGGGCGCGGGGATCCAACAGCTCGGCGTCTTCAATACCGGCGATTAAAGCGAGAAAGGCGGGCAGGCGGGCGGGAACCGGCGAGCCGACGGCGGAGAGAATCTTGGAGAGCTGCATCGTGCAATCCCAGGTGACAGGTCATGGCCAACAAGGCAAGGTGTTGGCCAAGGAGTAGCGCAAAATGTTGATGCTGTTGACCCTGGCTTGCTTCAAAGGCGAATCAGGAGACTCGGTTGTAGATACCGAGCCCACCCAGATCACCTACCCCACCACCGAGTCGGTGTTGGTCTACCAGGGCCACGGAGGGGTCAGCGGGGACCAGAGCGGCAATGGCGGATGGAGCGACGTAGCAGAAGCGATCACCGGCCAGTACGGCTTTGCAGTCGAAGAGCGCAACTCGCTGGGAGATCTGACTCAGTTCCGAACCGTCTTTATGATCTCTCCAGGTGAGCAGGAGGACGTGGTCCTGGGCGCCAACGCCGTTGCCGACGTGCAAGCGGGTCTGGACGCGGGCACTCGACTGGTGATCCTGGCTGGACAGAACAACTGCGAGAGCCGCGCCATCCAAACCCTTCTCGAGGACCTGGGGGCCCCCATGCGTCTGACCGGTGAGCTTGCCACAGCCCCTGTTCTTACGGATGTGGCCAGTGGCTTGCAAATGAGCAAAAACATCAGCGAGGGCGTGCTCCTGTCCACACCGTGCATGGTCGAGACCGGCGGCGCCGACGCCGTGCTCTATGAGACCCGAGACGTCTACAGCGCTGCATGGCGGGGTGGCTGGGGAGGCGATGTGGTGCTGATCGGCGATCACCGCTTTGCCGACGACACAGGGAAGCTGAGCAATCGAGACAACCTGCAGTTCGTGTTCAACTTGATCGAGGTTGACCCTGACTTTTAGGTGGGAAAACTACCCCCTACTGTATGCCCGGCTGCCTGACCGGGAGCGTACACAAGGTTTCGGCGGCAAAGTCAGTGCGTCCAGGTCCTGAAGTTCTCAGGCTGCAGTCGTTAGTCCCTCAACTCCACCCGAATCCGCAGCGCTCGATGATCTGCCCCGGGCAGCATGAAATAGCGCAAGCTGTGCGCATTCAAGTCCCCCACCAGGATGTGGTCCAGCCTAAAGAACGGCGCCATTGGCCAGCCGCCACCCGCTGGCCAGCTGTTGGCCCAGATTCCTTGGATCACTGCCGGATCACGCAGTCCCGTATCAATAAGCTTGCGCCAGGCCCTGGATCCAGGGACGTAGTTTAGATCTCCGGTGACCACGACCGGATCGTCCTTCTTGCAGGGGCCCCACTCGCGCGCCATGCGCCCATCTGCCAAATGCGAGGCCACCTCTTCCAGATAGGGCGTCATGCCGCTGGAGCAGATGGGAATGGGCGGCGGAGCGTGGATTCCAACGACGCACATGCTGGCCTCGACCCGGACCAGTGCAACGGGCATTGCGCAGCCATCTGCGCCGTATTCCTCTGTGATCTCGGCAACACAAAAACGCCCACGTGCGCAGTAGACCGCCTCCCCATGGCTGGGCTTGGGCAAGTCCTTCTCGTAGTTGTCCGCCACGCGGGCCATGCCCGGAATCCGCTCCCCGCGCTTCTCGTGGGTGATGAGCACATCGGCGCCCAGCTCACCCAGGGCCCGTTCCAACTCTTCTTGCTCCTCCGCGTAGGCTTGGACGTTGGCAGACACAAGCAAGAGCCCCTCGCTGCTCTCTGGCCACAGAGGCGGAATGCCCGAGAGAAGCAGTGCGCCCAAGGCGACCACACCACCCATTTTGTTGGCGCTTCGCCGCCAAAACCACAAGCCCCAGACCACAAAGAGAAGCATCGCGGCCCTGGGCAGGCTCAGGAGCACAGCGCGCAGCGCGGAGACCCAGAGCACATCCTCAGGGCAGACCGCGGCCGCTCCACCTGCGCAGAGCAAGCCGAACAACAGCACAAAGAAACCGGCCAGCCCACGCATTCTCGCCACGCGCTCTCCAAAACCACGAAACAGCCTATCCCACGGACCGGGACCCTGGACCTGCCAGGGTGTACCCTCATCGTGAATCAAGGAGAAATATGGCCGTGCATCGGTCGGGGTTAGGACGTCTGCGAAGCAACTTCACTACGGCGTTGGAGCAACAGGTCGCGTCATTGTCCTGGCTCGCCCGGGAAGCCGCCACCGATCCGGACTTGCTGGAAGCCCTGGTGGCCGAGCTGTCCAGGATCCAGGCCACCGCCCAGGCCTTGGAGCTGCTCGATGTGGCCCAGGCTGCGGACCGTGCCCAACGCGCCGCGACCGACGGCGGGCTACTGGACAAGATCGACGCACTGCTCGAGGCGTGCCGGTCCTTGGACGGCTCTCGGCCCGTCTTTCGCCCGCTGCTCATCCTGGAGCCTGACGAAGCATCGGCCATGCGCCTCCGCATGCGGGCGCGCTCTTGCGCAGTCCAGGTGGACTTTTACGGGGAAACCGAAGAATTGGTACGCGGCGCAAAGGGTGACCTGCCCTTTGCTGTTGTCGTTCCATTTCTTTGTCTGGACCAAGTCGCTGCGGCATTTAAGGAAGAACACCGCCTGGCGACAGTGCCCCTCTTCGTCTTCCAGTCCGGCGGGGCGGACATGGCGCACCGTCTGCACGCGATCAAGGCGGGCGCCGCGGGCTGGGTAGTGGCTCCAACCGATATTCCTGCCCTGATCTGGCGAATCCGCCAGCAGATCGGAGAAGCGGAGCCCGAGCAGCCGCGCCTACTTCTGGTTGGCGGACACGCCGGCGAGAAGATCGGGCCGAGCCTGGATCCCAAGCAGATCCACGTCGATGTCCGTCAAAACGCTGACGCGGTGCTCGCCACCTTAGAAGAGCTCGCGCCCGACCTGCTGGTGATCGACGCGGAGTACGCAGACCGCGTGGTGCCCGTACTCCGCGCCCACGAGCGCTGGAGCGAGCTGTCGGTCTCGGTGTTCGGCACTGGGCCTCAGGCCTCGATTTCCACCACCGATCTGCTGCTGTCAGGCCTGTCCCCCAAGGCAGCAGCGCGCCAGATCATGGGCCGAGCAGAGCGCCTTATCAGTCAACAATCGGCGGCACTCTTCGACCCAGCAACCGGTGTGCTGTCCCGCAACGCGCTGCTGGCTGTAGCCGACCGCCAGGTTGGATTGAGCAAGCGTACAGGCACCCCCCACGCAGCCTGCCTGCTGGAGTTGGACGACTGGAAACACATCCAGGCCGAAAATGGTCCAGGCCGCAGTCAGCGCATCCTGCGCTTGGTGGCACACACCCTCCAGTCGAACATCCGAGAGGCCGACGCAGTAGGCCGCGTGGGCAAGTCCACCCTAGCTCTGCTGCTGATGGCCTGTACGGTCGACCAAGCCAAGAGTCGCCTTCGCGACATTCAGCACGAATTCGCAGAAACACACAAAGACGACGAGGTGCTCTCCAGCGTCACCTTCACCGTGGGTGTGGCGGACACACTGGGCGGACCGGCTTTGCTTCAGCGCAGCGAGATGGCGCTGCACCGGGCGCGCTTGAGCGGTCCTGGAAGCATCGACAACTGCGTTGGTGGATGACTCTAGGAAACCTCGGCTGCCGTCTAAGAGGCCGATTCCAGGGTTGTGATGCTGGCCAAGGTGGCTGCACACGGGGTCGGGCCGGTGCGCAACAGGATGACCCAGTCTGCTGCCTGACGGACCTCGTCTTCGGTGCGAAGTAGCTCAGGCTGCAGCTCTACAGTGTCCTTGTCAGGGCCCTCTTCAAAGTCCCACGTCTCGACGACTAAATTGTCCAAGGTATAGAGTAAAATTGGGGCAGACCGCCCTTGAAGGCGCAGCAAGGCATTGGGCTGGAGCTCGATCTGGACCACAGGGTGGCCCTCCAGACTGAGCTGGTACCAGACGTTTGTGATGTCTTCCTGGCCAGCCAGCGGGTCGCCCTCGGGGAGGCTCTCCAAGGTCTCAGCCTGGTAGATCTCGAACACCCCGGGCTGGGCCAACAAGGCCGGGACCGCAGTCTGGTCATCGTCGAGTCCGGGCAGCGTAGCCACCACACGGACCTGCTGACCCTGCACATCGACCCGGAGCTCTCCCAGACCCATCTCTTGCGCACGATTCTCGATCACCGGCGCCAACTCAGCAGCGCAGGTGCTCTCAAATCGCATCTCTACACGCTCCCCTTCGGCGACTCCACCGATACGGGTCAGGACGAAGAGCACGATCAGGCTGATGATCAAAAAGCCGGCCAACACCATGGGTAGGCTGCCGAAGAAGAAGCGCACGTTGCGCTCTTTGGGGGTGCGGGACCTCATGCGGACGACCTTTAACCGAAGCAGCCTGAAAGGGGTGCGCGGATGCACCTGCGTGCGGTTAAGACTGCGGAGTAGAAGTAGGAGAGTTGCATGGCGTACAAGGCGACGCTGATCCCAGGAGACGGGATCGGCCCAGAGGTGACTGGAGCGACGGTTCGCGTCTTAGCAGCGGCAGGGGCACCGATTGAGTGGGAGACCGTGCATGCGGGCCGCAAGGCCTTTGACGAGACTGGCGTGCCAGTCCCCGACAGCGTGCTGGCATCTCTTCGCACCAACCGCATCGGCCTGAAAGGGCCACTGGAAACCCCAAAGGGCAAGGGATTTCGTTCAGCCAACGTCACCATCCGAAAGGAGCTGGAGCTCTATACGGGGCTACGTCCTGTAAAGAGCCTGCCGGGGATCATCACCCCCTACAAAGACGTGGATCTGGTGGTTCTTCGTGAGAACACGGAGGACCTGTACGCCGGCATCGAGCACGAGCTGGCACCCGGGCAGATTATCTCCCTGAAGGTGAGCACTCGGGCTGCCGGAGAGCGCATCTCCAAGTGGGCCTTTGAGTACATGCGATACCGGGGACGGCGGCTGATCAGCTGCTGCGCCAAGACCAGCGTCAACCCGATGAGCGACGGCGCCTTTGTGGACGCATTCGAAAAGATCGGCCAAGACTACCCCTACATCTCCCAAGACACCATGCCCATCGACAACGTGAGCATGGCGTTGGCGATGGACCCGACCCAGTTTGATGTGCTGCTGCTCCAGAACCTCTATGGCGACATCCTCTCCGACCTGTGCGCAGGCTTGGTGGGTGGTCTGGGTGTGGTCCCGGGAGCCAACGTTGGCGACCGCATCGCGGTCTTCGAGGCAGTGCATGGAACGGCGCCAGACATTGCCGGAAAGGGCATCGCCAACCCTCTGGCGGTCCTAATGAGCGGCGTGATGCTGCTCGAGCACATCGGTGAGCGCGCCATCGCGGACCGGGTGACCCGGGCCATCTGGGATGTGCTGGGGAAGGGCGAGACCTTGACCGGTGACCTAGGCGGAAACGCCAACACCAAGACCTTCACCGATGCCTTGATCGACGCGCTGTAGGAGCCACACATGAGCCACCGAGTCACCCTGATTCCCGGCGACTGGATCGGTCCCGAGACCACCCGTGCCGTCCAGCAAATCCTTGAGTCAGTCGGCGTAGACATCGCCTGGGAGCTGCACCCCATCGTGGACGGCATCGTCTCTCCAGAGCTGCTCCAGAGCGCTAGGTCCACCGGCCGAATCCTAAAGAATCGCACCAAAGCGCCCCGGGTTGCTGGCGCCTTGCCAGCCGGAATCCACCTGCGCAAAAAGTTAGACATCTGGGCCCAAGTTCGGCACGTGAAGAACCTGCCGGGCCTGCCCGCGCGATTCAACGATGTCGACTTGGTCGTTGTCCGAGAGACCAGCGAGGACATCTACAAGGGCTTTGAACACGAGACTGCTCCAGGGGTCTTTGAGACCATCAAGCTGACCACCGAGCCCGCCTGCGAGCGCATCGCGCGCTTTGCTTGCGAGCTGGCCCTGTCCAAGGGACGAAAGACGATCAGCATCGTGCACAAGTCCAACATCATGAAAAAGTCCGACGGCCTGTTCCTACGCACCGCCCAGCGCGTGCTGGCCGAGTACCCCACCCTGCAGTCCGAGGACGTGATCGTCGACGCCCTGTGCATGCGCTTGGTTCGCTGCCCCAGCGACTTTGACGTGCTCCTATGCGGCAATCTCTTCGGCGACATTATCGGCGACTTAGCGGCGGGCTTGGCCGGCGGCATCAGCGTGGGCGGCTCCATCAACCTGGGCCAGGGCATCAAGCTCTATGAGAACCCGCACGGAAAGGCCCCAGGCCTGGTCGGCACCGGCAACGCCAACCCCATTCCGAATCTAATGAGTGCCATCTGGCTCCTCGACGACTTGGGCGAGGAACAGGCCGCTGAGCGCATCCGCGGGGCCGTACAAGGCGCACTGAGTGAGGGCTTGCACACCACGGACTGTGGCGGTCAACATGGCTGCGAGCACGTGGTTCAACAAATCACTTCCCGCCTTTAGGAGCGCACCATGTTCTGGTTGTTGGCCGCCATCGCCTGTAACGACAAGACGGTGGACTCTGGGTCAGGGACCGAGTGCGGCCGCCTAATGGACCACCCTGGCACCACCTTCGCCGCCCAAGCAGTGGAGTGGCCCGAAGGCCAGACCCTCTACGACGTGGGCGAGCCCAGTGACCAGGTCCACAACAGCCTGAACCTCTGGAGCACCTACCTGGACGTTCACGGCCGGGCCGACCCCGTCGCCGGTTTGGACTGGGAAGGCAAGGACTTGCTGATGTGGCTCAACCGCTACGACGCGTGCGAGCCACGCAGCTACACCTGGTTGGACCCCTTCGTGGTGGGGAGCACCCGCACCGTGCCTGGGGAATTCTCCGGTGACACGGACTGCGATCTGCAGTGGACCGAGGCCTGGGTTTTTCTCATCGACGAGATCAGCGATACAGAGGGTGCAGACGTGTGCGCAGACAGCGGCGCTTAGGAGCGTAGATTAGCCCGCGAGCAACCAGCCTTGCTCCCCCAAGCTGCGGCAGGTCCTCTCCAAGGATCCCTGGGCGACAACGCGGCCAAAGCTGCCTCCGGCTCGCCGGGTCTGCTCGGCCAAGGCATCGCTGAGACGCCCAAGTCGCTGGCTGTACTGGGTCACGGCATCCGAGTCCAGGTTGACCTGGATGCGCTCCCCACCTTCCGCGTCGACCAGCTCAAAGCTGCCACCAACAGGGGGCGCGGCTTCCCAGGGGCCCAGCACTTGCAAAAGCCCGACCGCCCCTGCCCGCCTGGCCAGGTTGCCCACCAGGCTCTCCGCCTCGTGTGGACTAAGAAAGTCAGAGATCAAGACCACCATCGCGCCTGCAGATGTACGACTGGACATGGCCCCCAGGGTGTCCATCAAAGGGCGTCGACTCCCACAGTCTACGCCCTCGTGTAAAAGCGCCTCCAGGGGCACGCTTCGCGGCGTATCGTCCAATATCCAGGGGCGAGCGCGCCACCCCACACGCAGACTGGACCGGGTGATCAGGGCCGCCATATCCACGGCCAGCTGGGCCTTTCCAGGCTCACTGGCCATTGAGCGACTGGCGTCGACCAGGATCTCCACAGTGGGCCGAACCTCCTCCCTGTAGCGCTTGAGCATGAGTTGATCCGTGCGCGCAAAGGCACGCCAGTCAAGCTTGCGTAGGTCGTCCCCCGGGGTGTAGTTCCGATGGTCTTGGAACTCGGTGCTCGATCCCGCACCTCGGCCCATCGCGGAGCCCCCTTCCTGCCCCACACGGGGAGCAGCCAAGGCGATGCGCCAGGCTTCGGCTAAACGGGCGGAATCGGAGCTTGGCTCAAGCAGCGGGCACCTCTTTTTCGAAAGCGTCCACCCTGGCCTGATTCTCGCGACGCAGTTTAGAGACCCGCTGGACTTCTCCAAGCCCCCGGAGGACGCGCTTCAGGTTGGCCAGAAGGGTGATCACGAACATCCCCACAGCGACAATCCAGACCGGCTTTTGGAAGGAATCGTTTTGGGCCAAGCGCTCAAAGGCCCACGGAAAGCAGAAGGGGTGCTCAAATTGACCCCAGTTTCCGCCTTCGAACATCAGCCCAATAAAGGCCGGCACCAAGGCAGTCCCAGCAAAGAAAAGACCAGGAGAGAAGGCGGAGAGTACCCGCACAGGCATGTGGTTTGACCAGCGCTGGAGCAGCGCCGTGGGCAGGTTGAAGGCGGTGACGCCCCACAGGAAACAGAAGATGAACAGCTCCGCCCAAGGATCATCAGCATCTGGCTGTACGGTGGGAAAGAGCAGCATGATCGAACCAAAGAGAGCGAGTATCAGCCCATTGAACAGGGCGCCGTTGCCCCCGCCTGGCATGAATGGCGTGACCAATAGAGCGACCAGAGCATTCTTGGGAGCCGTGACCTGAACACGCCTGCCCAAGCGCTCGGATTCCCCCGCGAAGATTCCCGAAGGGAGCAGCATCGCAAAGCCCAGCGCCAAGTAAGCAAGGACAAAGCCCTCGGCCTCGGCGTGCGGGGACCGCATTCCCACGAAGGTGAACGCCAGTCCCGCGAGTGCAAAGCCGAACATCAACACACGCAGTGGGGTGGAGCGGTTCTCTTCGGGGTGCGAGATGCGCAGGGTGCCACCGATAAATGCAAAGAGAGCGATGAAGATGGCCAAGCCGGCGAAGATGGCAAAAATGACCTGGACTTCGGGATCTTGCAATTCGGAGGAGTTCTCCACTAACTCCGAGACACCAGGGACCGCTGCGCTCACCAGACCGAACTGCCAGCCACCCAGAAAGACCATCACGATGACGCGCAACAGCCGGTTCTCGGTCAAGAAGCTAGCCGAAAGGGTCACACAGCTCACACACGCTGAGAAGAGTAGGGTGTACAGGACCACGAAGATCAGGACGCTGAGATCCACCCCCGGCAACAGGAAGCTCAGGGCCAGGAAGGGGGCGAGCGCCGCCAAGACGAGCCCGGACTGCACGAACGAGGCCAGCAACCCCCCAGCGAGGATCTGCCTGGGCCTTAGAGCGGTGAGCTGCATCAGCTCGGACTGTCCGCCTCGGCCTGAGCCAGAGGCTGCCACAAAGGCCTGAAAGGGTACGAGCCCAATCATGGCGGTCGCCATGCAAAGGTAGATACCCAAAAAATAGGTCTGACCAACACTCTCGTCGTTAACCGCAGCCAGCAGACAGACAATGCCGACCAAGGTCGCTGCTATCAGCGTCAGCCCGTAGGTGACCTTGAAGTAGCGACCGCGCAGGGCCTGTCGTACTTCCTTGACCAAAATGGGGTTCAAACGGTCGTCGATCCACTGGGGAAAAATCACTGCACCACCCCCTCGGTAAGAGAGAGGAAGACCTCCTCCAAGTCAGCCGTCAAGGGGCGCATCTCCAGCGGACGCAAACCCTGGGTCACCGCGCGGCCCAAGAGATCCGCCAAAGCCTGGTCTTCCTCAGCCAAGCTGAACACACAGCCCTGCTTATCGGCCCGCACCTTGTCCACGCCTGGCTGCTCCAAGAGGAAACGCTGCAGTAGCTCCACCGATGAGATGCAGCGCATGTAGTAGAGCGCGTCTGGAGAGAGCTGCTTCTGAATGTCCGTGACCCGGCCCGATGCTCGGATTCGGCCGGCCTCGATGACGGCCACCACGTCGCAGATCTCGGAGAGTTCTGTGAGTATATGGGAAGAGATCAGCACCGCCTTGCCCATCTCGGCCAAGACCGAGAGCAGCTCCCGCAGCTCCACTCGGGCACGGGGGTCCAGCCCCGCAGCAGGCTCGTCCAGGATCAACAAGCTGGGGTCGTGCAGCAAGGTCACCGCCAGACCAGCGCGTTGGCGCATGCCCTTGGACAGGGCCAAGACCTCCTTGTCCAGCAACGGCTTAAGCCCAGTGAAGTCGATCACCGAGCGAATGGCCTTGCCCCGCGCCGGGCCGCGAAGGCCTTGGGCTCGGGCGTGAAACTCCAGATAGTCCCGCACCGGGGTGTTCTGCTCGCTGGCGTAGGCATCGGGCATAAAGCCGATCTGACGGGTCACACCCCGTGGATCAGCGAGCACCGAGCAGCCGCCTACCAGCACGTCACCCGAATCTGGTAGCTCCAAGGTGGAGCAGATGCGCATCGTGGTGGTCTTGCCGGCGCCATTGGGCCCGATAAATCCGCAGATCTCGCCAGCAGACACGGAAAAGCTGACATTGTCGACGGCCTTGACACTGCCAAAACTGCGTGAGATGGACTGTACATCCAGAATCTTCACGGCACCTCCAACAGGCCAACGATGCGGTGTTCACCCGCGCGCTCACTGAGCTTGAGCCCCTCATCATCCAAAAAGGGCGAGCGTTCTACCCGCGCCACATAGGAGCTCGAAGCCATGTCTTGATAGGCCGCTGGGTATTGCGGTCTGTTCGTTCTCAGGCTCATGCTGCTGGCCCAGATCTCAGCGAGCTGTTCCTGGGGGTTGTCGATGGATACCAGAGTGGCGCTGCCCTGAGCGTTCAGCGGCGCTGTCAGGCCCCAGTAGCTGCCGTCTGCGGCCCGAAGGATCAAACCGTCCAAGCGGGTATCGAGGTTGTTCGTGATCTCAGTCCCGCTCACGCTCAAATTCAGCCGGGACGCGCGCTCCCCCATCAGAACTTGGGTGGTCGCCACACGCGAGGGCAGGACGGCGCCGCTCACGCGTCGACCTTCTTCGTCGGTGCGAATCTTTAAGCTCTCGGAGTAGCTCAGGAAGGAGGGAAAGTCGTAAAACGCAGCACCAGGGCGGAGTCCTCCGGCAATGGCGGAGCCCAGATAAATCTGCCTAAGTTCTTGGACCGTGGCCCTCTGGGCACCCTGGTCCAAGTAGGTCACAGAGTAGCTGGCTGACTTGGCCCCAAGGCCAGTCGTCCCAACACCGTAGGCTAGGATGCCTCCCCCGCTCAAGACCGCCAAAATCGGCGTGGTGATCAGCATGGCAGCAGATCCCTTGAGCTTCCGGACCAGCAAGGCATTGATGGGTCCCAACAGTACGCCAACGCCAAAAAGTAGAAGTGCGAAGCGCCCTTTGGGAATCGACCCGACCCCCGGAATCTGCGGCCGAGCCACCTGGTGCCTCTTCGCGTAGCCCGGGACCCACCTCTGCTGAGGCACGTCCGCTGCCACCAGAATCGCAGACTCAAGCAGACGATCCGCTGCCATTTCCTCCTCTTGGAGCACCATCACGCCACCGCCCACAGCAAAGCCATCCAAGCCGTACACGAGCTGACGGTCCAGGGTGGGCCGCAAGGCGAAGCGTGCGTCCGCATAGGGAGCCAACTCGCTGCGCGACAGTGCCAAGCTCTCCACGCCAGGACCGCGAAACACGACCACGCCACCCATGCGCACCCAACGCATCAAAGGCGCCAGGACCGCATCCGAGGGCAGACCGGCGCGGGTGTCCACCAACACCAGATCCACGCTGCTGTAGGCCGCCCAGCTTAGCCCCAGCTGATCCGGCGAGACGATGGCGAGCAGGCCTTCTTCAATCCCCAGGTCAGAGGTCCAACGCTCCAGGTCCCCAGGGTCGGGAGGACTGTGCTGTACGAGCAGAGCAACGTGTCCGGCCGGCCCCGATTCGCGAGGGCCCAGGCTGGAGCTAAAACACTCGGAGGCCCCGTTTTCAAGCCTCACCTTTAGGAAGTAGCTGGGTTCATCCTCAATGAACGCTGGGAGAAGAACCTCCACCTCTCGCGACTCACCGCTCTCCAACGGCAACACCTGCTCAATCACGACCCTATCGTTGTAGGAGTTGGTAAAGCTCAGAGTGAATCTCTGCGCTTCTTCACTCTGGTTCTCGATGCCCACGCGTGCGGGGAAATAGCCCTTCCCCAACCGATCCGGCCAGCTGTAGTCCACCACCGTATTCGAGTTGTCACCCTCGCACCTCGTGCTGTCGGCCATCGCCAAGCTTCCAGCCAGCAGGAGCCACATCATGCAACCTCGCCAGGCATTGGGGTGGCCATCTCGTCCAGCACAGCCAGGACTTCTTCCGCCAGGTCAAGCCCACCGATGCCGTCGAGCTTGGCCTTGTAGTCCACAACGATGCGGTGCCCAAGAGCGTATGTGGCGACCGCGCGTACATCATCAAAGCCCACATTCGGCTTGCCGTGAAGCAGCGCGTGGGCCCGGGCGGACTCCGCGATACCAATGGCTGCGCGAGGACTTGCACCGTAACGGGCGTATCGCCGTACCTTGGCGGGGGCGCTGGGCTCCTCGGGATGGGTGGCGTTGACCAACCGCGCGATGTAGCCAGCCACAGCATTGGGAAGAAAGACTCGGTCCACCGCCTCGAAGAGGCTGTCCAAACCGGCCGCAGTTGACACCGCACTAGGCTCTGGGGGCCGGCCACGGCGACGTTCAGTGAGCAGGGTGGTCAGGGTGTCCGTGTCAACGCGGTGGACGTTTAGCTTGAACAAGAAGCGGTCCAGCTGGGCCTCGGGCAAGGGGAAGGTTCCCTCCAACTCGATGGGGTTCTGGGTCGCGAGTACCCAGAAGGGATCCGGCAGGTTGTGGGTCTCTCCGAGTACCGTCACCCGACGCTCCTGCATGGCTTCGAGCATGGCGGATTGGGTACGGGGGCTTGCACGGTTGATCTCGTCGGCCAGGACCACGTTGCCGAAGATGGGCCCCGGATGGAACACGAAGCGGCGCTTGCCGTCGTCTTCTTCCAGGACGGGGCCACCGGTCACATCTCCGGGGAGCAAGTCCGGGGTGAACTGCACGCGCCGAAAGCTCAGCCCCAACAGACCAGCGACCCCCTTTACCAGCTCGGTCTTGCCCAATCCTGGCAGGCCTTCGAGCAAGACGTGGCCGCGCGCCAAACAGGCCACAGTGACCATCTTGACCAACTCCGACTGGCCTAAGAGCCGCACGTTCAGCCCAGCCTGGAGTGCCAGGGCTATGTCCTGAGCTGCCTTGAGTTCGCTGTCTCTTAATAGTTCGGCCACGCCTACTCCTCGTCCACAGCGAACCACGTGGACACCGCTTGTTGGTGGCTGGGCGCCAGGCGCCGCCTGTTTGTGTTCTCACCCGTCGAAAGCACGGTCTGGGTCACGCCATCTGCGCCCCGAACCACATGCACCTGCGCATCGGTGAAGCTCTCGCCAAGGATCGCTGATGAGGCCAAATCGAGCTCGCCTGGGGTCAAGCGCGTGGGAGTGAAGCGCCCACTCTGATCGGGGCGCTCGTCTCCGAAGCCAATCGCGCTGGCTCCAGCTCCGCTGGAGATCCCCCCCCCTTCCAACGGGCAGGTCTGACCAACCGGGCACGTTCCATCGCCTTCTCCCTCGCCTTCTCCCTTGCCTTCTCCCTCGCCTCCACCCATGCCTT
>Ga0055584_100003996_pt1 | contig 14445 bp, 11 predicted proteins | sample OSDHelmetaG_FD_58716 | JGI IMG/M metagenome (GOLD analysis project Ga0055584, IMG submission 58716) | Pelagic marine sediment microbial communities from the LTER site Helgoland, North Sea, for post-phytoplankton bloom and carbon turnover... | ecosystem: Environmental > Aquatic > Marine >... | reverse complement strand
TAATTACTGCATTCGAGGCTTGGGCATTACTGTCTATTAGTATTGCTCCTGCAATAACCGGTAAACCAGCACGGTTGGAGAGATGCTTCACTGCGGCCTGTGCCTCTTCCGAGGTTAGCGGAGGGAGGGATGTTTCAGGTAACAGTAACGCATCAGAATCCCTTGGCGTGTCGATTAAAAGACTTTCAAGCCTCTCTAAACGAGTTGGATCTGCGATATTGGCCCATTCCTCAGGCGACCACCCGGGCTGTACCAAAACAAGCTTAAGCTCATCTGGTGTGTTCTCATCGTTAATAGTTAGGTCAGTCGACCTACTGCTAGATATCCATATTGATTGTGCTGAAGGCCCGAGTGACATGGCGAGAAAGACGGCCAAAAACACCCACTTGAATCGGGTCTTTCGTCTGATCGATTCGATCACACCGACGCTGGATAAGGCAAGAAAAGTCAATCCAATTGGCCCAACGACACGTACCCAGAAGAGTGACCAATCAGAAGGAGCGGCAGCCATGCCGAGACGTAGCCACGGCATAGCAAAGGGCGTTTGGCCTAGGAGCCAGTCGAAGAGGGACCAGGCCAATATCATTGGGAGTAACGAGCCGCCTACGCCAATTCGCTGGAGCCATCTTGGCAGAACAGCGAGTGTCGCAGCGAAAAGCATAGCGTACGCGAGAAGAGCTAATACGGACGTGAGAGCGGTAATTGGGATGGGGTGCAGTGCGACCCAATGAAACGGAAGTATCCAGGCTGACAACAGGAAAACGAGATGCAACATGAAGCGGTGTTGCCGGTCCGAAGCATTGGCAGATTGAGACACCAATACCAGATGGGCCGCTGGGCCCAGAAACAGAGCAAGCCACAATCCAACTGGAGGCCAGGACAAACTCGTCAGGCATCCGGCGACAATAGCCCACCATATTTCTTTTCCCCTTATCCTCATTAACTTGCGGCACCTCTCCTTGCTACGGATTACACATGATCATCCTTACGGTCTGCAACCACAAAGGCGGTACGGGTAAAACCACCACGTCGATTAATCTATCGGCAGCGCTGTCATTGAGCGGATTGCGTGTCCTTGTCATTGATCTGGATCCCCAGGGCTTCCTGACCCGCATGATGGGAATGGGAGAACCGCCCCCAGGCAAATCATCCTTACAGCTGTTCCAGCAGGATACCGCTTCCCCTCCCATCATTCAATCATTGCCAGCATTCGACCTGATTCCGTCTTCGCCAGCTTTATCGACGACGATGAGGAAGTTAACCAAGCCTACCGATGTTTTGTGGGCTAGGGAGTATCTCAAAGGCTCAATTGACGGCTATGATGCTGTGCTGCTGGATACGGCGGCGGCCGTTACCGTTTACAGTCTAAATGCCCTAGTGGCCAGTGACATGGTTCTCATCCCCGTTGCACCCGAGTATCAACCAGTTGTTGGGGCAGAACAAACCTGGCAAACGGTGTCGATGGTGAGAGACAAACTCAATCCAGCGATAAAAAACACCAAATTCCTCTTTACTATGGTCGACGGCCGAAAGAAGAATCACCGCGCTTATCGCGAGTATCTTCGGGAAAAGTACCAAGAGGGAGTTATGCGAAGTATTGTTAGAACGTGTACCACGCTATCCGTGTCGGCGCGCAACGGCACAACGGTATATGATGCAGATTCAACGGCTCGTGGAGCCATTGACTATGCAAATGTGGCTGACGAAATACTGGGAATGGTAAAATCCTCTGCATTATCTGAAGTGCAAGAAGAGAAACCCGTCCGAGAATCGTATTTCCGCCCTGCTGAACATCAAAACAATTCCTGACTTATGCAGATTCTCTGGCGTCTCATTCTGCTGACGGCCTTGGTATGGGGATTACATCAACCCGTTTCAGGCGAATTCCGTCCGGGCCCGCTTCTTGATCCCGTAAACGGACTTTGGGCTACTGCGCGTGCAGCTATACCTCATCAGTCAGAAAACTTCTTTGTCGATGGGATGACAGCAACTGCTCACATAGAAATTGATGAGCGCGGCGTTCCGCACATCTATGCAAAATCAGAGTTGGATGCTGTCGCAGCGCTTGGTTACGCTGTTGTGAGAGATCGTCTTTTTGAACTCGACTTCATCCATCGTGTGACTACTGGTAGGTTGTCAGAGTTGCTTGGACCGGCAGCGGCATCCATAGATCGGCATTTTCTGGAGAACGGCATTGTTCGTGCAGTTCGAGAAAACACAGCTAGATTGCCCGACCAGCTTCCAAGAGACTGGGAGGTCATCGAATGGTATATGAAGGGAGCAAATACCTGGCTGTCTTCACTTGATGAGGGCTCGTATCCGCTCGAGTATCGACTTCTTGGTGCTAAACCACCGGTAGAGCTCACGCCGGAGTTCACGATGGCGCTTTACGCCTATATGACCTACGACCTGAGCTTCAGGCGGACGGCTTCAGACATTCAAGCCGAGCGACTCATGCGGTCGTTAGGAGATTTAGAGTACGATCGTCTTTTCCCGCGCTATTCCACGTGGGAGCGCACGATTGTACCGGAGGCGGAAGCTCATTGGACGGAAGAGGCTGCGGGATCGGCGGCTTCACCTTCGCCGGCTTCACGTTCGGATATTGCAGAGATACCAGGGACAGCCTCAACGCCCGCGTCGCTCTTAGACGTGGAATCGGGCACGAGCGAATCTCCAGCGCAGCTTTTCGCCAGTCAGAAGGGCTCGAAACTGCAACGTGAGTTGGTTCGCACGGCTAATCGGTTAATCGCTCCACCGGCTGCAGAAGGATTCATTGAAGGAAAAGGATCTAATAACTGGGCCGTTTCTGGATCCAGATCAACAACTGGCATGCCGATTCTAGCTGGGGACATGCACTTATCCCTAACGCTGCCTGCGATATGGTACGAGGCACACTTAATAACGCCTTCGTCCAACGTATATGGTGTCACTTTTCCAGCTGTTCCAGGCATTGTAGAGGGTATTACACCAACAACAGCTTGGGCTTTTACCAATACCGGAGCAGACCAGCTAGACACCTATCGAGTCGTGTTGGACGAATCAGGGCGTCAATACTTGTTTGACGGGCAGTGGAGGGATCTCACCGTTGAAACAGACACTATCTTTGTCAAAGGAGGGGATCCGGTAGTTTTGGCCGTGTCATATACACATTTCGGCCCTATTAACCGGAGTGTGGACGGTGATTATGTCACTCGATGGGTCGGCCATGAATTTGGTACCTCGTTGTCTGCCATCTGGGATATGAACAGGGCGACTAATTATGAGGAGTTTGAGCTAGCGATTCGACAGTGGGATTATCCGATGCAGAATATTCTGTATGCCGGACGCGATTCCATTGTGGCCATCCGTAGCACGGGCTATTTGCCTATTCGAGGCCAAGGAGATGCCTATGGTATTCTAGACGGTACGTCGTCAGATACAGAATGGATAGGGCGGGTTCCGTTTGATGAACTACCTCATTCTATTAATCCAGAAAGAGGCTTTCTTTCCTCTACCAATCAACGCCCAGCTTCAGAAGGGTACCCACATTACTTAGGGCGCGATTGGCGAAGTATATATCGATCTATTCGAATCAATGAGTTGCTTTCCTCAAAACAGGAGCATTCGCCAGTTGAAATAGCAAGCTATCAAGCTGATCAGAAAGCGATCAAGGCCCAACTCTTCATTGAGCCACTGAAAGACCTCAAGGATCTCTCTTCTGCCGCGGAACGACTCCGAGAACGCTTCTTGCAATTTGACGGGACAATGTCGGTTGAGAGTACGGTCGCCAGACTGTTCAATGCCTACATAGATAATCTAGAAGACATGACCTGGGACGAGGATGTTTTCGTGGGTACTAGAATCCCCAAGGAAATCCGGATTTTGGAATTACTTAGAGATGATCCCCAGTCAGTCTGGTTCGATCGGCCTGCCACTTCAGAGCGCGAAAACGGTAGCGACGTATTCCGTTTAGCATTGGACGATACGGCTGCAGATTGGGCAAAAGAGGGATTTGCCGAGGTACCACTTGGCGAAATCCAGCAGCTTCAGATCAAACACATTACAGGCGCAGAACCACTTCGCGCGTTATGGCGCGAGGGCATTCCGTTTGGGGGTTCACCAGAGACGCTCTCGCCCGCTAGATCAAATCCAGTGACGTTTACAGCGTCCTGGCGAGTTGTTGTAGATTTTTCTACATCACCACCGCTTGCACGAGGTATTTACCCCGGTGGACAGAGCGGGAATCCGTTTTCGACCTTATACGACGCTCACATTGAGCGATATGCTGACTTCCAGTATTATGACTTGGATATCAGTAATCAACAACACTAGGGCATTGGTGTGGGAAACGATTCTCTTCACCAATTTTCAAGCCCGCGTATTTTTTTAGGCAACCAGAACCGACCATCATGGCCGAACAAGATCAACGATTTTCCAGCAGGCTGGGTCTGCTTTTAAGTGTTTTAGGCATTGCCGTGGGTACAGGCAACATTTGGCGCTTTCCGCGTATTGCGGCCACAAACGCTGGCGATGAGGGGGCAGGAGCCTTCCTGCTGGCCTGGTTCATTTTTCTACTAGTTTGGTCGGTACCTCTCATTATTGCTGAGTATGCGCTCGGTAGAAAAGGCCGCATGGGTGTGGTCGGCACTATTGCTAAAATTGCCGGTGAGAAGTTTACATGGATGGGCGGTTTCATCGCATTCGTCGCTACGGCTATCATGTTTTACTATTCCGTGGTAGCCGGATGGTGTATTTATTATTTCAGCCAAATGGTTATCAATCCGTTGCCTATCTCGGTTGAAACCTCCACGGCGGTATGGGAAGGTTTTCAGGGATCGAGCCTACCTCTGGTTTTCCATGCGCTTGCCATGGGAGTGGGGGCAGCGATTGTGCTCAAGGGAGTAAAATCAATCGAACGGGCGAATAAGATCCTGATTCCGTCCTTGTTCGCCATTGTGCTCATTTCATTGGTTCGAGCTGTGACACTCGATGGTGCGAGCGATGGTATTGCCTTCCTGTTCACGCCTGATTGGGCCACGTTGTCAAATCCGAGGACATGGCTTGAGGCGCTGACGCAAAATGCATGGGATACGGGTGCCGGCTGGGGCCTGATATTGACATACGGCGCGTACATGCATGCAAAGCACGGCGTCGTAAAGAATGCTATGATTACCGGTTTTGGTAATAACGTAGTGTCGCTTTTGGCCGCTATCACCATTTTTGGGACCGTATTCGCGGTGCTGGGTTCCGAAATGACACGGCCCGAAGTGTTGGATATCATGCGAACCAGCGGGCCAGCTGCCACTGGACTCACATTTATCTGGATGCCGCAGCTCTTTGCAAAGATGGCATTCGGTAATCCGCTAGCCATGCTGTTTTTCCTTGGGTTAGCCTTTGCGGCGTTCAGTTCATTGATTTCAATGATCGAGCTGACCTCCAGGATATTGGTGGATTTGGGGCTGACGCGCAGGCAGGCTGTTCTTTCCGTCGCGACAGTGTCCTTCACAATGGGTATCCCATCGGCCGTCAATCTGACCTTCTTCGGTAACCAAGACTTCGTTTGGGGAGTTGCACTGATGGTGTCCGGTGCCTTCATAGCCTTCTCCATCATCCGTTATGGCGCGAGTGCCTTCCGGAAAGAGGCTGTCGATTGTGTCGAAGGAGACTGGAGAGCTGGTCGCCTGTGGGAGTTCCTTATCTCGAAGCTGGTGCCTGTGCAGGCCATCGTTCTTCTAGTATGGTGGTTCTGGCTGTCGATTACCGAATACGCACCTGATACATGGTGGAACCCGCTGGATCCATACAGTGTGATGACAGTGACCGTTCAGTGGGCGATCGTGATAGCCGCACTGCTACTAGCAAATCGATGGATGGTGAGACGCACCTTTGGAGGGAGGATTGGTGCATGAGTGATCAATTCTCCGTTCTCTTTGTCTGCCTAGGCAACATATGCCGGAGTCCAGTCGCAGAGGGGGTGTTCCGCCATCAGGTAGAAGAGGCAGGCCTTACGGGAGCCTTCACCATTGACTCTGCTGGTACAGGAGCGTGGCATGTGGGACAGTCGCCCGATTCCCGAATGACGAAGTCGGCAGCTTCTCAGGGAGTCGACATCTCAAAACAGCATGCACGACAGTTTGTGGAGGAAGATCTTGAGCGATTCGACTTGATCCTCGCAATGGATAAATCAAACCTGCACGATATCCTGTATCTCGACAAAGAGGATACGTTTGGGCACAAGGTTAAGCTTTTCCGGGAGTGGGATCCAGAACCGGGTGATTTTCAGGTGCCAGATCCCTATTACGGAGGAGACGAGGGGTTCCGAAACGTCTTTACGATGGTAGAGAGGACGTCACAAGCTCTGCTAGGAAGCCTGAAAGCGCACTACGGCGTGTGAAGCCGGTTCCGCTAATAAAGGGTGGCATCTGGGCCGCCTAACGGAGGCTCGCAATGTAGGTAGTCAACAGCTCGGGGTCCGACATGTCCTGAAGCAGCAGATCAGGATTACAGGCATTCAGCTTGTCGTGCGTTACCATCCCCGTTGCAACGGCTACTGCGCGAACTCCTGCGTGGCGTGCACATCCGATATCATGCTCAGTGTCTCCGATGATGACCGTGCGATCAGGCTCCACCCATGTCATACCCTGGTCATGCGCCCGCTGCATGGCCATCCCCGGTAGTTCATTGCGAATTTCGTGATCGCTTCCGAAGGCGCCAAAGGGGAAGTGCTCTGCTAATTTGGCAGCGGTAAGCTTGGCATACGCTGTGGGTTGCAGGTTGCCAGTCACTAGCGCTAATTGCACATCGTCAATTGCGAGTAACCGGTCAACGATGTCAGGTACCCCCGGCATCAATGTGATATGCTCTTCACTAATGGTGTCCATCAGCGTTTCCTGGTAGCGCTCCAGACACCGAGGCATGAGCTGGTCGATTTCATGCCCTGTGAATCCTGATCCCGACAACATATCTCGGACAATAGCAGGATCCGTTCGTCCCGAGAACGAGACGTTCTCAGAAGTAACTTCTCGACCAACGACATCAGACAACGCGCGCGTAATGGAGCGTCGTCCCACGCCGTTTGAAATCAGCAGTGTTCCGTCAATGTCGAAAAGGAGCAGAATCATGGCATCTCGTAGAGGGAGTCCTCACGGTCCTCGTGACGGATTTCGTCTACGGGCTCCGCCTTGCCTTCTCCAGCATATAAGCGGTCGGGAAAATTCAACACAAATGCCGGAGTGCTTCCAACATTGCGATAGGCGTGAACAACTCCGGGAGGAATAATGACTTCAACAGGATTATTCGCTCCCACATCGACAATATGGCGCTTCCCAGACGTTGGGGAATCTTCTCGGGCATCCCAGAGAAACAACCGGTAATGGCCGCTAAAAAAGCCAAAACGATCTGTTTGATCGTGGTGTTCGTGCGGCCCACGGGCAAATCCTGGGAATGTTGATGAGAGATACCCCATCGCGGGGAAGTCAGCAACAGCGATCTCATCACGCCGAAACAGTTCGGCTAGCCAGCCTCTGTCATCTGAGAAAATGCTAAACGCCTCAATAGAGACATCGTGGATGGTCCCTTCCTTCCAAGGTGAGCTCATGTCCCTTCACCTAAGCCTATTTCTTCGTAGATAAGATCTCTCGCGAGGCTGTTGGCCTCTTCTAGTCCCTCGAATGTACCGGCGTCACCCCACCAATTAGTCAACGTTCCATGGGTGAGAAGTCCTCGGTCCGCATATGCATTGCTTACATCGGTGATCTCTAGTTCACCACGTTGCGACGGCGTTAGTGTGCGGATATGCTCAAATACAGACGAGTCGTAGAAATAGATTCCGATCACGGAAAACGAAGAGGGGGGATCGGAAGGCTTTTCGATTACTCTGACGATCCGTCCATTTTCGAATTCTGGCACTCCATATCGTTCGGGGTCACGTACCTCTTTCAACAATACCCTCGCTCCAGGGCCCTTAGCGGTCTGCTCGCGGAACGCAATAACATCTTTGTCAAAGTCCTCTCCAAGAACATTGTCTCCTAGGACCACTACAAAAGGATCATCGCCAACGAAGGTTTCGCACAGGGCAAGTGCTTGGGCAATTCCGCCTGGCTCGTCTTGTACCCTGTAGGTAAGATCCACACCGAGACGGGATCCACTTCCGAGCAGATTGACCACATCTCCCATGTGCTCGGGACTTGTTACGAGTACGATTTCTGTCACACCAGCTCTTCGTAGTCGCATGATGGGGTGATAGATCATCGGATACCTACCAACAGGTAGCAGGTGCTTGTTCGTAACCCGCGTTAGCGGATATAGCCGGCTGCCGGTTCCGCCGGCCAAAATGACGCCTTTCATAGAGTCAGGGCATTGATTAGTAGAGTGTTCGTCGTCAACGCAGAATATATGAGCATCCGTGCGTCGAGGTTATGAAAAGTCACACAGAAATGCCCGGAGACATAGACCCAAAAATCGAGGCATCAAAAATGTCATCGATTGCCGTATTGCACTTCGTAATAGGCCAGGTAGTCTTTCCCGAAAATGGCATCCATCCACTCCTGATTGTCAAGGTACCAGGCGACGGTGGCTTCAAGACCGGACGTCAGGTCATGCTTAGGAGTCCATCCCAGCCGGTTCTGGATAGGAGAACTGTCGAGTGCATATCGGAAATCATGTCCAGGCCTGTCTCCCACAAAGCGAATCAATTCGCGACTGCGTCCTGGCTCGTTGCTCGTTTGCCGATCGTATACGTCGAGCAAAAGGTGCACGAGGTCTAGGTTAGTGACCTCCTGAGATCCCCCAATTAAAAAAGTGTCTTCTGTTGCAGCTTGCCGAAGAACGAGATCCAACGCTTCGCAGTGGTCGGTGACGTATAGCCAATCTCGGATGTTTTCCCCCTTACCGTACACCGGTATCTCTTTACGTTCGGAGGCGTTGCGGATCACTAGAGGGATTAACTTCTCTGGAAATTGGAACGGGCCGTAATTGTTTGACGTGTTCGTCATGACGTACGGAAAGCCATAGGTCGTACCGAAAGATCTCACTAGGTGGTCAGCAGCTGCTTTTGAGGCGGCATAGGGAGAGCGCGGCGCATAGGCAGTGTCTTCCCTAAATTCTCCCTCGAGTCCTAGTGAGCCGAATACTTCATCGGTAGAAATGTGATGAAAACGGCATTCATCAAAACGATCTTTCCAGGCTTCCTTTGCAGCTTGCAGCAGCGTTAGCGTACCGGTGACGTTGGTCCGCACAAATTCTCCAGGGTCCAGAATAGATCGGTCCACATGAGACTCGGCTGCAAAGTGAACTACCGTGTCGAATTGCCAGCGCTCAAACAAGGAGCGGATAAAAACAGGGTCTGCAACGTCTCCGCGCTCAAAGTGATAGTTCTCTAATGATTCAATCTGCCTAAGATTGGCAAGGTTTCCTGCGTAGGTCAACAGGTCCAAGTTGACAAATTGGGCAGCTGGATAGCTCGGCACACAGTGCAACAGGTAATTGGAGCCGATAAATCCTGCGCCACCAGTTACAAGAATACGGGAAGGAGTAAAAGACACGTCAATCAGGTTGGATGTGAGAGTGTGAACCGTGTAAGTTCGAGGACGTTCTCGGTTCCGACCGCCGTTATTAGCCTCAGGAATACTACCAATTCATGCCCGACTCGAAACGAACTCTCTATTTGCTGGATGCAATGGCGCTTGCCTACAGAGCGCATTTCATATTCATCAATCGCCCGCTAATCAATTCGCGCGGATTCAACACCAGTGCTACGTATGGCTTTACGTCTGCGCTTGTCAAGTTGATTGAGGATCACGGAATCAACCACATGGCGGTGGTATTTGACGTCATGGAGCCAGGTGGGACGTTTCGCGATGAGATGTATGAGGACTACAAAGGGCATCGTGATCCACCGCCTGAAGAGCTTATTGCAAACCTTCCACACATGAAGCGTGTGGTCGAGGCAATTGATATTCCCGTCATTGAGGTGGGGGGCGTTGAGGCTGACGATGTAATCGGGACGCTGGCGTTACGGGTAGCTGCTGAAAATACAGACGCGGTTATTGTGTCTCCTGACAAGGATTTTCAGCAATTGATTGGTCCACATGTCACTCAGTTTAGGCCCGCGTACCGAGGAGAGGAGTTTGACCCAGTTACTTTGGACTCTTTTCGGGAAAAGTATGGTCTTGAGCCGGTTCAGTTCATCGATGTGCTTGCCTTAATGGGGGATTCGGCGGACAATGTGCCCGGTGTGCATGGCATAGGTGAGAAGACAGCCATCAAACTGATTTCGGAGTATGGCACTATTGAAAAATTGATAGAACACGCCGACGAGTTAAGTGGCAAACGAGCACGCGAAGGCATGCAGCAGCATGCTGATATGGCGATTTTGTCCAAGAAACTGGTAACTATCAAGACCGATGTTCCATTAGATTTGGGCTGGGATGACTTTAAATGCGAAGCGCCAAATCTGCAGGAGATCCGTCAACTCTTCGATGAGCTAGAATTTAGCCGACTGTATGACAGAGTGGCCCGCGTGATTGGGCCAAAAGGAACATCCAGCACTGCAGAAGCAACTCTTAGACCTGTTCAAGAAGCATCCTCCTCTCAAACGGATTCAGAGCCTGATTCAGAAGGCCAAGGGTCCCTGTTTGCAGATGATGGCCTTAAACGCTACGCACCCAATACGACATCGTATAAGATGTTAACAACGCTGGCGGATGTTAAACAGGCCGTTGTAGACCTTGAAGGGAAGCATCCTCTTTCATTCGATACGGAAACCACATCGACTGATCCAATGCTAGCCTCATTGGTGGGCATTTCGCTTTCAACACAAAAAAACGACGCGGTTTACATACCCACTCCATTGCCTGATGGAACGCCAACGGAGGCTGTTCTAGCGGTGTTGGCGCCTTTGTTTACTACAGACGAGGAAAAAATCGGTCAGAATGTGAAATACGACTGGTTGGTTTTGGCACGGCATGGTGCGCCGGTCAATGGGCCATTCTTTGACACGATGGTTGCCCACTACCTGGTATCTCCTGAGGCATCTCACGGTATGGACGCTCTCGCACGTAATCTTCTGGGGTACGAGACGATCCCAATCTCAACCCTGATCGGGAAGGGAAAAGATGCTAAATCGATGCGCGACGTGGCTCCCGTAGACGTTTCTCCCTACGCGTGTGAAGATGCTGACATCACGTTGCAGCTTTCAGAGGTCTTGAGACCCCAATTGGGAGAAAATGGGGTGGAATCACTCGCTTTTGATCTGGAATTCCCCCTGATTGAAGTGTTAGCCAGAATGGAGGTCGAAGGTATCAAACTTGATCGTCCTGTTTTGCAGGAGCTTTCCGTTCGAACAGCGGAGGATTTAGAGGTACTGCAAAAGGCCATCTTCGAAGCAGCAGGAGAGGAGTTCAACATTGCCTCCCCGGCGCAGATTGGGAAAATACTGTTCGAAAAAATCGGTCTGCGCGTCGTCTCAAAAACGTCCACTGGCAAACCTTCCACGAAGGAATCGGATCTTCAAGAATTAGCTTCCGAGCATGAGCTGCCAGCCATGATCCTCGATTGGAGAGAGCTAGCAAAGCTGAAATCAACGTATATCGATTCCCTAGGGGATCTCGTGCATCCGGAAACAGGTCGATTACACACTTCCTACAGTCAGACGGTAGCCGCAACGGGGCGGCTATCTAGTTCTAATCCGAATCTCCAGAACATTCCAATCCGCACAGAACGGGGACGGGAAATCCGAAAGGCATTCGTGCCAAAAGACGGATGTGTATTGCTTTCTGCGGATTACGCCCAGATTGAACTGCGCATTTTGGCCTCTTTGGCCGATGATGAAGCCATGCAGCAGGCCTATCTCAATGGAGAAGACATACACACATCGACAGCGGCACGGGTATTTGGAGTACCACTGAGCGACGTCACTCGTGAGCAGCGTGGTCGCGCTAAAGAGGTCAATTATGGTATTCCGTACGGCATTTCGGCGTACGGCCTTTCAAACAGATTGCGCTGCCCGGTCGGTGAGGCGCAGAAGTTGATCGACACATATAATCGCAGTTTTCCGTCTGTTGCTCGATACTTGACCGAGCAAATCGAGACGGCGCGTGAGAACGGATACGCAGAGACCATGCTGGGCCGTCGTCGCTATCTCCCCGACATTGATGCCCGTAACCGGAACGTTCGTGCAGCAGCGGAACGTGTTGCAGTGAATATGCCCATTCAAGGTACTCAGGCAGACATGATCAAGCTCGCAATGATTGCAATCGACCGCAGGATCCGAGAGGAAAATCTGAAGAGCCGCATGCTGTTACAGGTTCACGATGAACTTGTGTTTGAGGTCCCACACGATGAAGTTGAGCTACTCAAAAAACTCGTCGAGAAAGAAATGACAGAGGCTCTTTTACTCAAGATTCCAGTCGAGGTATCGATGGGGACGGGTGCTAATTGGTTGGAGGCGCATTGATGAACGAAACTCAGAAGAGAAGTTTAAAGGATACAAAGCACGAAGGCTTCACGTTCATTGAGGAAGATGGTGGCATTCAGGCCTGGCAATTGGATTCAAATGGACTGACGGTTCTGCTATGTCCTCAGGGTGCTGCTCGTGTAGCCACGCTGATGATTACCTATAAGGTCGGTAGCCGCAATGAACGGCAAGGGGAGACGGGTGCGACCCATTTCTTGGAGCACATGATGTTCAAAGGGACGTCGCGTTACTCAAAGCAGAGTGGCACAACTATCTTCAATGCTCTTCAAGCGCAGGGGGCACGTGTCAATGCCACGACCTGGAACGATCGAACAAACTACTACGAGCTGCTTCCTTCGAGTCATTTAGATCTTGCTATCGACATCGAAGCAGATAGAATGCGCAATTTGCTACTGGATCCAGGCGAAGTTGAAAGCGAGCGTTCCGTTATCCTAAACGAGTTCGACGGCGGCGAAAATGAGCCGTATCGCAAGCTTTACCACGCTGTCTGGTCTACGGCTTTTGAAGCACATACCTACCACCATCCCACGATTGGATGGCGCTCAGATATTGAAACCATTACGTCAGAGGGTCTGAGAGGATATTATGATCGGTTCTACTGGCCTAACAATGCCACTGTATCGGTCATAGGCGGATTTGATGCTGAACAGGCCATGGCAAGTATCCTGAATAAATTTGGATCCATTCCGCGCGGGCTCGATTCGGAAGTGGATGTTGTTCGGGAGCCCAGACAATTGGGGGAGCGAACAACAGTCATCCGTATGGCGGGCGGAATGCCAGCTCTTCTGGTTGGATTCAAGTCGCCAGATGCCATGAATGATAGAATGAACGCGCTGCATATGGCAGGCCTTGTTCTCTCTCACGGAAGGTCGAGCCGGCTACAGCAACTCATGGTCGACGGCGGGCTGGCTACGTCCGTTTCAGCTGGTGCGTCATCTTTCAGAGATCCCGGCCTGTTTACCATTTTCGTAGCTCTTGCGCCGGATGTGGATATGGCCGAAGTAGAGCGTGTGCTTCAGGAGGAATTAACTCTTCTGGCTAGTGAGCCTGTATCCGACCGCGAATTAGAGCGAGCAATGGCCAAGTTAGAAGCTGAGACGCTCTATGCGCGGGACGGATCTTATTCGATGGCATCTCAACTAAATGAGGCGATCGCAGCCGGAGACTGGAAGCTATATACTCGGTTTTTGGAAGGTGCATCCAAGGTCACGGCCGAGGACATCATGGAAGCTGCTCGCAGCACGTTCAAAAAAGAACAGAGCACCACCGGCATCTATGAACCATTAGCAGCTGAAGTGGCCTGACACGAACGGACTAGATTAGCCTTCCAATTCAGCTACTAACATTTCTAGATCTGGCATGTATTCCTTGATCGGAAACAGGCCGAGGTACCCGGAGAGTATCTTGCCATCCGATCCGACGACAAAGGTGCCCGGAAGCGCATAGACCCCGCCAAATCCTTCACCGAGTTCGCCTTGGACATCGAGGATCTGGGGGTAGTTCATGTAGAAGTCTTCCGCAAATGGCCTCACCATGTCGAATCCTTCCTCGTCCATCGACACGCCAAGTATTTCGAACGGCCGATCTTTCCATTCTTCTTTCAAGGCTACAAACTCTGGAATTTCGACCACGCACGGACCACACCAAGTGGCCCAGAAGTTGACCAGTGTAATCTTTCCATCGAAGTCAGCCTGTGTAAAGGTTCCACCATTCATCAAATCGCGCTCGAACTCAGGCACCATCTCGGGCGTCTGGGCGCGTCCCGTCATAGGCACCAACGAGAAAGGCTCAGCAGCTGGCTTATCACCGCATGCAAATAAGACAAGAGCGGTCAGCGAAAGCAAGAGTATAGAAAGACCGGATCGCATATCAGGGGCCTTTAGTAGGCAATGATGACAGGAAGGGACGGCCGGACCGAACCCTTTATGGAGTGTGCGAGTTGATTCGTGCGTTACACTGTGCGCCGATCATCGTTCCGACGGCCCGCCTAG
>Ga0055584_100003995_pt1 | contig 14448 bp, 12 predicted proteins | sample OSDHelmetaG_FD_58716 | JGI IMG/M metagenome (GOLD analysis project Ga0055584, IMG submission 58716) | Pelagic marine sediment microbial communities from the LTER site Helgoland, North Sea, for post-phytoplankton bloom and carbon turnover... | ecosystem: Environmental > Aquatic > Marine >... | reverse complement strand
ACAGCCCAGATCGGAAACGCTACTTGGCTGTTGTTATTTTTAAGAATGTAAACAACAAAAACAATGGCACAAACAAATTACGAAGACTTATTAAAAGCAGGTGTACACTTCGGCCACCTAAAGAAAAAGTGGAATCCAGCAATGGCTCCTTATATCTTTATGGAAAGAAATGGTATTCATATCATCGATTTGCATAAAACCGTTGCAAAATTAGACGAGGCGAGTAAAGCTTTAGCTCAAATTGCTAAATCAGGAAAGAAAATAATGTTCGTTGCAACAAAAAAACAAGCAAAGGATATCGTTGCTAAAAAAGTTGCTGAAACCAATATGCCTTTCGTTACTGAAAGATGGCCGGGTGGAATGCTTACCAATTTTGCCACAATTAGAAAAGCCGTGCGTAAGATGGCGCAAATTGATAAAATGGGAACTGATGGAACTTTTGACAACATCTCTAAAAGAGAGCGTCTTCAAATTATGCGTCAAAGAGAAAAATTAGAGAGAACTCTTGGTAGTATTTCTGATCTTACTAGACTCCCTGCTGCACTTTTTGTTGTTGATATCAATAAAGAGCATATTGCAATAAAAGAAGCTAAAAAATTAAATATTCCAACCTTTGCCTTGGTTGATACCAATACTGACCCTAAATTAGTTGATTTCCCTATTCCTGCGAATGACGATGCCACTAAGTCTATTGAAGCCATTATTACACACGCTGTAGATGCTATCAAAGAAGGTTTAGGAGAAAGAAAAGCCACGAAAGACAAACAAGCAGAGACTGCGAATAAAGCAGAAGCAAAAACTGAAAAAAAGACTGAGGCTACTGAGGCTGAAGCGAAATAATTAAATCACACTTTAATAATTTAATACGATGGCTACTATTACTGCATCAGAGGTAAATAAATTAAGACAGCAAACAGGGTCTGGAATGATGGACTGTAAAAAGGCTTTAGTTGAAGCAAATGGTGACTTTGATGCTGCAGTTGATATTTTAAGAAAAAAAGGTCAAAAGGTTGCAGCAAAAAGAGGAGATAGAGATGCGGCTGAAGGTTTAACAATCGCTAAAGCTAGTGAAGACGGATCCAAAGGTGTTGTTGTCATGGTAAATTGTGAAACGGATTTTGTGGCAAAAAATGATGACTTTAATTTATTCGTTGAGACAATTGTAACTGCTGCCCTAGATAACAAACCGGCTTCCATAGAAGAGTTAAACAAGCTTAGTTATTCTGGAAACGGAATGACAATTGGGGAAAAAATTACGGAGCAAATTGGTAAAATTGGTGAAAAAATTGAAATCTCTGTTTTTAATACTATTGAAGCAGGAAAGGTTGTAGCATATAATCATCCAGGAAATCAAATTGCTTCACTGGTTGGTTTAAGTATAGATGGTGATTTCTCTGAGGCGGGAAGAGATGTGGCCATGCAAGTTGCTGCAATGGCTCCTATTGCTTTAGATCAAGAATCTGTTGATCAAGCTATCATTGATAAAGAAATTGAAATTGGAAAAGACCAGGCTATTGCAGAAGGCAAACCAGCTGATTTGGCTGAGAAAATTTCTAAAGGTAGGTTAAACAAATTCTTCAAAGAGAACACTTTAGTAAACCAAGCGTTTATAAAAGACAATAAAAAAAGTGTTAGTCAATATCTTAAAGATATTGACAGCGACTTAGCTGTTACCGATTTCAAGCGAGCAGCTTTAGTATAATTTAAAAAAAGAGAAACTTAAGTTTCTCTTTTTTTTTGTCGTTTTTTTTTAATCATATTTGAATTCAAAATTAGCCTATGAAATATAAAAGAATACTTCTAAAATTAAGTGGAGAATCTCTCATGGGAGAGCAAGACTTCGGCATAAGCAATGATATGCTTACTCAATATGCGCAAGAGATAAAACAGATTATGGAGAGCGGTGTTGAAGTTGCCGTTGTCATAGGTGGGGGCAACATCTTTAGAGGAATTCAGGCAGAAACAGGCGTTATTGATCGTGTACAAGGAGATTATATGGGTATGCTTGCTACGTGTATAAATGGATTGGCATTACAAAGTGCTATAGAATCTATAGGCATCAAAACGCGTCTTTTAACGGCTATTAAAATGGAACAAATTGCAGAACCTTATATCAAACGTAGAGCCGTTCGTCATCTGCAAAAAGGGCGTGTTGTGATTTTTGGTGCAGGCACAGGTAATCCATATTTTACAACTGATACTGCAGCATCGCTTAGAGCAATTGAAGTGGGTGCAGAAGTTATCTTAAAAGGGACGAGAGTAGACGGAATATATACTCAGGACCCTGAAAAAAATGCAGATGCTACAAAATATGATCGTATTACCTTTAATGAGGTTTACGAGAAGGGGTTAAACATAATGGACATGACAGCTTTTACTCTTTGTAATGAAAATAAGTTGCCGATTATCGTTTTTGACATGAATAAGCCGGGAAACCTTCAGCGTGTTGTAATTGGTGAACAGGTAGGAACTTTAGTTGAATTTTAGTTTCTTTGCAAGAATTACTAAAGAAAAACATCATGACTGAGGAAATAAATATAATCATAGATATGGCTCGAGAATCCATGGCTGCATCTATTGAACACCTTATTGCTGAACTTACCAAAATTAGAGCAGGAAAAGCAAACCCATCTATGTTAGATTCAGTTACCGTTGATTATTATGGTTCTAAAACCCCACTTAGTCAAGTAGCAAATGTAAACACCTTAGACGCACGAACGCTAAGTATTCAGCCTTGGGAGAAACAAATGCTAGAAGAAATTGAAAAAGCAATTATTAATTCTAATTTAGGTTTAAACCCACAGAACAACGGAGAGCTAATAATGATTAATGTTCCTCAATTAACTGAAGAACGAAGACGAGATCTAGTAAAGCAAGCTAAAGCTGCTGGAGAACACGATAAAGTGAGTATTCGTAATGCACGAAAAGATGCTAACGATGAAATCAAAAAGCTAAGTAACGATGGCCTGCCTGAAGACATAGGAAAAAGTGCAGAAACTAGTGTTCAAGACGTAACGAACGAGTACAACAAGAAAATTGACGATTTAGTCTCTGCCAAAGAAGTAGATATAATGACCGTGTAATCTTCAAGCCTAGGCCCAAACCTTTGTCCCTTCAGAGCAATTCTTACAGATATCTATCTCACTTCTAGCACGAAGCAAAGATTCTCTAAATTGTTGATATGCTTTACCATGCCAGATGTTACTAAATGAATTGGCTTTCAAGTCTCCTAATATATGTTTAGCGTCTTTGTCAAAGCAGCAAGGCACAACTCTACCGTCCCATGTAAATACACAGGAATGCCATAATTTCCAACAATGATTTTCCAAAGAATTTTTAATCGTATACTTTCCTTCTTCTTCCTCTCTATATCGGGAATATTTATCAATTGTTGGAATTAACTCATTTCCATTTTCATGGTCATACACCTGAGCTGTTTTCAGCTTCACCTCATTTACCCCTAATTCTTTGGCCAATTTCTGAACTTCATCAATCTGATGTTCGTTAGGTTTTACAACCAAAAACTGAAAGATAACATGCGGTGTTTTAGACTTTAACTTTTTCTTCCATTTCAGTATGTTTTTCGTTCCCTCAATCACCTTTTCTAAATTGCCATTCACTCTATAGCTTTCATAAACATCTTGTGTTGTTCCATCAATAGAGATAATAAGCCTATCCAATCCTGCCTCAATTGTTTTTCTAGAATTACCATCGTCCAAAAAATGCGCATTAGTAGATGTTGCAGTATAAATTCCATTTTCGGAAGCATAACGAACCATCTCTAAAAATTGAGGATTTATATACGGTTCGCCTTGAAAATAAAATGTTAGATAGCTCAACTTATTCTTGAGTTGATCTATAGTTAACCTAAAAAATTCTGACTTTAAATTGCCCGTTGCCCTCGTAAACTGTTTTAAGCCACTAGGGCATTCCGGGCACCCTAGGTTACATGCCGTTGTGGGTTCGAATGAAATACTAATTGGTTCACCCCACTGAATTACCCTTCCTCCCCACTTAGAAAAATAAAAGCTAGATACAACCTTTAATGCATTTGATATTCTACCGAAATTTAGTTTCGACAAAAAATTAAACCCATCAATTATTTTAAACATTTAGTAGAGGACATTTTTATTTTGATATAGAATATCTTTTGTAATTCGTTTTAGTGTTTGTCCAGCATCAGAAAGCATATCAAAATCCCTCGGAAAAGGCACTGGAGGTATCCCAATAATTTTTTTTGTCTTTGCTGTTAAAGCATTAACATTGCCATTTGCCGTTCCCGAGCGATGTTGCCAAAATGTTTCAGATTTAACAGGATCTGTTCTTATCAGCTCATTTGTTTGGTTGTCTATATAGTTAACCGAACCAATAATAACTGCACTTTTTGATTGCAGTTTTTCCACGACTTTGCACGTAATGGTTTTGTATTTTGGAATTTTAATATCATTTCCCAATGTATCTTTTATTACGTTTCCGTCTTCATCTATTTCATATTCCCAACCATCACGCACTTTCTTTTTTTCCTCATAAAATAGTTGCTTTTCAGATTCTGGAGATACTGTAATTACTTTCATGTTAAGCAATATCGTGTAATCAAAAATTAAATCATCTTGCTTTTCATTGAAATACCGTATCCAGTTTTTATTTAACGTACTTAAAGAAATCTTCATTAAATCTTTCTCAAATTCAGGAGGCAAAGGAATCCCTGTTGAGTTCTTCATCTCAAACAAAACATTACTTGTACCTAAATCTTTTGCATGAACTAACAATTGATCTAAATCTCTATAACTATCGTAATAGCCCTTTACTCTTTTTAATTCATCATATGCGATTCTCGCATCTGTTTTATTGTTAGTCTTCAAAAGCTGTTCCGCATGGACATAATAATATTCAGCCGCCCTTTCTTTAGAAGCAATGATATCGGAGCTGTAGTTTTTAAATTCAATGCCATTAGGGATATTCATAAGTTTTGAGACCTTTTCCTGCCGATTATTCAGCTTTAAATAAACTGCGTTAATATTATCCCAATTATCTGGTCTGCCTTCCTTTTTCAAGAATTCAATCTTACGATTATCTTGTTCAACAACTTTAAGAAAAGATAGCTCTAAAACTTGCAAATGTTCAGGGTCATTTGGCTTTTTTTGGAGCTTTACAATTGCTTTATTTATGGCAACCTCATACTGCCCTTTTTCCATCGCTTTCTTAGCGCCATGACATGAAATTAAGATGAACGTAGCAACCAGGATATAAAATATTTCTTTCATATGTATGCTTTGAGAATTATTTTTCAAAATCCACGCCAAAGATAATAGAGTTGATAAGTAATTATACGTTCATCTGTCAATAATCCATATTTATCAAGATTATTTGAATAAGATACAATTAGTTTTTACTTTCGAACACTAATCATCATTTGATAATTATTGTGGGCTTTTGGTCTAGAGTCGTACGTCTAATTCTGCGAAATCGTATTACCATTTTAGTTGGTATCGTTTTGTTTACCTCTTTGATGGCCTTTCAAGGGAGAAAAGCAGAGATGATTTATGAGTTTCCTGATCTTTTGCCAAACACCGATTCGACAAAAATAGGATACGCTAATTTTCAAAAAAGATTTGGCAAATCTGGTTCTGTTCTTCTAGTTGCTATTGAAGATAATCCTACAACGAGCCTTTCACTTTTTCAAAATTGGTACGACCTAATCCAAGAATTAAAAAAAATTGATGGAGTCGACACTGTTGTTTCTGTTACCAGCATATTCGACCTGGTTAAAAACACTAAGGACAAAGTTTTTGAAATTACTCCTGTAATAAAAAGTCGTCCGGAGACAGAGCAGGAACTAGAAGAAATTAGAATCAAAATTGAACAGCTTCCTTTTTACAGAGGTTTGCTGTATAATGATTCTTCTGGTGCTTCGCTTATTGCAATTACTTTAGATCACGACATTTTCCATTCAAGGGCTCGAGTGCCGTTGATTGAAGAAATTGAAAATAAAGTTAACCTTTTTAGAAAAAATCAAAAAATACCCACTTATATCTCCGGGTTACCTTATATAAGAACAGAAGTCACAAAAATGATCCGTGAGGAATTAGGTATTTTTATCCTCTTATCTGTCTTTGTTACGGCACTTTTACTTTCCGTCTTTTTTCAATCCGCGAAAACAGTTATCACCTCCATGTTAGTCGTATCCATTGGAGTAATATGGTATTTTGGAATTCTTGGGACACTAGGGTATAAAATAACTATTCTTACTGCTTTAATTCCGCCGTTACTAATTGTAATAGGTGTGCCTAATTGTATTTTCCTGATTAATAAATTTCATAGTGAATTTAAAGATCACCAAAATAAAATGAAAGCACTGAGCCGTGTTATTGAAAAGATTGGTAACGCAACTTTGCTTACTAATTTTACGACTGCATGTGGCTTTTTCACTTTTGTCTTTACTCAAAATCCATTACTTATAGAGTTTGGAATTGTAGCATTTATAAGCATAATGTTCATTTTCGTAATTGCAATTTGCATTGTACCTATATTCTTCAGCTATTTCCCTGACCCAAAAACAAGACATTCAAAACATTTAGATAAAAAATGGATCCTTGCAAGTGTGGGGTTTTTCGAAACTATAGTTTTAAAATACAGAACCCTAACCTACCTTATTACAGGCTTTTTAATAGCTATTTCACTTTATGGAATGAACCTTTTAAAAACAACAGGAAACGTAGTTGATGACGTTCCAAACTCTCATAAAGTAGTTACAGATTTATTGTTTTTTGAAGATCATTTTAAAGGAGTTTTACCTTTCGAAATAGCAATTGATGCTAAAAAACCTAGGCGTGCAACGACAGATAAAACATTAAAGAAAATAGATAAATTATATGGGATGCTTTCTGAATATGAAGAATTTTCTCGGCCACTTTCCATTATTGACGGTGTAAAGTTTTGCAAACAAGCCTTTTATAACGGAAATCCGAAAAGATATAAATTAATCAATAATGGGGAAAAAACTATGTTTAAAGATTACTTGCCAAATTCTAGAAGTAATCAGCAGTGGCTTTCGGCGTTTATTGACAGCACCAAACAATACACAAGAATTAGTGTGCAGATGAAAGATATTGGCACAAAAGAAATGGAAGCTCTTTTTGCTGAATTAAATCCAAGAATCGATTCAATCTTTAATCCTGAAAAATATGAGGTTCTCATAGTTGGCCCTAGTATTACTTTTTTAAGAGGAACTACTTTTCTAATTGAAAATCTAAAATTAAGCCTTGCAATAGCAGTAGTGTTAATTGGGTTCATAATGATGCTGCTTTTTAGGTCTTGGAAAATGGTTGTCGTTTCCCTAATCCCTAATTTAATCCCGCTTTTGGTAACTGGCGGCATAATGGGGTTTTTTGGAATCGCTCTAAAGCCTTCTACTATTTTAGTATTCTCCATTGCTTTTGGAATTTCGGTTGATGATACTATTCATTTTTTGGCGAAATATCGACAAGAGCTGAAACAAAGTGGTTGGCAGATTCGAAAGTCGGTCTTAAATGCGTTAAGTGAAACCGGAATTAGCATGATGTATACTTCTATTGTGCTTTTCTTTGGTTTTTCTGTCTTTATGATATCAGATTTTGGCGGAACTCGTGCGCTAGGGGTTCTTGTTTCAATGACCCTACTTGTTGCTATGATAGCTAATTTAGTCCTACTTCCATCTTTCCTATTAACGCTTGATAGATTTATTACCAACAAGGCGTTTACAGAACCACTACTAGAAATTATCGATGAAGAAGAAGACATTGACCTTGAAAACTTGACCATCAAAAAAGATAGGACTACTTTTGTGGAACAACCCCAAGAAGAAGAAAAAACATGAAGGGAATAATTTTAGCAGGAGGCTCAGGAACGCGTTTGCATCCATTAACATTGGCCGTTAGCAAACAACTCATGCCTATATACGACAAGCCAATGATATATTATCCCCTGTCTTCTTTAATGATGGCTGGAATAAAGGATATTTTAATTATCTCCACACCGCATGACACGCCTCACTTTCAAAAACTATTAGGTGATGGTTCAAATCTCGGTTGTAATTTCGAATATAAAATACAAGAAATTCCCAATGGGCTTGCTCAGGCTTTTGTATTGGGTGAAAATTTCATTGGAAAAGATTCTGCAGCACTAATTTTAGGAGATAATATATTCTATGGTTCTGGATTAGCAAAAAAACTTCAAGCCATAACTAATCCGGATGGAGGTGTTGTATTTGCTTATCATGTTTCAGACCCAGAACGATACGGTGTTGTTGAATTTAATGAAGTAAATACTGCTATTTCAATTGAAGAAAAACCTGCTAAACCAAAATCGAATTTTGCTGTGCCAGGACTTTATTTCTATAATAACGAAGTTGTTCAAATTGCAAAAAACATAAAACCAAGCCCAAGGGGAGAATACGAAATAACAGATGTAAATAAAGTTTATCTCGAACAAGAAAAACTAAAAGTAGTAATAATGGATAGAGGAACTGCTTGGCTAGATACGGGGACTTTCCCTTCATTAATGCAAGCAGGCCAATTTGTTCAAGTAATTGAGGAACGACAAGGTCTAAAAGTAGGTTGTATTGAAGAATGTGCATATAGAATGGGATTTATTGGCCCAGAACAATTGGACAAACTAGCAACACCGTTGGTTAAAAGTGGGTATGGAGCATACCTCAAAAGTCTACTTTCATCATGAATCCAACATTAACTCTGTACACTTCTAGTCTTACCGAAAGAATAGAAACTGAAATCGCCAAATTGGATTTTAGCCATAATCCACCTCAACTATACGAGCCTATTTCTTACATCCTCTCATTAGGTGGGAAAAGAATACGACCTGTACTGCTCTTAATGGCTTGCGATATGTATGGCAAATCAATTGAAGATGCAATACCGCAGGCACTAGCTATTGAAATCTTCCACAATTTCACGTTAGTGCATGACGACATTATGGATCAAGCTCCTAAAAGGAGGAATCAACTCACAGTACACACCAAATGGAACGAGAATACTGGCATTTTATCGGGTGATGTGATGTTGGTTTGTGCATACCAGGAGCTCTGTAAAAGCGAAGATAAATACCTTGCGCAACTATTAAAGTTATTCAACAAAACAGCCATAGAAGTGTGCGAAGGACAACAGTTTGACATGAACTATGAGACAGAAACCAATGTGTCTATCTCTGAATATCTAAGGATGATTGAGTTAAAAACTGCCGTATTATTGGGCTGCAGTTTGCAAACGGGCTCTATTATTGCTGGGGGATCTGCTAAAGATCAGCACAATATTTACGAATTTGGAAGAAACATTGGAATAGCTTTTCAACTGCAAGACGACTTACTAGATGTTTTTGGAGATCCTGCTAAGTTTGGCAAACAAATTGGTGGGGATATTATTAGCAATAAAAAAACTTATTTATGCCTAAAAGCCTCAGAAATTGGGACTACTGAACAAAAAAAGCAACTTAATAAACTATTTGGATCAATAGAAACAGATAATAGCGAAAAAATTGACATTGTAACTAGAATATATAATGATCTGTCGATTCAACAGCACACAGAAACAGAAATGGCTAGCTATTATAAATCGGCCATTTCATTTTTAGACAAAATAAATGTTCCTGAAGATCGAAAATTACCGTTGAGAACTTTTGCAAACAGATTAATGATTCGAGATTCCTAATGTCGATAAAATTGCAACTTTCTCAGCTTCACACATTTCACAATCAACTTAACATTATTCAAGAAACGGCTGACCAAATCATTAAGGATTTTGATGCTTTCGGCTACAAAATTATCTTTTCAGGAAAAGAAAAAGTAGCCTATGAAGAGCTTTTTATGCAAATTACGCCGTTAATTGAATCACTAAATAACAATAACTACAAAAAATTAATGAACGTTCTATATCGCATAGATGTCCCAGAAGAAGCCATTAATCTAAAGCTCAAAAACAGCAACTCAAGGGAATTTGCAGCGATAATTACAGAAATTGTGTTAGAACGAGAACTAAAGAAAGTAATCACCAGAAACTATTACAAGCATCAACAAAAGGAATCTTGATTTTTCTAGCCTGCTCGACACTATTTTTTTAAATTTGTTAAACAATTCGAATTGGAAGTATGGACAAACATTCTTACCTTAGTAATGGAGACGTTGCTGCACTTGAAGCTCTTTATCAGCAATATAAAAGTAATAACGATGCAGTAGATTTTGGTTGGAAAAAGTTTTTCGAAGGTTACGAATTGGCCCAAACCAACTTTCAGGATGGCGATGCGATTCCTGAAAACGTAAGCAAAGAATTTAAGGTTCTCAAATTAATTGATGACTATCGTTCGCGCGGCCATTTATTCACAAAGACAAATCCAGTGAGAGAAAGGAGAAAGTATTCTCCAAATTTAGATATTGAAAATTACGGATTGTCTGATTCAGATTTAGGTACTACCTTTCAAGCTGGGGATGAAGTTGGTCTTGGGTCAGCTACTCTGCAAGATATTGTGGCCGATTTAGAAAAAACTTATTGCGCGTCTATTGGAGTTGAATATATGTATATCCGTAAACCAAAAAATACTGAATGGTTAAGAGATAAATTCACAAAAACCAAAAACCAGGCAAATTTCAGTAATGAACAAAAAAAACATATTCTTCATAAGCTAAACCAGGCAGTTGGATTTGAGCAATTCTTGCACAAAAAATATGTTGGGCAAAAACGATTTTCACTCGAAGGAGGAGAATCGTTAATTCCTGCATTAGATGCAATAGTTGAAAAAGGTTCTGAATTAGGTATCAAAGAGTTTATTATGGGCATGGCTCACAGAGGTCGATTGAATGTTTTAGCGAACATCTTCAATAAAAAACATGAAGACATTTTCAATGAATTTGAAGGTAAAGAATTTGAAGAAAATCTTTTTGATGGAGACGTAAAATATCACCTAGGTTATTCCTGTGAAGTTGTTGCGGACAGCGGAAAAAAAGTCCACATGACTCTTGCTCCAAATCCCTCCCACTTAGAAGCAGTAGATCCAGTTGTTGAAGGAATTACTCGCGCAAAAATTGACAAATACTTAAAGAATGAAGATAAAATTGTTCCTATTTTAGTGCATGGTGATGCTGCAATAGCTGGTCAAGGTGTTGTTTATGAAGTGACCCAAATGGCTCAGTTGGATGGCTATAGAACTGGCGGGACAATACATATTGTAATTAACAATCAGATTGGATTTACAACCAACTATTTAGATGCAAGGTCAAGTACGTATTGCACTGATGTCGCAAAAGTTACGCTCTCTCCCGTTTTTCATGTCAATGGAGATGACGTTGAAGCCGTTGTTTACACATGCCAAATGGCTCTAGAATATCGTCAACGATTCAAATCGGATGTATTTATAGATCTTCTTTGTTATCGAAAATATGGACATAACGAAGGAGATGAGCCACGTTTCACTCAACCGTTACTATACAAAGCAATAGCCAAACATGCCAATCCAAGGGATATTTATAGAGAAAAGCTTTTGAGAGAAGGAATTATTCAAGATGGCGCTGTTAAAGTAGAATCAGCTGAACATAACTCTAAACTGCAAAAAGAGCTTGAAGGTGCTAAGAAGCAAAACAAGTCAAAAGTTACAGAGTTTTTAAAATATACTTGGAGGGATTTAGAAAATGCGAAACCAGGAGATACTCTTTTACCCGTAAAAACTAGCTATAACAAAAAGAAAATTGAAGCATTAGGAAAATCAATTAACGCATTACCTGGTGACAAAAAATTTCTTAAAAAAGTAACTCGTCTGTTCGATGCTAGACTTAAAATGATTAATGAAGGCATATCCTTGGATTGGGCAATGGGTGAATTATTAGCTTATGCCACATTACTCGAAGAAGGTTTCTCTATTCGTATTTCAGGGCAAGATGTTGAAAGAGGAACTTTTTCTCACCGCCATGCTGTCGTTAAAGTTGAGGATTCAGAAGAGAAATATATTCCTCTTCAAAATTTAAGCGACAAACAGGGAAGATTCTCTATTTACAACTCGCTGCTTTCAGAGTATGGCGTTCTGGGTTTTGAATATGGGTATGGTTTAGCAATGCCAAAATGTTTAACCATCTGGGAAGCTCAATTTGGCGATTTCAACAATGGAGCACAGATCATATTAGATCAATTCTTGAGTGCTGCTGAAGATAAATGGATGTGTCAAAACGGCTTAACATTGCTTCTCCCCCATGGATACGAAGGGCAAGGATCTGAGCACAGTAGCGGACGAATGGAGCGCTACTTAATAATGTGTGCTGAAGAAAACATGCAAGTTGCCAATGTAACCACACCGGCAAACTACTTCCACATTTTAAGAAGACAATTACATAGAACTTTTAGAAAACCATTGATTATTTTTACTCCTAAAAGCTTATTGAGACATCCTGCCTGCGTTTCATCGATTGATGAAATGGCCAACGGAGGCTTTAAGGAACTTATTGATGACTTCTCTGCAAAAGTCGAAAACATTACTTCTGTAGTTTTTTGTAGTGGAAAATTCTATTATGATTTGTTAGAAAATAAAGAAATTAAAGAAATTAATGATATTGCTTTAGTCCGTCTAGAACAACTTTACCCACTACCCCAAAAACAAATAAAAGAAGTGTTGAAAAAATATAAAGATGCAGAAAACATAATTTGGGCACAAGAGGAGCCAGAAAACATGGGCGCTTGGATGCATGTTTTGAGTCGTTTAAGAGACATTCCTTTCAAGTTAGTTTCTAGAAATGCTAGTGGAAGTCCCGCTACAGGATCTTCAAAATTACATTCTATTCGCCACCAAAAAGTAATTGATAAAGTATTCAGTTATTCTTTAGTAACTAAATAAATCACAAACAAAAAAGTAGAAGATGTCTGTTTTAGAAATGAAAATGCCGAGCCCAGGAGAATCAATTGGAGAAGTGGAGATCGCCCAATGGTTAGTTGAAGATGGTGATTATGTAGAAATCGATCAAGCCATTGCTGAAATCGACTCAGACAAAGCTACATTAGAGTTACCCGCTGAAAAAGCCGGAATAATCACATTACTTGCAGAAGAAGGAGATACGATAACTGTTGGAGCAATCGTCTGTAAAATTGACACAAGTGCTAAAACTCCGAAAAAAGAGAAAACTGAACAAAAAGCCAAGGGTCCAAAAGTTACACAAAGAACTCCAGAAGCTTTTTCTGTTCCTATAAATATTGTTGACAATACCTCTTCGAAAGCCACTCCTGTTGCAAAAGCAATGATGAGTGATAATGGAGTTACCTCAAATAAAGTAAAAGGATCAGGCGATGGAGGTAAAATTATCAAGTCAGATGTTGTTTCATACCTCTCTGGGGGGATAAAAAGTGATGCTATATCTGGCTGGGGAGGGACTCGAGACGAAAGCTCTAAAAAAATGTCTTCCCTGCGAAGAAAAATTGCCCAGCGGTTAGTCTCAGTTAAGAACGAAACCGCGATGCTTACAACTTTCAACGAAATAGACATGACCAATGTAATGGCGGTTCGTAAGAAATATAAAGACAAGTTTAAAGAAATACACGGAACTGGATTAGGTTTTATGTCATTCTTTACCAAAGCTTGTACTGAGGCATTAAATCTATACCCCTCTGTTAACGCGATGATCGATGGGAGTAGCATGATTACGCATAACTATGCTGATATTGGCATTGCTGTTAGCTCACCTAAAGGTCTTATGGTTCCTGTTTTGAGAAACGCTGAGCAAATGAGCTTAGCCGAAATCGAAGCTGAAATCAAACGGTTGGCAATTAAAGCGCGTGACGGAAAATTATCTCTAGAAGAAATGACAGGAGGAACATTTACAATTACAAATGGTGGTGTTTTCGGTTCTATGTTAAGCACACCAATAATTAACCCTCCACAAAGTGCAATTTTAGGAATGCATAACATTGTTGACCGTCCCATGGCGGTGAATGGAAAAGTTGAAATAAGACCGATAATGTATTTAGCACTCTCATACGACCATAGAATCATAGATGGAAAAGAATCTGTAAGCTTTTTATACAAAGTAAAAGAAATGATTGAAAGCCCAACGAAACTCATTTTCGGAGCTAAACCACCTGAAGAAGTTCTGTTAGGATTATAAAAATAAAGCTAAGTTCGTCTTAGCTTTTTTATATGCCAACAATTCAAGGACACAGAGGATGCAGAGGTTTACTCCCTGAAAACACTATTCCTAGTTTTATAAAAGCCATAGAACTTGGCTGTAACTATATTGAGCTAGATATTACTGTTACCGGGGATAACCAAATTTTAGTTTCACATGAACCGTTTCCCAATGCTGAGTTTTGTTCGCACCCCTCAATTGAACTTAGCAAAAATCATGAATTCAACTTCTATCAAATGTCTTACAAGGAGATTAAACAGTTTGACTGTGGATCGAAGACACATCCTCGGTTTCCAAAGCAG
>Ga0055584_100003993_pt1 | contig 14452 bp, 12 predicted proteins | sample OSDHelmetaG_FD_58716 | JGI IMG/M metagenome (GOLD analysis project Ga0055584, IMG submission 58716) | Pelagic marine sediment microbial communities from the LTER site Helgoland, North Sea, for post-phytoplankton bloom and carbon turnover... | ecosystem: Environmental > Aquatic > Marine >... | reverse complement strand
AACAACGCAGTTATGTGGGAAAACTGGCCACATTATCTGCAAGCATCGCTACCTCTAGGCACCAATATTTATAGTATGGCGACGGGCGGCTGGGCGGCTTTACAATACAAATATGCTTTTAACATAGCGCCATTATTCTCACCAGAGGTAATTGTTATCGCGTTTTATACTGGGAATGATGCACTTGAAACCTATACGCTGGCAATAGCATCTGAATATTGGAAAGATCTATTACCTGCAAGGGACATATCAGAATATGGCACGCCAAATGTTGCCTTTCCTGCCCCTGAAAGTGAGCGATGGGCTGTTATTTTCGCAGATGGAGTCAAGACATCATTCACGCCTAAATTACGACATAGCTCGAACCTGAAACACCCTGCAATCGATGCAGGCTACGAGATAATGCATAATGTTGCCAGAGACATTGCGAGAAAAGCACAACAACATAAGCTAAATGTAATTTTCACTATCATTCCGACCAAAGAATATGTTTATTCTGAAAAAATAAAACAAAGCAAGATAGATATTCACCCTGATTATCAGGCATTGATCGATGATGAAAACATCAGGATTAAAGAATTCTCTGCTTTATTGGAAGGGCTTGAAGGGGGCAAATATGTTGATGTGGCGGGAGTGCTTAAAAAAGCTGCAATGCACTCAGTAAAACTGTATCCGGAAAACTCAAATGGCCATCCAATTGCCGCAGGATATAACGTTATTGCCTCTGCAATTGCACCCGAAGTAGAACAATACGTAAATCCGATTGAGGATGGATACTACAATGCTGAATCCCAATCAGGCGTGGAAAAATTAATATATATCGAAGATGGAAAGTACTGGTTCATGGAAAATATTGAGCAATTACGCCTTAATAAGAAACCTGAGGGTATCAATACGAAAAAACTTGCTGGACTACTTTATGCCGGGCATTTATCTGTTAAGAATAATGACTAGCATTCTGTCAATGATTTCGATTTTGTAGCCTACAAAAACTAAATTCAAATTATCTGAAGCAGTGAAAATGGTGACTAATATTCTGGGTATTTCTGCTTATTATCATGACAGTGCTGCAGCACTGATCTGCGATGGGAAAATAGTCGCCGCTGCACAGGAGGAGCGTTTTTCTCGTAAAAAGCACGATTCAGCATTTCCCCGCAAAGCGATTCAGTTTTGTCTTGCGCATCAGGGTATTTCGTTGGAGAAGGTCGATTGTGTCGTATTTTATGATAAGCCTTTACTGAAATTTGAAAGGTTACTGGAAACCTACTTAAGTTTTAGCCCTTTCGGTTTTCGATCATTTCTGGCGGCAATGCCGATCTGGTTGAAGGAAAAGCTATATCTTAAAGTTGTACTGCGAAAGGAGTTAGCGAGTTTACTTGGTAATAGTAAGAACGATTTACCACGTTTGCTATTCACAGAACATCATAAATCTCACGCAGCCTCCGCATTTTTTCCAAGTCCATTCAAACGCGCAGCGGTGATATGTATGGACGGTGTTGGTGAATGGGCAACGACGTCAATCTGGTTAGGTGATGAAAATACTCTTACTTCTCAGTGGCAAATAGACTTTCCGCATTCTCTCGGTTTGCTTTACTCAGCATTTACTTACTATACCGGGTTCAAAGTTAATTCAGGTGAGTATAAATTAATGGGCCTTGCGCCATATGGAGAGCCAAAGTACAGACAGCTAATTCTTGATAAATTACTGGATATCAAGGCAGATGGTAGCTTTAGAATGAATATGGATTATTTTAATTATGCCGCAGGTTTGACTATGACAAACCAGAATTTTGATGATTTACTCGGCGGTCCTCCTCGTGAGCAAGAAAGCCCGATCACACAACGTGAAATGGATATTGCCGCATCAATTCAAAGTGTTACGGAAGATATTGTAATTCGAATCGCAAAATCAGTACGACGTGAAACGGGAAGTGAAAACCTGTGCATGGCGGGCGGTGTCGCATTAAATTGCGTCGCGAACGGTAAATTGGTTCAAGAGGGAATATTCGATGATATTTGGATACAGCCCGCTGCAGGGGATGCTGGTGGCGCTATTGGCTGTGCATTAGCTATTTGGCATGAGTATTATGAAAAAGAAAGACAACTGGAAATTTCAGACAGTATGTTTGGGAGTTACCTGGGACCGAAATTTTCAAACGAACAAATAGCCATATACCTCGATTCGGTACATGCGATATATGAGGAAATAAGTGATGAAAGTTTGTTTAGTGATGTAGCTCAGTTACTGGCTAATGAAAAAGTAGTTGGTTGGTTCCAGGGACGTATGGAATTTGGCCCAAGGGCGCTAGGTGCTCGCTCAATTCTTGCTGATGCCAGAAGTAAAAATATGCAGTCAGTGCTGAATTTGAAAATTAAACATAGGGAATCATTTCGACCGTTTGCACCTTCAATTATCGAAGAAAGGCTAGAAGACTTCTTTGAACTGAGTAATAGCAGTCCTTACATGTTGATTGTTGCCAATGTAAAAGAGCAAATTCGACTTCCTATGTCATCAGAGCAGAATGCACTTTTTGGCCTGGATAAACTCAAGCTTGCGCGATCTGAAATACCGGCAGTTACACATGTGGATTACTCAGCTCGAGTCCAGACGGTACATAAAGAAAGTAATCCACGTTACTATTCATTGCTAAAACATTTTGAAGATCTGACGAATTGCCCAGTACTGGTGAATACTTCGTTTAATGTCAGGGGTGAACCACTGGTGTGTACTCCGGAAGATGCTTACCGGTGTTTTATGCGCACCGATATGGATTACCTGGTATTGGAAAACTGTCTGTTGTCGAAAGCTAAACAGCCTGAGTGTGACAAAGATGACTCATGGAAAGACGAATTTGGTCTTGATTAGAAAATATGAATATGCGAGATATAGCTGAGCTTGATGATAAGGGTTTAAAACGGTTTGCCTATCAGACCGGAGCAATCATTATCATTTTGTTTGGATTATTACTGCCCTGGCTCCTCGGAATCAACTGGCCTCACTGGCCCTGGATAGTTGCACCTGTTCTTATCGTAGTGGGGCAGCTTACTCCAGCGAGTTTAAGACCTGTATACAGGGTTTGGATGCGCTTTGGAATGCTCATGCATTGCATTACAACTCCGCTTATTCTAGGAGTCTTATTTTATCTGGTAATAACGCCGATTGGCTTTTTTATGAGAATGATTAATCGCAATACGTTGGATCTAAAAATGAATACTGACGCATCGAGTTATCGTATAGCCAGCGATCAACGTCATAAAAATGACGTAGAGAAACCATTTTAATGTTCGAGCTCATAAAAGATCTTTGGCTTTTCTTGCGTGAACGAAAGAAGTTCTGGTTGGCACCAATTATTGTTGTAATGCTGCTATTGGGTGGATTGATCGTATTCGCGCAAGGATCAGCCGTGGCACCGTTTATTTATACTTTGTTTTAAATACAGCAGGTAAAAAATGAAGGTACAAAAGTGTACCTTCATTATAGTTTTATAACCTGGATGCAATAGCCCCTCCAAGCTCGGCAGGGGAGCGTACCGTGGTTACGCCAGCAGACTCAAGTGCGGCAAACTTGTCATCAGCAGTGCCTTTTCCTCCAGAAATAATTGCACCAGCATGTCCCATACGTTTTCCAGGTGGTGCGGTAACGCCAGCGATATAACCAACAACAGGTTTGCTGACATTAGCCTGAATAAATGCAGCAGCTTCTTCTTCCGCAGTACCCCCTATTTCACCAACCATGATGATGCCTTTGGTATCCGGGTCCTTTTCAAAGAGATCCAGACAATCGATGAAATTCATACCATGTATAGGGTCACCACCAATGCCTACACAAGTTGTTTGGCCAAGGTTTGCCAGTGTAGTTTGGTGTACAGCTTCGTATGTTAATGTACCTGAACGGGATACAATCCCTATGCTGCCAGGCATATGGATACTTCCCGGCATAATCCCAATCTTACATTGGCCTGGCGTAATTATTCCGGGGCAATTTGGTCCAATAAGACGGGTGTCTGGATATTGATCCAGATTGGCACGAACCTTAACCATATCAATCACTGGAATTCCTTCAGTGATACAAATAATTAATTTTATGCCCGCAGCAGCGGCTTCCGTGACAGCTTCTGCGGCGAATGCCGCTGGTACCATGATCATACTGGCATCAGCGCCTGTTTCATTAACAGCGTCTGATACAGTATTAAATACCGGTCTATCAAGGTGTAAGTCACCGGCTTTTCCCGGTGTTACACCGCCGACTACCTGTGTGCCATATTCTATGGCTTGTTCTGCATGAAATGTACCCTGACGTCCAGTGAAACCCTGCACGATAAGTTTAGTATTTTTATCAACGAGGATAGACATTAGCTTGCACCTCCTTTGGCTGCTGCTACCACTTTTGTGGCTGCATCACTCAGGTCGTCCGCTGATATTATTTCCAGCCCACTTTCGTTAAGCATAAGTTTTCCTTCCTCCACATTAGTACCCTCCAGACGAGCAACTACTGGCACTTTAACACCGACTTCTTTTACTGCGGCGATAATGCCTTCGGCAATAAGATCGCAACGAACTATACCGCCAAAAATATTAACCAGAATGGCTTCCACTTTGGGGTCGGAAACAATCAATTTAAATGCTTCGGCAACCCGTTCTTTTGTCGCCCCACCACCAACATCAAGAAAGTTGGCGGGATCACCACCGTGTAACTTTATGACATCCATCGTCGCCATGGCCAGACCAGCGCCATTTACCATGCATGCGATATTGCCATCGAGTGAAATATAATTGAGATCAAATTCTCGGGCAGTGTTTTCTTTTTCATCTTCCTGTGCGGCATCGCGCCATTCTTCCAGCTTCGCTTGTCTGTATAAAGCGTTGTCGTCAACTGAAACTTTCGCATCCAGAGCTTCCAAATCACCAGATTTGGTGATGATGAGAGGATTTATCTCGACCAGGCTCAAGTCTTTCTCAATAAAAAGTTGGTATATCCCGTTGAGAATGCTTGCTAATTGCTTTTGTTGTTTAGCATTGAACTTCAGTTGAAAACCGAGTTGACGACTCTGATAACTTTGCAATCCCATCACGGGATCGACGCTGAAAGTAAAAATTTTCTCTGGCTCGGTAGCAGCAACTTCCTCTATATCCATGCCACCAGCTCTCGAGGCCATGACCGATACTCGACGTTGACTGCGCTCAACCAGCATTCCAAGGTAGAGTTCAGATTCGATTTCTGAAATAGTCGAGACCAGTACACAGTCGATTGGGTTGCCTTCCGGACCTGATTGTTTCGTAATTAAACGTGTGCCCAATAGGCTTTTGACGTATTCCTCAAGCTCATCCTTTCCATTTACGAGTTTGACACCTCCGGCTTTACCCCGACCGCCAGCATGAACTTGAGCCTTAACAACCCAGCCATCTCCACCGAGTTCTTCGGCACAGCGGGTCGCCTCTGTAACTGAGTGAGCAGGTTTACCCGGGGGCACTGGAATGCCATAGTCTTCGAAAAGCAATTTTGCCTGATATTCGTGGAGATTCATCTTCTATCCTTATGTTTATAGTATTGGTCTGAATATGTAGTCGACTTAGTTGAATAAGTGAATAATATATCGTCAAAACGAGCCAAAGTTTAATTAATTACACCCACTTTGCCCAGCTAAGGTTTAGAATTCGACGAATATGCTACGTATTCTGCTATTTCTCATGGTATTGCTCGTGATGGCAGCGCTTATTAAAGGCGTGAAATCCCGCGTGAAGCGTCAATATCCTTATAATGACGAGCTTTCAGCATCCAAAATGCTGAAATGTAAGGTCTGTGATTTACATATCACGCGTGAAAGTGCTCTCGAAAATGAGGGGTTCATTTATTGTTGCGAAGAACACCGGTTAATGTCAGAAAATAAGAAATGAACGTGATACAGGAAAAAGCGAATAAGCCTCAGAATATTTCCTGGGAAGCTTTAACCTATCTCAATTTCTATCGATTTCTTATTTCATTTTTGTTTGTTTCTCTTTATTGGATAGGCCAATTACCTGAGCCACTGGGCGAGTATGATCGTCGTCTTTTTGGTATAGCGTCTCATTTCTATTTAATTGTTTCAGTTTGTGCCCAGCTTCTGGTGCGTTTAAAAACCCCTGTTTATGGATTACAGGTTGCTGCCAATATTTTCATTGATATATTTGTTGTGACTACTTTGATGTATGCAAGCGCAGGACTTAGCAGCGGTTTTGGTATGTTGTTAGTTATATCTGTTGCTGGAGGGAGCCTGTTGAGCTCACTACGAATTGGGGTTTTGTACGCTTCGGTAGCAACCCTTCTTGTTTTAGGTCACGAAGCTTATATGCAATTAAAGCACTTTGATGTCGCGCCTAATTACACTCATGCCGGGTTTTTAGGTATTACTTTTTTTGCTACGGCTGTAATCAGCAGTCGATTGGCTGGAAAAGTAAAAGAATCCGAAGCATTGGCCGCGCAACGCGGTCAGGATTTACAGAATTTGGCACAACTTAATGAAAATATTGTTCAGAGGTTGCAGTCTGGGGTTATCGTCCTGAATGATGCACTGGAGTTGAAACTGGTGAATGAGGCTGCTTCGAGATTAATGAATATTCCTAATAATATTTATGGCAAAAATATTGCCGCGCATTTTCCGACCATAACACCACATTTACAGAATTGGTTTAACCAAAGTTATAGTCAGCCCGTATCGATGAAACTAGGGGATGCTAAAGTAGAAGTCTTAATGTCATTTAGTCGTCTCGGGTCCGGAGAGAATTTCAATGTACTCATTTTTCTTGAAGAAGTTTCTCCACTTATTCAACGAGCACAGCAAATGAAATTAGCTTCGTTGGGAAGATTAACGGCCAGTATAGCGCATGAAATACGTAATCCATTAGGGGCTATAAGTCATGCTGGTCAATTATTATCAGAGTCTGAATCCCTCAAGGAAGAAGATGTTAGATTGACACATATAATCGAGGAGCACTCGAAGAGAGTCAATAATATAATCGAAAACGTAATGCGAATTAGCCGACGAGAAACATCAGTTCCAACAGAAATTGAATTAGTTGCATGGTTAAAGGAGTTTTCTGATGAGTTCATTTCTAGTCATGCCTTGCAAGCTGACGCGATTAAATTGAACATACCAGAAAAAGAAATAGTGGTAAGAATGGATCCCGGGCAACTAAATCAAGTTTTATGGAATCTATGTGAAAACGGATTACGATATAGTAGTGGCATACCACTGCTGGAGTTAGAGTGTGCGGTTAAAGACGGATCGAAACGACCATACATGGATATAATTGACCACGGAGTTGGCATAACGCCTGAAGTTGAAAACCAATTATTCGAACCTTTTTTTACCACTAGTTCCGGGGGAGCAGGCTTGGGTCTATATTTAGCCAAAGAATTATGTGAAGCAAATCAGGCGACATTAAATGTACAAAAAAATGCAAAAGATGGTTGCACCTTCCGCATAAATTTTGCGCATCCCGAAAAACAACATATTTTAAATTGACGAAATGCATACAGTACTCATCATTGATGACGAACCAGATATTCTTGAGTTATTGGAAATAACCTTAAGTCGTATGAAGCTTAATGTTAAAAGTGCTGGTGACATGCAAACAGCGCTCGGACTGTTGGACGAGAATAAATTCGATTTATGCTTAACTGATATGCGATTACCGGATGGTGATGGTCTGGAGATAGTGGCTTATATTCAGAAAAAATATACTCAACTACCTGTTGCCGTTATTACTGCTCACGGAAGTATGGAAACGGCTATACAGGCCCTTAAACTGGGTGCCTTTGATTTTTTAAGTAAACCAATTGATATAAATTTGCTGCGTAGTCTCGTCAATAGCGCGCTAAAGTTAGCGAATGATATCGCCCCACATTCAGAGAAAAAATTAATAGGTTCCAGTACTGCGATAGTTGAGTTACGTCAAAAAATAAAAAAACTCGCTAGAAGTCAGGCTCCCGTATACATAAGTGGCGAGTCTGGAACCGGTAAAGAATTAGCGGCAAGGTTGATCCACGAACAGGGACCCAGATCTGAAAAATCTTTTATAGCTGTGAATTGCGGCGCGATTCCTCAGGATCTTATGGAAAGTGAATTTTTCGGACATAAAAAAGGAAGTTTTACGGGAGCAGTATCAGATAAAGATGGTTTTTTTCAGGCTGCTGACGGTGGCACATTATTTTTGGATGAAGTGGCAGAACTGCCGACACATATGCAAGTCAAATTGCTTCGTGTAATTCAGGAAAAACAGGTACGCGCGATTGGCGAACAAAAGGAATCTCCTGTCAACGTTAGAATTCTTAGCGCAACTCATAAGGATTTATCTCATCTAGCTCGTCAAAAGTTATTTAGAGAAGATTTGTTTTATCGAATTAACGTAATTGAACTGAAGGTGTCGCCTTTACGTGAACGACGTGAAGATATAGAAAAGTTGTCTAAACATATTCTCGCAGAAATATGCAAAGAGAACGCTATCGCTATCCCAATATTGACTGAAGATGCTCGTTCAGCTCTAAACGGCTACCATTACCCAGGTAACGTTCGCGAACTAGAAAATATACTTGAGCGCGCAACCGCCCTGTGTGATGACGGAATAATTCGATTGCCAGATTTAAATTTACCGAGCGAACTAAATGATGACGAATCAGTGGATATATCTGAGTCGACAAAAAAATCGGAATTGAATTCATATCTCGATACCTTAGAAAGGGAACGAATAATCACCGCACTTGAAGAAACCCGTTGGAATAGAACCGCTGCTGCAAAAAAGTTAGGTATTAGCTTCAGGGCTTTGAGATACAGGTTACAAAAGCTGGATATTAAAAAGTGAAGTCTATGCGATTCGTCGCGATTCAAAACTGGCTTTTTTTCAACAAAACGAAAAGTGCATATTATTTACCTATTCTGGTTCTTTTGTGTACAAACAGTCTGCTCTTGTGGCAAGGATTATATGGCCCGTTAATTTTTGATGATTTACCAAACTTATCTCACCTGCTAGGTGAAACAGTCGATTACCACTCAAGCATATTTGAAAATCAAGCCGGACCATTTGGTCGAATCGTAACAATGGCCACTTTCGCAATGAATCATTGGTTCAGTGGAAGTATGGTTTCGTTTGAATTGAAAATATCAAATCTCTTTATACATCTTATAAACGGAATTCTTCTTTATTATTTTTTGTTTGAACTATTGAAAATAAAATTACCAGTTGGCAGAGTGTCTGTTTTAGTTCCAATAGTAACGGCGTTATGGATGTTTAATCCTGTCAATAGTGAGACGGTGTTGTATACGATACAACGAGCTACTTTATTATCTACATTGTTCATGCTTGGTGCATGCATCGTATATCTCAATATCAGAAAATATCATAAAGAAATTAAGTTCTCCGTTTTATTGAAAATCACACTGACTAGCTTCTTGTGGGCCCTGGCAATGTTAAGTAAGGAAAATGCAGTTGTATTACCCTGTATTATTTTATGTATTGAGTTTTGTTTTTTCAATAACCTCAAAAAAAATCAAATCAACAGTAAGGCGTTTTCTTTTTTTTTAGTAACCTTCGCTATACCAATATCTCTATGTACATTATTTTTAATATATGATCTTGGTTTCCTGGATTATGCGAATAGAGGTTATTCAATAGAAGAGAGGGTTTTCACACAACCTGTAGTTTTACTTACCTATTTAAAAGATATGTTATTCCCTTTTGCTTTTGACATAGGGATATACAGAGATGACTTTCCTGTTCAAACAACATTCTGGAACGTGACAACGGTTGGAAGTTTTTTATCTATTGCGATCGCCCTAACAATTGCATTATTAAACCTGAAGAATGAACAGATAAAGTACCTGAGTTTTGGTGTTTTGGTATATTTCTGTGGCCATTTACTTGAAAGTACTATTTTTCCCCTTGAATTTTTCTTTTGGCATAGAAATTACTTTCCTTCCATTGGGGTATTTTTGTTCATTGTTTTGGCACTTGATGCTTTGGTGCTGAATATTTTCATGAGAAAATCACTTATCATTTTTTCATTCTTATACTGCTTCCTGTTTGCACAACAAAGTCATCTGCAGGCAAAAATATGGTCGTCATATGAATCGATACTTATAAGCGCGTATGAAAAACACCCAGAGTCTCTTAGAGTCAATCTCGAATTAGTGGGGGAACTCGTAAAACAGGGTTACTTACAAAAAAGTCTGGAATTAAACACCGCGATTATTAATGCAAAACCGAAAGAGGCATTACCCGCGAAATTGCAGCGGTTGTATATTTATTGTGAGCTAGCGAATGAATTCCCAACTGAAAATTATGACCTGTTTAGAGGAGAGCTCAACATTAGTCGTCCTTTATTAGTGTCATCTGCATTAAGAAACTTCTTACACAGTTATAAATTTCGAGAATGCAAATTCATCAAACTCCGCCTGGTTATCGATTTATTTATAAGCTGGATCGATACTCAGCTAATATCGGATTCTCAGACTGCGGAAAGCCTTTGGAATATTGATTATTATATGATCGAAATGTTGTTTTTAATCGGAGAGGATGAAGAAGCGTATACGAGATTAAATGAACATATAGCAAGAGGTAATACAAAGGCGGCTTATTTCGTCGAGTATATTCTGAATAAGTGACAATTATTATTTTGAAGTGACAAATTTGGTCAGTTTGAGTTTGAAACACGTTAAACTCTATTTTTATTGATCATAGAATGACCACGTTTTGCGCTCGTTAATTCAATATAAAAACAATCATTTAGAAAATTACTTGCATCTCTTTGAGTGATAGCCTTAAAAAATATCAATTGTGGCACAAATTCTGCATGAGTAAATCCGCAATTTATAGTTAGATTGTTTTCTTAAAGCGAGTTTCCGCAAAATGAAAATTGGAGATAGTTAAAATGAATAAAAGACAACAAGGTTTTACACTTATCGAATTAATGATCGTGGTTGCGATCATTGGTATTTTGGCAGCCGTTGCCATTCCCTCATATCAGGATTACATTGCCAGAGCACAGGTAACAGAAGGCATGACTCTGACTTCTGGTATGAAAACACCATTGGCTGAGTGGATTGGTGATAAAGGTACAATACCTGCGACTGCATCACTGAATGCAACCACTGGTGGTAAGTACGTTGCTTCTGTGGAAGTTAGCGGTACTGCAACTGCCCCAGTTATTACAGCTACATTTAAAGCAACGGGAGTTAGTGCGGGCATTAGAAGTGGTACGCTTTCTCTTGCGAGTACTGACTACGGCGGCAAATGGGATTGCACCAGCGCACTTGATGATAAGTTCCTGCCGAGTGCCTGTAAGTAAGCTTGAGCAGTATTTAATTTGAGGAAGAGGCCACCGACAGGTGGCCTTTTTTTTAGGTGTCGTAAATGAATAGAACATATCACCAGCAAACGTGGGCATATGTTTTGTTTGCAGCATTTTCTTTAATTGTTTTTATGTTATTTGCCTCTCCACTTCATTCTGGGTTTTGGGGCGATGATTTCTATAACCTGTTCAACCTGTCCCAGGTTAAGGAAAAAGGCGTCTTATCGTTTGTACTTGAAGGCATAGCCGGTCCGTCAGGACGACCTCTGTCTTTATTGAGCTTTGCTCTGCAGTATGAAAATTGGCCTGATAATTCCTATGGATTTAAGTTAGTCAATCTTATTATCCATCTTTTAAATGGGTTTTTGATACTCATTATCGTAAGCAAACTTCTTTTAGTTGCAGGGGAAAAAAATAAAAATAGTTTAATAGCAGCATTGTTATGCTCCGCACTGTGGGTGTTACATCCAATACAGTTTACGACGGTACTGTATGTAGTGCAGAGAATGACTCAGCTATCCGCTTTTTTTTGTCTGAGCGGTATTATTTGTTATTTGTACTTTAGAGATAACTATCTTCGCGAAAAAGTTGAACTAGGGTTAATAGGCATGAGCGCCTCTATTCTGGTGTTTACAACCTTGGCGATATTGAGTAAAGAAAACGGTGTGTTGCTACCTCTATTTATTCTTATTATTGAATCGACCTTGTTAAAGGATACGTGCATAGATAGACGCTGGAAAATATGGGGGTGGGTATTTTTGGCGGGCCCGTTATTTCTGCTGAGTAGTTATCTTTTAATTAATATAGATAATCTTGTACTTGGTTATGCAAAAAGACATTACACGCCAATAGAAAGATTACTTACTCAGGCGGTAATATTATTCGATTATCTACAAAATATATTCATCCCGAGTCCAAGTGATTTCTCCAGATATCATGATGACTTTGTAGTATCACGAAGTTTACTTCATCCCTTCTCCACATTTCTTTCCTGCTTGGGTTTAATAGGTATCACAACATTTGCAATATTGCAGAGAAAGCGTTTTGTATATTTGAGTTTTGGAATTCTATGGTTTTTAGGCGGACATCTGCTGGAATCTAGTTTTCTGGATCTTGAATTGTATTACGAGCATAGAAATTACATGCCTTTACTTGGACCTGTGTTATTAATATCAGTTTTGACCATGCATTTTTTTCAAAGGTACCAGTCAGTTTTAGTAAAATCTCTGGTGGTGCTTTATATTGCCTGTATCTTTTTAGTGAGTAATATCGAACTGAGGACCTGGGACGATCTGGACAAGCAGTCTGTTGAGCTTGCAGTACAACAACCAAAATCATATGCTGCCTGGACTAATCTGATCGACACTTACGCTAGATTAGGATACAGGGACAAGATGATTGAAGCTCAATCTCATCTGGAAACGATAAGCGATAATACGCTGCATCCTTACATCAGATATCTTTTTACAAAAGGTTGCTACCTTCAGGAATCGATTCCTGAAGAAAAATGGCAATCCTTATACCAACAAAGTGAGAGAAAAGACTGGTATTCATATAATTCAGTTGGTTTTTTGAATGGATTGGTGTCAGCAATGATAGATGGCAATTGCCCGCACGTAGATCCAGGTAAAGTCATTACAATTTTACTGAAGCTGGTTGGTAAGCAGGAGTATATTCAATTTGAACATATGCTCCATGAATTGGCCGCTTTACTGTGCATATATATGGATGATTCTGCGTGTGCATTGACGAATATAGAACGTTCTATTGAGTTGAATGATTCCTTACAAAAATATTTGATTAAATTTAATATTGTAAGGACGTCCGGAGTTCCTTCTAATGCAAATCAGGTTTTAGCTGAAATTGAAGAATACCTCGACAGAAACCCGAAAATTGCTATGGCGAATAGCACTATATTGGCAAAACTAAAAGCCAGTATGGATCGAATAAGCGTGAAATAGAGAGAGCCATATGAACCACAAAAGTTTAAGTATTGTCATTCCGGCGAAAAACGAGGCCGAGAGCCTGAAAACGCTGCTGCCATCACTGTTAGAAAATTATACGGAAGCGGAGATAATCATTGTTGATGACGGTTCAAGCGATAGTACTGAAGAGCTCTGTAATAAACACAATGTAATATGTGTTAGACATTTATACAGTAAAGGAAACGGAGCTGCGATTAAGTCAGGTTGTCGCAAAGCAAGTAGAGAGGTTATTGTGTTTATGGATGCAGATGGTCAGCACACTACAGAGTATATTAGTGCCTTAATTGATGAGTATGATAAAGGACTGGATCTGGTAATCGGTGCGCGTGATCTCAAATCGCACGCAAGTTTTGGGCGTCTAATAGCAAATATGGTTTACAACAAGTTTGCGAGCTATATGGTTAATCAAAAAGTACCTGATCTTACTTCGGGTTTTAGAATCGTTAATAGAGAGAAATTTCGAGAATTCTTACATTTATACCCAAATGGTTTTTCATATCCAACGACAAGCACGATGGCATTTTATCGCAGCGGATATTCGGTCGGATTTATACCTATATCGGCGAATAAAAGAGTAGGGAAAAGTCATATTCAGCCACTTAAAGACGGTGTTAGGTTTTTTCTCATATTGTTCAAGGTCGGTACGTTATTTTCTCCGTTAAAGATATTCTTTCCATTTAGTGGTTTCACTTTCATCCTGGGTTTTTCGTATTACCTGTATACATATATGGTTTGGGAGCGATTCACGAATATGAGTGCATTGCTTTTAATATCCAGCATTCTGATTTTCCTGATTGGACTTGTGTCTGAGCAAATAACAATGTTGTTATATCAAAAGTCTAATGAATAATGCGTGTATTAATTGATATTGGTCATCCGGCCCATGTACATTTCTTTTATCACCCAATAAAGATTCTTTCCAATCGAGGCCATGAAGTTATGGTCACAAGTCGCGTCAAAGAGATATCTCTGGATTTGCTGGATAATCTTGGCATCCCACATTTAACATTATCCTCTCAGGGCGAAAAAGGCATGTTTTCTCTGGCGAAAGAGTTGATATTAAGAGACAAGAGATTATTTAGCGAAGCGACGAAATTTCGCCCCCATGTGATGACTGGAATTGGTGGCATTTTTGTGTCACACG
>Ga0055584_100003992_pt1 | contig 14454 bp, 30 predicted proteins | sample OSDHelmetaG_FD_58716 | JGI IMG/M metagenome (GOLD analysis project Ga0055584, IMG submission 58716) | Pelagic marine sediment microbial communities from the LTER site Helgoland, North Sea, for post-phytoplankton bloom and carbon turnover... | ecosystem: Environmental > Aquatic > Marine >... | reverse complement strand
TTCATGGATTTGCTTTTGATGGATTAGCAAACTTATAGGAGACCTATTATGTACAAATTATTTTTAGTATCAGCATTGACACTCTTTGTTGTAGGCTGCTCATCTCATCGTCATTCAATGTTTGAAGAACAAGATCATTTTCACAGTTGTGATGGTAAAATGATTTATATTGAAGAACCTGGTGTTGACTGTATGGAGATGATGAAAGAAGACCTTTTAGATGAATTGAGAAATTCACCAGAGAGTCCATATCATGATTACCATCATGAACATCCACATGACCACTCTTCAATGGATGCTTACGGATGAGCTTCCTAACAGACCATATTCGTGATACTGAGAATCCCCAGACATATTGGGTGCATGGAAAATTTGCATTCAAAAATTCTGCAATTTTGGTATACGGAGGATTGATTGGTATGATACATGCCATCTTTCCTTGGTGGTTTAAATTTCAAACAAGTGAAATAGTTGTCAAGAGTTTTAAGAAACTTGTTGACAGTCGAAGGCATTTAAAGGAATTGAATCTACATATGCCGGAGGGATATCTTCACGATAAGCACTTAAAGTAACTAGCAAGACCAAACTTGAGGTACACCATAAGTTGCTTTGTTTCCTGGATTCGGATAGCAATCTTGATTGCCTATTTTTGTACCTGCAGATTTCTCAACACAACTTGTTAACATAATTGCAGTAAAGATTGCAAATAATATTCTCATTAGAATTCACCTCCATATAAAACTGGAGGTGCAACATCTGTAATTTCTTTAAGATCAATATTTCTTAACTTACCATTTTGTTGCATCAACAATTCATTTTCTTCAAGCGGTTCCACCAAATAAACATCCTCAAGACTTGAAAATTTTGTATACTTGTTATTGATTGAAACAAACTTTTGTTGTGCCTCAGTCATTCTTGCTTCAGCAGTAAGACCTTTATCAACTTCAATGTATAATGTATCTGCATTTTTTGCATTTAGTCGTATGTTGTTTACAGAAACATGGCTAAAACCATTGTGATGAATATCAATGATTTTAGGATCAACAGCATTTGCGCCTGTGATAAAGCCTGATTTCTGTGAGAAATTTAGGTTGTTAAATCCAGTTGAACCACCATCTTCATCACCTACACTAAACCCTGTAAAACCAAAGTTCTCTTGAGTTGATTCTTCTTCAGTTGAAATAGTATCAGTAGTAATTTCTTCGTAGATACCAAATACAACATCTTGAGTTGCTTCTTTTTCTTCATCGGTCACGCCGGAAGTGAATGTAGCAACATTCGTAATTTTTAATAGTTCTTCTGGAGTAGTAACTTCTGCCATATGATCTTAGTCGGTATAGGTTGGAATTACATTCACCTTTCCATGATATAATAAAGAACGGACGCCAGTTACATGAGTTAACATAATATCATAGTTATAGTATCCTGGCGGAATTGTTTTGGTTTTTTCTGCATCCATAAATATTACAAAACTATCTTCTTTTTTGACAAGTGAAAATTCCCAATACTTTCCAGATTCAAAGTTCTTTCTCATTTGAGCATTCATACTATATGATAGAAATGAATCTGGCGAACCTTCAATCTCAGCGGCAGTAACTCCACGAATGAAGTCAGCACCTCGGTACATATCAATAACTGAAAGATTAGTTTGTGGTAATGTTGACACTTATTATCCTTCTTCGGTAGTTTCCTTTTGTAGTGATTCAATCAATTCATTATTCATTGCAATTGCGCCCATGTTCAAAAGTTTTTGTTGTGTAAATTGCTCAAGCTTTCTATCAATCTCATTATTCATTGCAATAATTTCTTCATTTCGCCTTTTCAAAGATTCAATTGTGACAGCCATAATTTCTCCTAATTATATAATTTAATTTTAATCTCCGCTACATCGTATCGGTCAACAATATTAATATCACTGATATTTGTTCTACCAGTCTTAATAATTATATAGTCTGTTTGTTTATCAGCTACTATGCCATAATTTACTGGTTCGTCAAAATCATCAAACTTTTGTACGTTGAGATCAACTTGATATGTATTGTCATTGAATGGTGAAATAAAATTAAATTTATATTCACCTGTATCAATTTTTTCAATTGAATCAATGTTTACACTATTTTGACTAGTATTTGTTTGAGGACTATAAGTTGATTCTGCTGCAAACTTATATGGTGTAAGATAAGGAGGTATATATCCATCATACATTTCAAGAGTATCGTTTTGTATATCTCCGTAAGTATATGATTGATATTGTAATTTGCTTACTTGTCCTAATAGAATAGTATCAAATATATTTGGCTTTAAAAATTTAATTGCGCTATCTGTAGAATCTTTATAGAATAAAAGACCATCATGAAGATTGATGGCAATTTCTCCTGATTCTAAATCAGCCGGTTTTCTACCAGGTACAGTTGAGTTTTTAATTTTTAAAACGTTTGTCATTACTTACTTTCAAGTTCTTCCAGTCTTCGTTTGTATTCATCGAGTTCATCAGATAGATCTTGAACCGCAGCCAATAGAATAGGAATTAGTCTTGAATAGGCTACGCTTGATGGGTTACCATCATGATCAAGTCCTACAAGTTGTGGGTAAATTGAAGCAACTTCCTCAGCAATCAAACCAGGAACATTATAGTCAATTTCTTCTCCATGCTCATTAAGCAATGTGTATGTGACCGGACGAAACTCATTTGCCTTTTCAAGACCATTATGCATATTATTGATGTTTTCTTTTCTTGACTGAGTTGAGGTCTCGGTGACCGCAACTACTTCAATCTTACCATCGACATCACGTTGAACAAGAGTTTCTGGTGTATCTGCTGAGGTCGCTGAATTCAAAATGTTCAGAATTTGATTGAATTTATCTCGCCATGTCGAGAAGGTATCTGATAGTTCAATGTTTGGAATTGCCATGTGTTATTTTTTTCTTGACATTATTGGTTTGGTATAGTATTATATAAGACTAGTACATAATCGTCTTGCTGTAGATACGCTTGAAATTCAAGAGTTGAAAATGTTGAGAATGTAATAATTTGATAGTCTCGTACAACAAATGTACCATCAGGTGTTTCAGCAGACGGTGACTTGAGTAATCCATTAACATAAACAAAACAACTATATATATCAGTTGGTCTTGAAAGTTGAAAGTCTTGCTTAGGTACGTTCTCTTGAAATGATTCGATGTTTTCAAAAAGATGTGCTTTACTCAATTCTAAATCTTTTTTCGAAACAGCATCGTTTGGGTCAACAGCAGAACCTAAATTCTTAATACGAAAATTACTAAGATTTAAATCTCTATCTATGATTGATTCTGACATGATTTGTATTTTAGATGGTGATTAAAGTTTTTGTTCTTGTTCATTATATTTATACTATTTATTATTTAAACGGAGCTTATGAATGAAAAACCTGATTATGTGTTTCCTGAATTAAACACAATAACAATCGACGGAAAAAGGCATTATGTCACACCTGAAGGTAACAAGTTCATCTCCATTACTACATTACTTGGACACTTCAAGAAAAAATCTATTGCAAAATGGCGAAAACGAGTCGGTGAAACAGAAGCAAACCGAATTACCTCAGAGTCAAGTACAAACGGCACTCGAATGCATACCGGTCTTGAGCTATACTTGGACGGGAAAGACCACTCAGAATTCGTTGAAACAAAAGAAGAGCAGAATCAATTTGATCGTATAAAGGATCATTTAGATCGCCATCTAAATGAAACATGGTATCAAGAGATTCCTCTATATTCAAATCGGCTCGGAGTCGCAGGTCGTGTTGATTTGATTGGCTTGTATAAAGGTCGCCCTACAATCATTGACTTTAAAACATCACGCAAATTAAAACGTAAAGATTGGATTCATGATTACTTTATGCAAGCAAGTTTTTATGCCATGTCATTATATGAAATGACCGAGTTCCCAATCAAGGATCTCACCATCTTAATGTCAGTTGATAAAGGTGCTGACTTACAGATATTTCATGAAAAAGTTGGAGATTGGATGGAGCCGCTCTATGACCGCATTAATGAATATAAAGAAATCCATAAATAAACGAAAAACCTTTTGCGCAAAGGATGTTCGTTTGACACACAATCGACTAATCTATATACAAGCAAAGGCTTTAGCTAAAGCAATACCAGTTGATAGTGATGTGTATATTCATTGGGATATACACGGTAATCCTGTAGTACTTCCACAAAAAGAACCCGGACATCGTACGGCAGTTCAATGCGTGAAACTTAGTGCTATCTTAAATAAACAAGTTTGGCTTGATTCATAATGCATCCTAAAACAATTAATAATTTAATTCTTATGGACTTTTCACCAGCATATGAAAAGTCTCGTAATTATAAAAAAGCGTTTCGATATGTGATTGATAATTTATTACCAAAAGCAAAACAAATCCATGTACTATTTAATGGTTTTGAATTTGAATATCATAATGTATTAGTCAAAGAAAATATCAATGTTTATCCTGAAAGTAGTTTTGATTTAGTTCGTCATTTTAAATCATATGGTGTACATAGTTTATTGAAGTTACCGAGAGTTATTACAGATAATACAATAACTCCTTTAACAAAAGAAATCTATATATATCCAAAAGACTTTTATTATGTCTTACCTTGGATTCATAGTGGGGCAACTGAAAAGCAAATTATTTCCGGATTAAGAGAAATAGTAAAAAAAGATCTTGATTCTAAATTATTTCAAGATGAAGAGATGTTTATTCCTGAATGGTTTTTTGACCTTGAAGAAAATTTAGGAATACCTGCAGAACATAGTATTATTGTTGGTGGATATCGAAATTTATATATAAAAGAATTAATTTATTTATTTAAGGCACTTCAACTTCCATACGAGATAGATATTAATGGCATTTTTGGAAATTAAATTCAAAGAAGACACCCCATCAAATCCTAATTGGAAAGAAGAAGGTTATCCTTTTTGTCCTTGTCAATTACCGATTGCACATTCATTTATTAATAGTGAAATTGGTATTCTAACTTTAACTGCAATTTGCATACAACTTTTTAATTGATGAAATATGAGCAAAGAATATTTTCCCAATCTTGTTGATACTCTTGATGAGGCAATCGGCAAACTTGAACACTTGATTGAATCAAATGGTGAACCAAGTGAAGATGATGATTTTATTGACCTTTCTCCCGAAGTGCTTGATAAACTGTCTGAAGTCCTTGGCAATTTTGAACTTGCCAAGAATCAGGCAACTTGTGTCAATTGGTTTTTGAAAGGAGATGATGATGAACAAACTTTTTTAAGTAAAATTGAAGATTTCTCTTGACATACTTTTGTAAGTATGTTATGATCAGTCACGGGAATTCTGCCGTGTACTCAACTAATCATGAAGAGGTGAATATGACAGTAGAAACAATTCGACACGAACACACTGCACAACCTACAGCAAAAGAATTGGCTGACTACCAAGCATTTATTGGCAAACCAATTCATAAGTATTTTGTGGTTGCTTCACTGTTCAATTCAAAACATAGTTATGATATCTACGCAACTTCACCAAAGCAAGCAGGTTTTCATATTCTTGAATATATGAAACAGCATCCTGCGGCTGAGGAACTGAAAGAGATTCCGCCTAAAATCATTTCGGTGACACTTGCCGATGATTGAGCAATATCTAAACAAAAAGAATTCTCTTCGTCAATTGACTGATACAAAGTTTGCCGAAGTTATTGATCAATTGGCGGAGGAATTGACTTATATTGATTATCGGTATACATATAATTTTTCAGAACTACATACTGATTGGAAGAATCTATGTAGGTATGATGCAACAAACAAACATACCTCATCTTCAATTCGTGTTGGTATGAAACTTTGTGAATATTTCTTTCCTAACTTTTTCAACATTCACAATTCAAAGAATGTAAGTTTTTCAAATAGTTGGGATTCTGAAAACTTGAAAAAGGTGTTGACTTGGAATCGTAAGAGCCATTCAACACCATATCTTTCAGAGTTGAGAAGAGGTGTCTATTTCTGTTGTGGCCTTACAAAGAATACAATGTATAGACCTCATTTGGCAAAGACAGTTGCTAAACAGTTTTCAAAAGATGTTGTTCTTGATCCTTGCTGTGGCTGGGGTGGTAGAATGTTAGGTGTAGTGACTGCAGGTAAAAGATATATTGGTTTTGAGCCAAATGAAGAAACCTATAATAACTTAATTCGGCTTGCACATTTTCTTGGTATTGAAAATCGCATAGATATATATAATGATGGTGCTGAGAACATGCATTCATATGATTTTGAAACACCTGATTTAATTCTAACTTCACCACCTTATTTCAACTTAGAAATTTATTCTACTTCAGATCGACAATCTGAAAACATGTTTAATAGTTATAACGATTGGCGTGATAACTGGCTCAAGAAAGTTATCAACCTTGCAATTGATCGTCTAGCGATTTCTGGTTACTCTGCATGGAATGTACATAATGTTGGAAAGATGAAAATGATTTCAGATATTCAAAGTATACATGAAGAGAATGGCTATCAATTAAAATCCGAGTATTCATTAAGTTCATCAAAACGCCAATCAAATGATACATCACATCGAAAAAAGAATAACGATTTAACTAGGATTTTTCATGTATCAAGTAAAGGAGTTTGAAACATTATACAATTTATTTGAAAGTGACCAAGTTACCGAAGCTGAGTTGTTGGTAGAGGTTGAGGATTTGTTTGCGCAACCGCATTCAAATAGACCTTGGTTAACAAGAGAATGGAAAGATAAGAGAGAAGAAATATTAAAAGAAAGTTGTGAAAAATGTGATTCAACAATCAATCTCACAATTCAACATACACCTGGCTCAAAGCCTAAACTGACTGATTACTTGCATTGTGAGACAAAAGAGGAATATCTCACCTTCTTACAAAAGGTAATTGATTATCGTTGTATGGATGTAGGCACAAGAACATTGTGCCAAAAGTGCGCCTATCATGAAGATAAAAAGGCGGGTCTTATCGGACGTTTTAATCCGAAGAAAATAATTGATAAGTTTCGTCAAAAAGGAAAAAATGAGCCAAACATATTTGATCAGTGATACACACTGGTGCCATAAAAACATTCTGAAGTTCACTGACTTTGATGACAGTCTGATTCGTGGTGAAAAATTTTCATCCGTTGAAGAAATGAATGAATGTATGTATAATAACTGGAATGAAACTGTAAAGCCTGATGATACTGTATATCATCTTGGTGATGTTGCTTTTGGTGACTATCGAAGTGACAATGAGTTTCGTGACCGCTTTCGTTCACTACCAGGTATTAAAGTTTTAATTGTCGGTAATCATGATGACATACCTTGGATGGTAAAAGAAGATATGTTTGACGATTATGTTATGTGGTATAAATTAAGAGATCATAAATTGTTATTAACTCATGTACCAATACATGCATCGTCACTTTTAAAATTTCCAGATAATTCAAGGATGACAAATGTGCACGGTCACATACATCAAAAGCCGGCACCAACAAAAGCTCATCGTTGTGTCTGTGTCGAATGGACAGATTATAAACCTATTGCTGTAGAAAAAGTAATGGATTTAAACAACTATAAATAGAAGGAGGAAAAAATGAGCATAGTGGAAATGGTATTCGGTGCAGGTCTTTTTATTTCGTTTTGTACCGGTGGCCTCGCCATCCTCTATTTCTTTTTAAAGAAACCTCATCATCATGATTACTGGTGTCATCGTGATAATTTAGCACCAGGTGAAGATCATGGAAATCAAGAACCTCATGTTTAGTATAGGATAATAATGATTGTTAAACATATATGTATTGTTGGTGGTGGCAGTGCCGGATGGATGACTGCATTTGCATTAATGAGATCAAAGCCAGAAATAAAGGTAACTTTAATTGAATCACCAGATATTGAAACAATTGGTGTAGGTGAATCATTACTTCAGCATTTTCAAGAATATGTTCAACTAACAGGACTTGACGATCGTGAATGGATGCCAGCATGTGACGCAACATTTAAAACGAGTATTTCATTTACAGATTGGACCCGAAATAAAGGCACATTTCAATATCCATTTGGTGATTGGAATTTCCCAAAGTATGAAAATAAATTAAACACAATTGCAGATTTATATCTATTACAAGAATTCTATCCTGAATTACATCCAAAAGATTTTGTACTGTACTTGAATCAAGTGAATTGGCTTGCTGAATATAATCGTTTAAGTGATAATGCTTCATTTAGAGATCGTCCAAGAGGTGAAAATAATCAACGTCATGAATGGTCATATCACATGGACGCCGTAAAATTTGCTAACTATTTGGCGTCAAGATGTGAAGGTAAAGTTGAAAGAATTTTAGCCACAGTTGATTATGTTGATATTGATGAGAATGGTGTTAACTATATTCAATACGGTGATAAAAAAATTGAGGCGGATTTATTTGTAGATTGCACAGGCTTTAAAGCGTTACTTATTGGTGATGAAAAACTCGAAAGTGAGTGGGAAGATTTTTCGTTGTTAAGAAATGATTCTGCTGTAGCAGCAAGAATACCATATAAAACTGAAGAAGAGCAGCAGGCGGTAAGAAATACGACTGATTGCAAAACGATGACTAATGGATGGATGTGGGATATTCCTCTATGGTCAAGAACAGGTAAAGGTTATGTGTACTCTTCAAAGTATATTGACAAAGATGATGCCGAAAAAGAATTTCGTGAAGAAACCGGTTGGGAAGGAGATGTTCGACATATAAAATTCAAGCATGGCTGCCATAAAAGATTTATAAACAAAAACGTTGTTGCTATCGGTTTAAGCTATGGCTTTCTTGAGCCTTTAGAATCTACAGGTTTATTAACAACACATGAAAATATTATTCAATTATTAAATGCACTTAATATAAATGGAAATGATAATTATTGGGATAATCTAACTTGTGAATTTGTAAATCCAGAAACATACATAATGATTACCGGATTAGCAGAATTTGTTTACATGCATTATTTCTTAGCAACAAGAGGCGATACTGAATATTGGCTTGATATTGGTAAAGATTTTAAGAAACCTGGCAACAATTCGTTCTTTAATCCAGTGTTCGCTATGCTAACAGTAGTTGAATTGTTTTCTGAAGCTGATGCGGCTTTCACAAACACTTCAAAAAGTCAACTTGAAAGTCCAAATAAATCAAGTGGTATGCTTGCTCTTATTTTAGGTATGAATCGAAAGCATCCAGAACTTTTAAAAGTTTTAAAGTCATTGAGGGCATCTTATGGAACTGCAAGTTTTTTTGGTCCTGATAATAAAAAATATATTGATTGGTTGATTACAGATGGATATGCCGGCTTTCGAAATTTTTTACAATACCGGGAAATGCAAATTATGAGGGAACCGACAACATATCAATATTTAAAAAATAATATTTATAATGAAAATTTATAAAAAAAGTTCTTGACATTCTGATTTGACTGTGATATGATCAAGAAAACGATTTATTATTAACTCTCATCAAAGAGGTGTACTATGGAAATTACTTTAAGAAAGGCACAAAGCCTGACACAAGAACTTACTCATATCATTAACCGCTTAATTGAGATTGAGCCAAGAGTAAATTTTGATGAGGCTGATCGTGTCGAGTCAGAGTACGCCGAAATGAAGGAGAAGCTTAATACCGATATTGCTCGGTTCACTCTGTTAACCTCAGTATTGTATGATCTTCGCAAGAGAATTGGCGAAGCAAACACGGTAGCTGGGATTAGCGCCTTATTGGCGGACCGAGCAATGGCCGATAAAATTGCTGACAAGTATGAAGAACTTCTCAATGACGCCAAAGGCCGTCATTATACTGTGGAAGAAATTGTAGCAAAATTAGATAAATATGATAAATTGGTAGAAGAAGGTGGCCGTGCCGCCATGATGGGTGGCGGTGGAACTATCCGTGTCAATTTGTTATCAAAAGAAGAAACTGAGAATTACAAATCTGAATTCCGTCGCTGGAAGAAGATTTGCAAAAGAACAGATGAGGCGTTGATTGAGAAGAATGTCTCGATCAAAATCTCTCTGTCAGATAGAGAAGTTGAAATTCTTGAAAAAGAGGATCTTCTTTAATCTATCTGAGTGGATAGGGAGACTGTAATTAAGATATACTTCCAATGGAAGCACTTAACAACTATACCCAGACAATGGCCCTTTGTGACTCGCCAAAAATAGAGTTGTATCTTGTAGGCTGAGTGTGGACCATAAGTGTCGCTTGTATTTTGCCGGTTGCCTGTTGCTTATTGTTTAATATCTTATTCTTTTTCCCTTCCACATTTACAACTTATGTTAACACAACAAGATGCTAAAGATTTTGCACAACACATTGAAGATAAAGTTGTTGAGGCAAAACAACAACAAGGACGTAGAGTTTTGGTTGACCGAAGAGTTAACAACATACCAGTAACAAATGATCGACGACAAGGATCAAGACGTATGGGAGATCGTAGAAATCCAAATATGGATCGAAGACAAACTGACCGTCGAGAATCATTTCGACGATCAATTGAGTTTGAACAAACTGAAGACCAATCAATCTTCTCATCCGAAAAGTCAAACTTTAATACTGCAGGTATTTTAAAAGACTATACGCAAATTAAAGAAGATGATTATAATTTATTAATGGTGTTTGTTATTTCATTAATGGCTCTTGTGTCAGGTTTGACAGGCTATATTGTGTATAAAGATATGCTCTGATGTTATATTTTTTCTATGGCACACTTAAACGAAATTATTCAAATTTTCGTTTAATTCGTGACCGTGCCAGATTTGTTGCAGAAGCTAAAGTTTTTGGTAAGATGTATGAAGGTAGTGGAATTCCTTTTTTAATTCCAGACCAAAAATATATCAAAAAAATGGCTTCATTAAATTTAACCGAAAATAATCAGACCTACTATGAACACTCTGATGAAATAAATGAGCAAGTAAAAAATGCATTATTGATATCAACTGAACTTGTTCATGGTGAAATCTTTTTAGTAAAAGATGACGATATTGAAACTACATGTCGACTTGATTCCTTGGAAGGATTCCGAGACAAAGATGATGATCTATATAAAAAGTTCTTGTATCCGACAATACTAAATAATAAGTTGGAATATGTCTGGTGTTATGGACTATTAGATCACTCTGAAGAAATACAAGAAGTCTTAACATATAATCCTGAAGGTATATATAGACCACATGTTATTATCTAAATTATATTTTATTATCTCTCTACTTGCTGCATTTGGTGCAACCGGTTGGTATGCATACAACACATACACAAGTATGGAGCGTGAGCTTGAATTAGCAAAAGAAAACTCAGTTCAATTGCAATCTGCAATGGAAACTACTACAGCAAGTATTGAAAAGCTGCAGGAACAAAATAAAATCTATGAAAGAGAAACCCGAAGCTTGCAAACTAAATTGCAAAAAGCGGAACAGTATGGTGATGACTTGCGTGAAAAATTGAATAATCATGACCTCACAAAACTTTCTGCAAAAAAACCTGGTTTAATTGAAAAAAGAATCAACAATGCTACAGCAAAAATTTTTCAAGAACTTGAAGACATTACTAATACAAGTTCTACCAATTAGTGTACTATATGGATGTAGTATTTTTTCTCCACCAATACCTGCGGTTCCTGAACCAACGATTATTGTCGAAACTAAGATTGTAGAAAAGAATATACCTATACAAGCAAGACCGAAAGGACTTCGATTAAATAAAGACTTGGTTTGGTATGTAATTACACCCGATACGTTACCTGTTTTCTCTGAACGTTTACAGAATGAGCAGGGAACCTTCTGGGTCTTTTATGCACTTGAAGTTAAAGACTATGAAAAATTAGCATTAAATGTGGCTGAGATTAAACGTTATATTTTACAACAACAAGGATTAATCGAATATTATGAAAATTCTATTACGGATAATCAAACTACTATGGAGAGTAAATAAATGTTTGAAACCGCAGAAAGCTTTCAAAAGAAAATATATGTTAAGAAAAGAAAAACAAAACAAAGTCTAATTGAAGTAATTGTACAATATGTTGAAGAACATAATATAGACTATGAATCAATTTCACCTTTTGTATCTGGTAAACTCAAAGCAGATTTGCGGGAGGAATATGAGCAATTACACTTTTTACCAAAAACGAGGAAATTTCCAGACATCTTTGGCAACACCAGAGGAAATAAAAGAAAAGTATCAGGCTATTAAATTACACTTCAGCACAAAGAATTATAATTATTTTAAATATAATGGTAAAGTAAACAAACAACATTTCAAAGATATCGTACCATATACGATCATTTCAAAAGGAAAATACAAGACCGATTTTCCCGACTTTTTTATTCCCGGTCTATTTCACAATCCGAAAGTAAACATTGATTACTTTCTTACTGATGACTACGTTAAATTATGGAAATATTGGAAAAGTTATCAGACTTCACCAATGTATTTCTACAAAGAAGAATTAGTTGAAATTGAAAGATATATATCTCGTAAGACATATAAGTTCGATAAATTATTTCTTGTGAATGATGCGGAACTACCTTTGATATATAAGTTAATCATTCGTCATGATGTAAGTCCTCAAACAGTTTTATATATGGATCAAGTGTTAAACTTTTCAAAAAAATTTAAATCAACGGTAACCGAAAAGGTGATTTATCCAAAGTTGAGCAATCGCCTTGAAAAACTCTCTCATTTTCTAAAACCAATTGAAAGTGGTGATTTGAAAAAAATTACAAGAGATGTATTTTATTCTTGACATCTCTTTTATTCTATGATATAATCTAGTGACCCGTCCAGTCGATTATTATTAACCTATTTTAGGAGAACGCCAATGAGTTTTAAAGATGCACTGAAAGCAAGAAAGAATCGTCTTCCTGCAATGCAAGCACGGCTTGAGAAAGAAGCAAAATCTACAAGCTATGAAGACACACGATTCTGGAGACTTGAGGCGAAAGATGGAGTCGGTTCTGCTATCATTCGTTTTTTACCTCCTCCGCCACAAGAAGAGGATGAATATGTAAAGTATTTCCGCCATGAATTTAAAGGACCTCATGGCTGGCTGATTGACAATTGCCCTACAAGTGTAGGTGGTAAATGTCCGATTTGTGAAGCAAACAACCTTCTATGGTCAGAAGGTGGTGATGAGAATGAAAAGCTTGCAAGAGATCGTAAGCGAAAAATGAAATATGTTTCAAACATTCTCGTTGTTTCTGATCCTGCAAATCCAGGCAATGAAGGCAAAGTATTCTTGTTCCAATACGGACCAAAAATCTTTGAATTCATTCAAGATAAAATTAATCCGCCTGAACCAGAATTCAAAGATATGAAGCCCGAAGATCCGGTTGATGTTTTTGATTTTCTTGAAGGCAGCAACTTCCGTTTGCGAATGCGTCGAGAAAACGGCTATATCACTTATGATAAGTCCTCATTTGATTCACCAACTGAACTTGCGGATAATGAAGATGAAATGGAAGCCATCTGGCGTTCAGAGCATTCCCTACAAGAGTTTGTTGCTACAGACTATTATAAGTCCTATGAAGACTTGAACAAGCGATTCACTCAAGTAGTGACTGGCAAATCTGAAACATCTGCACCAGCTGCAGATGCTGCAATGGCTGCGGTTGCTGCTGTTGACGAAGCAATTGCTGCTGTAGAGAAACCAAAACCTTCTTTCATGGAGAAAACAAAAGCTGAAGTTGAAAAACCAAAGAAGAAAGAAAAGGCCACCACTGAGGATGACGATGATTTATCTTTCTTTGAGAAATTAGCCGAGGAGTAAAAAAACTTCTTGACATTAACTGCCGGTCTGATATGATCTGATCATGTTGAGTATTTGCTCGGCACGGTCAGATTTTCTGACTACTTTTTTAATCTAAGTGAGATTATATTATGGCAGCCTTACTGAACATCATCCTTGCGCCGTTTCGAAACATTGTTTCTCTGCTACTTGGCTTCTTTTTGGGATATGTTTTCTCATTGACAAATATTATTCCAGGTGAAGTGGTTCTTGAAGCAGTGACACTTGAAAATATTCAATATGTATTTGAAGTAGGTGCTGATTATGCCAGTGAGGCAAGTGAATTTGTTATGGATTTAATTTCTGATTATACATGAAATCATTGATTTATTCATTATTCTTTTTTATCTTTGGCTTCTTCTTGGCGGTATTATTGTTCAAGACGGACTTTCTTGCCACCCTGGAAGCAGATATAAAAAAGCGTGAGATAGCACAAGAAACTTGTGTTGAGAAAGTAATAAAAAAGGGAAGTAAAGAAGCATGGAATGTATATGATGATTTTAAAGAACAATTCTATAAGTAAGGATTCTTTATGTTCCGCTTCTTTCTTGATAAGTCCTATTGGCATTGGTCAATTCTAGGCACTCTTATTATTTTTGGTTCTGTTTGGTATTCTGTACAACTTGATGT
>Ga0055584_100003991_pt1 | contig 14457 bp, 15 predicted proteins | sample OSDHelmetaG_FD_58716 | JGI IMG/M metagenome (GOLD analysis project Ga0055584, IMG submission 58716) | Pelagic marine sediment microbial communities from the LTER site Helgoland, North Sea, for post-phytoplankton bloom and carbon turnover... | ecosystem: Environmental > Aquatic > Marine >... | reverse complement strand
TTATTCATAAATGTGGGATATTACACTCCCGAATTTAAGATTAAATTTAGACAATTATTTTATCAGTAAATTGTCTGATTTAATGAGGAGCGAAACAATGAAATTAAACTTTATTATACTTATATTAATCTTCTCCTTTAGCTCTGTTAAAGCAGAAGAGTTTACGATGGCATCCATTGGAGATAGCGTTTCAAGGGCGTATAATGCAAAATCATTTTTTAGTAACGATAAATTAAATTGGTCGTCTGGTTCAGGGCCTAGGAAAAATAAAGGTGAAGAAGAATTCTCTAGTCACTATATTAAAATTCAGAAAATGTTCCCAGAAAAAAAAGTTAATGCAATTAATGTTGCCATTGCGGGCTCAACGACAAGAAGTTTAAAAAAACAAATTAGAAGGCTTTTAAGGAAAGATAAAAAAATTGATTATGCTACAATCTTGACAGGAGTTAACAACTTATGCCGAATACGTAGAAATCATGACGAAAAAATCAATAAGATGAAAGTTGAAATGAAAAATGCCGTTCAAACTCTCATTAATCATAACCCTAAGGTTAAAATTGTTATGGTACCAATTCCTAATATGGAAAGTCTTTTTGAGGCCATGAGAGATAAAAGAAAATGTCGAAGAATTTGGAACTTTGTTCCATTGTGTAAGCAGTATTTAAGAAAAAAAGTTTCGGAAGAAAAAAGGGATGCTTTCCTAGCTCGAGTTGAACAAGCAAATAAAGGCCTTGAAGAAGTAGCTAAAGAGTTTGAAGACAATGTCTTTTTTAATTTACATTTAAGTTTTATCGAATTCGGAGAGGAATCTATTTCGAATTTAGATTGTTTCCATCCTAACACTCAAGGACAATCTTTAATTAGCGAATATACTTGGAACCCAGAGTTCATTCTTGGACGTGAATTAAGGCCCGATGAAGACTTTTACTAACTTTAAAAGTTGTCAGAACTTATTAGAAAAAAAACCTAAGGTTTGATATAGCGAACCCTTGTCATTCTCCGTTGATAGTTTCTACAATGTCAGTGCTGATCATTAATGATTATTCTACGGGGGGAGTATTATGGTTTTTATTAGCACAAGGGTTTTTCTTTTACTTTTTGCATTTACGGCCTTTAACGGGTGGACATGTGATGAGTTCGGTAATACCGGAATTGTAGAAGAAAATGACTTACGTATCGCTGCATGGGATAAAGCAAACTCGAATTCCATGACAAAGTCTGAGTTTATTCAAATCATTTCTCAGATTGAAAGAATTTATTCTCCTATCTTTAGATCTAAAGGAAAAACACTCGTTATTAAAAAAGACTGGGAAGACAGTGTCGTTAATGCCTATGCGAAACTGAGTGGTACTACGGCCCATGTTGTTATGAGTGGTGGTCTGGCACGTCACCCAGTTATAACGAATGATGCATTAGCTTTAGTGGTTTGTCATGAAGTAGGTCACCATATTGGTGGTGCCCCAACTAAAAATGTGCGTAGCTTCGGTGGAAGATCCATCAGCTGGGCCAGTAATGAAGGGCAAGCGGATTACTGGGGTTCCCTTAAATGTATGAGACGATACCTTTCAACTCAAGATAACGTGTCTTATATCGATAGCATCAAGATACCTACAGAGGTTAAAAACTTATGTGAAGGTAGTTTTCACGACCTAGACTCACAGGCCATATGTATGAGAACAACCCTGGCAGGTCATTCTCTAGCAAGTATGTTTAGAGCGATTCGGACGAGAAATGGTCGGGTTATGAATGAATTGAGCTATGTTAATAAAGACCCAAGAGTCGTTAAGAATATGGATGATGCTCATCCTGCACCACAATGTCGTTTAGATACCTACTTCTCAGGTTCTTTATGTGATAAAGATATAAGAGAGACGGTAAGTTATACAGATTTTAATAGTGGGGTTTGTACCCAAGTTAATGGGTACAATGCTGGTACAAGACCTAAGTGCTGGTACAGACCACCTAATTATTGATCAAGACAACTTATACAAATATTTGTAGTGGGAAGAGCATCTAGTCTCTTCTCACTTATTTCGTTTCCACACAGAGTACATTGACCAAAAGTTTTATTTTCGATTCTACTTAAAGCATTAACAACATCTTCAAGTTCTTTACGCTCAAGTTCATCTAAATGGTCTACAACCTCATTATTTTGAAGCATATTTGCTTGTTCTTCTGAGTCTGGGTCTAGAGGGCCATTTTTTCTTGTTTTATCGTCTTGTATACTTTTAATCCTCTTTTCCAACTCATCTTTCTTTTCAATTAATAAACTTTGGTATTTTGATGTATCCATTTATGCTCCTTTAGTTGCTTTACGAATTTGCATTGAAATTACTAAAAATAAACTGACTTAGATTAGTTTTTACAACTTTTGATGAAAAGCTCTATGCATCAACCTTCCAATTTTATGCGTAGTGCAGTAGTCTAAAGGTCCTAAAAGGAATAAGGGTGAAGCTTTCAAGATTTTTTAAACTCGCACTTACATTTATTGGCCCCATTTTTTTGGGGGTCATCGGTTTTCGATTTATAGAAGGATGGCCCATCTTAGACTCTGTCTATATGACGGTCATAACTTTAACCACAATTGGTTTTGGAGAAGTCCACCCATTAAGCCCCGAGGGAAGAGTTTTTACAATTATCTTGGCCCTCATAGGGATTGGAAACATAGCTTATATAGGTACGAACTTAGTTCATTTTTTAATTGAACTTAAATTAGATGAAGTATTAGGGAGAAGAAAAATGAGTAGAGAGATTGAGCGACTTAATGGTCACACTATAATTTGTGGTTACGGTCGGATAGGTTCACAAGTGGCCATAGACCTCTCTTTGTCTGGTGAAAACTTCGTAATCGTTGAAAATAACCCTACTATTATTGAAAAAATAAAGAGCAAAGGACATCTCTTTATAGAAGGCAGCGCTACTGATGAAGAGGTCCTTATAAGTGCTGGACTTCAAAATGCCAGGGCCTTAATTAGTGCCGTAAGCTCAGATGCGGAGAATGTATTTATAACTTTAACCGCGAAACACCTTCACCCTAAAGTGATGGTTATTAGTAGAGTTTTTGATCACTCATCAAGGGCCAAACTTACTCACGCTGGAGCAGATAAGATTATTTCACCTTTTACTCACGCTGGTGCTGTTATGGCCAGGGCGGTCATGAATCCAAATCTAGAAGATTTTTTAGAGTTTCCTTTTGATAAAAATGAATTCTTCCAAGTGGCAGAATTTAGCGTAAAAGAAGATCAAGCTTGTTTAAATAAAACGTTAGGGGAGTTGAAGTTAAAAGAAAAAGGAATAATCATCGTTAATATTCTTAAAGATAACGGCGATAAAATCTTTGCTCCTCATAGAGATACCCCGTTATCTCTTGGTGATCGTATTGTTGCTATTGGAAATAAAAAAGACTTTGGTGAAGTTCTTCAAACGATGACGACGTGATTAATAATGTTTATGATGAACACAATTTCCACCAGCTCTTTGCTCAATAATACCTCTAACAATTTCTTCCCCTTCGGCAGGAATTGATCTGGTTGCTGTTACACCAGTACTACTCGGATTAATCATTGTCGGATAGTTATCTCTAATGGCCTGTAAGTCTGTAGAGAATAAAGACCTTTTTACTTCTCCTAAATGTATATAGGGATCCATAACAGAGTTCTCTCTACCAAAATAATGCCCTAAACCTAAAAAGTGACCGAGCTCATGAAGAAGGATTGAAGAAAGGTCATACTTATTTCTGGAACCATCGTCTGAGAATAGAAAGTCTAAATTTACAAGAATATCGGCATGAATGATTTCAAGGTATTCATTTGAAGTGCCAGGGTTTCTTCTTACAGCAAAGTATTGCGTAATTGCTAAAGCATTACTACTAACATCAGAGAACCAGTCTTCTATGCCATATATGCCTAGTTCACCATCATCATAGTCCTCCACATTGGATTGAGCAGGAGTTATTGTATCTTCAAAGTCGTAGTTAAATAAAACTTTTCCAGCAAGTGCATTATCCCATTTTGTGGCCATCACCTGAGGCCCATGGCCAGCTTCATTTCCAGAGTCATAGTAGCTTACAAGATTGGAATCCAGCCTTAGCGTTAAAGGGAAATAACCTTCGGCCCATTTTATAGCACCAGCGGCCCTATTTGTTCCAAAAGGGACTGGAGCGCTGACAGGTATACGCGTGGTGATCGTATCATAAGACGTTTTACAGCCGAGAAAGATTAAAAATAAACTTATAAAACCAAGCTTCACCAATAGTCCTAAAGGCCCATAATAATTGGGCCTTATAGTCTAATTTTCGGCGAAAACTCGGTTAATTCTGAGTAAAAAAGTTGTTTAAACTTTATTTATTTAGAGACTTTTGATGATCAGCAAGAAACTTCTCTAGGCCACTGTCAGTAAGTGGGTGTTTGAAAAGTAATTTCATTACTTTATAAGGCATTGTTGCCACATCTGAGCCCACAAGAGCAGCATCTCTGACATGTTGAGCGTGCCTTATAGAAGCGGCCAGGATCTGTGTGTTAAATCCATAATTATCGTAAAGTGCCCTAATTTCTTGGATAAGATCCATGCCATTATGGCCAATATCATCAAGTCGGCCAATAAAGGGAGATATATAGGTTGCCCCGTTTTTGGCGGCCAATAGGGCCTGATTAACTGAAAAACAGAGAGTAACGTTCGTTTTTATACCCTGAGAGCTAAAGACCTTACAGGCAGCGATTCCGTCTTCAGTTAGTGGAAGCTTAATAACGACGTTAGGGTGTATTTTGGCCAATTCTTGACCTTCTTGTATCATTTGCTCAGTGTCTGTTGCTATAACTTCAGCAGAAATAGGGCCATCGATTATGTCGCAAATCTCTCTAATGACGTCTGCTTGGCTTCGTCCAGTTTGGGCTATTAGGGATGGGTTGGTAGTAACACCGTCTATTAAACCCCATTTAGCGGCCTCTTTTATTTCATCAACAATTCCTGTATCTAGAAAAAACTTCATAACTGATCCCCTTAATCTGATTTATACAAGGCTTATAGCTTTTAGGCCCTTTTACGACAAGTTTTCCCTATTAGATTTGTATAAAATTCTCGCTCATAATAATAAGTATGATGTGCCTACAGAAAATATTAGTTTTTTATGCGATGCTCACAAGCCTTTTATATGGAAAAATTAATCCTAATCAAGAGCTACAACAAAAAGTCTTAGAGGATATTGATTCCTTTTATGATCCTAATATTGATTATTCATTATTCAATGGTAGGGCCACAGATAGAGATGAGACGGCCAGTGTATTAAAGATTTATTCAGAGAATAAGAATACAAGGTTCTTTAAGTCAGGCGACCAAGTTTTATTTCAGGTACATAGATCTGGTACACCATGGTGTCAGGGGTTTGTACGAAAAGTTGATGGAGATTATTTTGTGCTATTTATTAAAGACATATTTTCTTGTTGGAAAGAGAAGTATTTTAGGCGTGGCACAAGGCTTAACTTTAAAGCAAAAATATTGGCCAAGAGAGTTAAAGAGGCCAGCTCTTTTAGAGTTCTTCTTATGAAAAAGAAGCGTGATTATTTTAAACAACTAAATGAGATCAATCACTTTATATGGAACTATGATCAGAAAAAGATTCAGGTAGCAGCAGAGTATGATAAAAAAATACTTGAGATCCAAAGGAAAAAATCATTTGCACTTGATGAACTCATAGAAAAGAAAAAGGATCAGATCAATATTCAACGAGAGTTAATATTTAGGCTTTCTAATATTGATGAGGACTTGAATTTTTATAGAGTTAGAAATGATGAAACATCACTTGATAGATGGCAAAAAGATCATGACCTTGGTCTTCCTGTCGGTAGGTCTCCTCAAGAAAATAGCAAGCGTTAGGAAGCTGATTTGATTTTATCGTTGTGTTTTTCGCTAAGCGATTTAATATCACTTAGGTACTGGGGTAGATCATCTAATTTCAAATAAGTGTCTTCAATAAGAAAAAGGCTTACAAAATGTTTTAACTCTTCAGCAATTTTCTCTAATCGAGGGGAGTTAAACTCTTTAGACAAATCTAATAAAAAGCGACATAGAGATTCAATTTCATTTACTGAGCCATACTTCCTTAAGTGAGCGAAGTCTTCCATTTGTTTTTCAAGAACGAGAACTAGTTTTGGGATTTCTTTTATAGTAGCGTCATCATCATTTAAAAATAAAGGACAATCTTTTGAAGTAGTTTTATCTTCTGTTTCTTCTTCAGCCTCAGCAGTATCAGCTTTTATGAAGTTTGCCATGGCCAAGACAAAGTCATTTGGCTCAAAGGGTTTTGAAAGATATACATCACAAATTTTTTCGATCTCTTCTCTTTCACTTTTCATTGCTAAGGCCGTAACAGCAATTATTGGTATATCCTTTAATTGCTCATCTTCCTTTATTTTTTCTGAGGCCGTAAGTCCGTCTATAACCGGTAAGGCAATATCCATGATGATCAGGTCTGGTTTGATTTCTTTAGCTAATTCAATAGCTTTTTTACCGTCATATGCAATGCTAAGATTAAGGTTAGCGTTTTCTAAAAACTTAATCATAAGGTCACAATCTCTTTTTTCATCATCAACAATTAGTACTTTTTCATTATGAAATCTTGCTAATTTGTAATCAAATTGTGAAACAACCACTTCTTCTTTAGTAGCGACTTCCTTAACGTTAGGAATTGTGATAGTAAATTTCGATCCATATCCTACCTCACTAGAAACTTTAATTGTTCCACCCATTAATTCAATAAGGTTTTTAGAGATCGGTAAGCCTAAACCAGTTCCACCAAACTTTGCAAAGCTTTGTCCAGTAACTTGACTATAAGATTGAAAAATATGATCTATTTGATCTTTTGGTATACCAATACCAGTATCTTCAATTGTGATGGTTAGGCAATATAATCCATCTTCTTTTTCAGGTCTAATATCGGCATTCAAAGTAACTTTACCATTTTCTGTGAATTTGATTGAGTTCGTGATGAGGTTAGTAATGACCTGATGAAGTCTAAGCTCGTCTAATAGTAATCCTGGAGGTACTTTTTCAGAAGAGTTGACTTCAAGTGTGACTTCTTTTGCTACGAAACGATGAAAAAACATTCCATAAAAATTGGTCATCATTTGCTTTACATCAACACTTGTCTTTTCTAGCTCAAGAGAACCACTTTCAACTTTTGATAGATCTAAAATATTGTTAATTATTTTAAGGCAGGTACGACCACTAGCCAGAATATTCTCAAGATATTCTTTATATATGGGTTGTTCATTTTTTAGTTGAGGAACGAGAAGGTTGGCGAAACCGATAATACCATTTAGTGGTGTTCTTATTTCGTGGCTCATATTCGCCAAGAAACTCGATTTAGCCTCATTGGCCAATTGAGCTAAGTTTTCGGCATCATTGGCCCTTTTAATTTCCCCTTTCAAGCTTTCATTGGCCTTTCTAACTTCACTGGACAATTCATTGAAACTTTTTTCAAGGTAGGTGATTTCATTTTCATATTGATAATTAAAGTTTATTTCTTGAGGGTTTTGAGGGTCCATTTCTTTGATTTGGGCGGCAAAAGCTGTAAGAGGTTTTGCAAGAATCTTATTAATGAACAAAACCATAATCACCCACAGGAGGGATGTCTTGATAAAAGAAGAAATAATAAGAAGGATGAATCCATACTTAAGTGCTTCAATTAGACTTGTGTGACTTGAGTAAAGTTGAATTTTACCTAGTTTTTCATTATCGTATTCAAGGTTGAATTCCTTATAATAAAAGCGATTAAAAAAATTCTCATCACCTTCTTTATGCTTAAATTCGCCAAAAGACTTTAGTAACTCATTATCCTCATCATAAAAGAGTATTCCTGTTATGACGTCTGATTTTTTTATCCCAGAAAATATATTTTTTTGTGCACTATCGTTTTCTGTATAAACTGCTTCAGAAAGTGACTTTTTAAAACTTTCTTCTATCTTAGTCATACCCTTTAAGCTTTCTTCTTTTAAGTGGTTAAACTCAAGAAAGGTTTGAACGACAGTAACGGAAATAGCTATAATTAGATATATTCTAAAAATAGACTTCAAAAGGTGAGTAGCAATTTGATTTTTTAAACCTTTTACTTTAAACATGTGTTTCTTATCGTAAGCATAAGTGAGTACTTTAGTGAAAAACTCAGGCAATAGGTATATATTAAAAGGATGTGTAAGTAATGGAAAGTATGCAACAAAGGTATGCACCAAATAGCATTTGTTTTGGTTGTGGCCCCTCCAATTTAAATGGTTTACAAATAAATAGTTTTGACTCTGAGAATGGCTTGAAATGTGATTGGACACCATCTGATCATCATGAAGCCTTTCCTGGTGTTCTTAATGGTGGAATTATTGGATCAATATTGGATTGTCATTGTAATTGGACTGCAGCGATCTATATCATGCGTGGTTTAGGTTTGGATCATCCTCTTTGTACTGTCACGGCCAACTATAATATTAATCTTATGAAACCGACGCCATCAAAAATGCCAGTAAAGATGATTTCTGAGATTGTTGAGTTAGATAAATATAAGGCGAAAGTAAAGGCCTCACTGTATTGCCAAGATGTCGAAACTGCTAGGTGTGAAGGATTATTTGTCGCGGTAAAGGAAGGACACCCAGCTTATCACCGCTGGAATTAAGTGAGAACTCGCCCCTCTTTGTCAAAAATGTATTCAAGGAATTCATCCTCATAAATATTTTGGGCCGATAAATCTTTAAAAGGTTTAAGAGAATAGCTTGGGGCGACACCCATCCACTCCTTAATTAAGTTCTGTGGAATTCCTTGATTAAGCCATTTGAAAATACATGCTTGTCTTAGGCTTCTTGGAGTAAGGCTTATCATTAATTTTTTCTTATAGTCTTCAAAGATAATTTCTATTCCTCTTGGAGAGAGTCCACCACTCAAAATCTTATACGGGTTAGCATTAAATAAAAACTGGTCAAAATTAATCTTCGACTGTTTTTTTCCGTCTTCTAGCAAGTTTTTATAACCTGAAAAAAATGTATCAAAGAAGGGAGGCAGTGGAATACTAAAAGGATCGCGCTTGGGAGGATTGATGAGGACTCTTAGACCTTCTTGCCCCTTGATAATATCCTCAAGCTTTAATGTAGAAAGGTGAGATACTTTAAGGCCAGAGCCATATATGAGTAGGAAAAGCATAGCGTTTCTGTAGGCAAGAGCATGATCCATATCGGACGATGATTTGAGTTCTCTAACCATATAAGACCATAGTGTTTTAAGATCGATATATGGAACAGGTCTAGGGATATCTACTACTTTAGGAGAAGTAAGAAGAGATCTTACCGGGTTCTCATTAAAATGACCTTTTTCTACAAGGAAATCAAAAAAGATTCTTAATGCTTGGACTCTTCTTCTTTTGGAGTTATCTGAATTATATTTTTGATCGAGAAAAGCACCATAGTCTTGAACTTGTGGAATACCAAAGCCAGTAAGATCCAGACTACCTTTTTGATCTTTCCAAAAGTAATTAAAACAATCGAGGTCAGTTTTGTAGTTTTTAACTGTATTGACGCTTTTTCCCTGAATTTTTAGCTTATCAAGGAATTCTTGTTGTGTTTTCGGTAGGTTAGGGAAAGGTATGCTCTGATCAGTCATTATATATATCCATGATCTAAGTATTTAATAATCAGTCATGATATCGAGAACATAAAAGTTTCACAAGGTCTTGCTGGTCAATGCCTTTTGATGCTAGAAGCTTTTAGACAATTGAATATAGTGGGAACTAGAGATGACCTTATCAACGCTTACAGAGCGCGTAAATGCGAATGCTTTAAAGGGCCTTACTGAGCTTGAAGGGATCATTTATTCTCACGAATCAATTAATACACTGCTAGAAACACTCCAATTTAAATTTCTTAAAAAAGACTTATTCAGAGAAGCAATAACACATGCAAGCTTCTGTAATGAAAATACACAACTCAACCTTAATTCCTACGAGAGACTAGAGTTCTTAGGTGATAGTCTTTTGTCTCATTATTTTTCAGAAAAGCTATATAGGCAATTTAAAGAGCTAGATGAGGGTAGGTTATCTAAACTGAGGGCCTCATTAGTTAATAAAGATGCACTAGTTGAGTTAGCACGTATTGTTAGAGTTTATGATTTTGTATTAGTTGGTAGAGGAGAATCAAAAACAAATATTGGAGACTCTGTTCAAGCAGATGTCTTTGAGGCCATTCTTGGGGCCATTTATTTAGATCAAGGATGGGAGAAGCTAGTTCTGTTTCTTGAAAAAGTATTAAAAATATATGCAGAAAAAAATGGAGTTGAATTTCTCAACTCAGATAGGATAAAGCTCTTTGATCCAAAGTCAATGTTGCAAGAAAAGGTTATGGCCCTCTATAAGGAACTACCTGTTTATGAGACTAAGGAATCTTCTCACCAAACATTCTTTGTAAAACTGATTATAAAGGGCAAGATGATTCTTGAAAAAGAGTCGTATTCAAAGAAAAAAGCTGAAAGAGAGCTTGCTAAAGAAGCAATTGAAAATAAATTATATACTATAGAGGATTAGGATTATGTTACTAACTGACCAACACCCCCATAACAAAAGTATTGTTTGTTCTGTTTTAGGCGTTCCCAACGTAGGAAAGAGCTCTTTGATTAATTACTTTCTTGGAACAGACCTAAGTATCGTGACTCCAAAACCTCAAACAACAAGAAATCGAATCCATTGTGTATTAACGATTGATAGAACAGAAATTGTATTTATTGATACTCCAGGAATTCATAACTCAAACAAAGAATTTAATAAAAGATTAAATCAGCAGGCCAAAGAAGGAATAGATGGGTCCGATATAAATCTTTTACTAATTGATCTTACGAAAAAAATATCGGATCAATTCATTGCCTTTTCCAAAACAGTGGAGGAAAAAGAGTTAGTTAAAACATGGGTTGTGTTTACTAAGAGTGATCTTATTCCTAACCCTGAAGAGCTTCCTTTGAGTATGGTTATGGATAAGGCCAAAGAGGTTATTCCATCATTAGATAAATTTTTTGTTATAAGTACAAAAAATGGAAATAATATTCATCTTCTCACGGGAGAAATTTGTGATGCTGCTACACCAGGGCCACATCATTATCCAAGAGGAGAGATATCTAATAAAAATCAACGATTTTTCGCTACAGAATACGTAAGAGAGCAAGTTTTTCTTCATTTACGAGATGAGATACCTTACGAGGCAGCTGTTGTAATTGAAGAGTACACAGAAAGTAAGTCAGACACTCTAGGTATGGTCAGCCATATCTCTGCATCAATCTTGGTAAACAAGGCCTCTCAAAGAGGGATTGTGGTGGGATCTAAAGGAAGTATGATTAGAGATATCGGTACTAAGGCCAGGGCCAAGATTGAGGCCATGACAGGTGGTAAGGTTAATCTTAATCTTCACGTAAAAGTAGCACCTAACTGGTTTAAAAATAATATGATCCTTGAAGAGGTAGGACTTCATCGTGCTGTAGATTCAAGTAGAGTTTGGAGGAAGAGATGAAAGATCTTTTTACCGTCTCCATTGTAGGTCGACCTAATGTTGGTAAAAGTTCATTATTTAATAGGTTTGTGGGCCGTTATGAAAAAGCTTTGACCTATGATAGGCCAGGAGTGACGAGAGATAGAAACTACAATACTGCTGAAATAGATTCGTTTGATGTTCATAATCCTAGAGAAATCATGTTGGTGGATACAGGAGGCTTTTTTCCTAAAGGTGTAGAAGGGCTTGAAAAAGCCGATGTCTTTTTCAATATTATGAAAGATCAAGCTGCTGTAGCAGTTGAAGAATCAGATTTAGTACTTTTTGTTTGCGACATTAGAGAAGGGCTTATTCATGTTGATAGAGACATTCTCCATTTCTTAAGAGCATCAGGGAAAGATTTTTACCTTGTTATAAATAAGTATGACTCTCATAAACAAACAGGTACAGAGCTGGAGTTTTATAGCTTAGGTGTGCCTGAAGATAAAATCTTTATTACTTCTACGGCCCATGGTATTGGAGTTGAGGATCTCAAAGCTCATATTCATCGAAAGGTTTTAAAAAGACCAGAGTTTAATCCAGAAGTTGATGAAACAGAAAAAGAAATTGTATCTAAGGTTGCCATCTTAGGTATGCCTAATGTTGGTAAATCAACTCTTCTTAATCGTCTATTAAGACAAAGCCGCTCATTAGTAAGTGATATCCCAGGAACGACGATAGATCCCGTTCAAAGTGATATGGAACTGTTTTTTGAGTCTGAATACCTCTCAGAAGAAGAAGAAAACCCAAAAAAGAAGATTCGTATTGTTGATACAGCAGGAATTAGAAAGCAGAAAAAAGTAAGAGATAGTGTTGAGCTTCAATCAGTTTATCGATCCCTTCGTAGTATACAAGAAGCTGAAGTCATTTTATATGTTACAGAAATGACTCAACCATTTGGTAAACAAGATAAAAGGCTTATTGATATTGCTTTAGAAAAAGGAAAATCTGTTATTCTTTGTGTGAATAAATCAGACCTTTATAAAGATAAATTAAAAGACGCATATTGGAAAAAAGAGTGGCTTGCTGATCTTTACGCTAAGATACCATGGTTAGAGTTTTGCGAAATTGTTCCTTTATCGGCCAAAACAGGGGACTCTGTTAAGAAGTTAAAAAAGGCTTTGGCCAAAACTATCTTTATTAGAAATAGAAGTATTTCGACATCTGAGCTTAACCATTTGGTTAATGCGATGGTTGAGCATAGACCTTTATTAATAAAAGGAAAAAGAGCGGCACCATTTAAAATTAAATACGCTTCTATGGTTAGAAAATCACCACCAACGGTTCTTGTGTTTGCTAATAGATCAAAAAATATTCCTGATCATTTTAAGACTTATCTTAAAAATGGTATTCGGGAGCATTTTAATTTTGAGAACACTCCAGTTCATCTCATCATAAGGTCTAACTCGGACGTGGAAAAAAGAAAGTCCTAGCGTTTACCAAGTTTGTGTAAAGCTGACGATCATACTAAAGGCATTACCAGAAAGGTCATCAAACCCATTGGTATTGCCTTCAAGGGGACGGTAGCGCTGGGTAAACTTGTCATGAAAGTTTATTATATGAGCAAGAAATTCAAAGCCTAAGTAATACTCTTTAAGCACGATTGGAAATTCAAGGCCAAAGCCTCCTGCGAATCCAAAGCCACCACCAGCATCATTAGGAACATTAGCAATATCTTGATCGAGATATTTATTTGAAACATACCAATACTCCATTCGGCCCACGAGGTATGGGTTAGAGTAGGTGATGGCCGTTCCAAGATTAGAAGTATCTATATAGTGCCTTAGAGATAGCCAGAATCGTAAATTGTTAACACTCACAAAGCCAGGGCCATTTGGATCAAAGCCAACTGTAGGTTCATCAATAAAAAAATGGTGTTTGGAAGAGGAAAAACCAAGGCCTATAGAAGTGTTAAAATTCAGAAAGTAGTGTAGCCCAATACCATAGGTTGGCGGTTCATTTTCATAGGCCGCACCTCTATTACCATCAAATGTTGTAAGTCCGAAAGAGAGTTCGAAGGAAAAAAAACGGCCATATCGATAAAACCTTTCGTCTTCTATTATTTTTGTCGCTTCTATATCCTCATTAAAGTCATTAAAGATGTCACCATTAAGGTTAAATTCATCTATACCAACTTCATCCGGATTAAATTGCGCATGAATCTTTGGTGAAAATGTAGTCGCTAAAATAAAAAATGTTAAAAAAAATATTCTATAGATAAAAGTGTACTCCTGCTGTAATAAAGTTATTTCCAGCTGTTTCTATAACGAGATCTTTAAGTTTGTTTACAGAAACTCCAAACTCAACACTAAATCCAAGGCTCTCTATACCTCTAAATGTAAACTCTGAGCCAAAAGAAAAATCAAATTGGAAACCAGAGTAACTTTCTGTTTTAGAGACTTGTTGTTTTATGAGAGCGCCAAGTATAGAGCCATAAAAATTAAGAAAAGGTTCATCAAAAATTATACGATGCAGTTTTAATCCCGCCCCGTATCCTCCACCTACGTCAGAGTTTGAGTAACCTAATACGCCTCCAATAGCGACAACAGGGTTTTTTTGCAGTTTAAAGCTTATGGCGGGGATATCATTTACAAGTTGATTGCTAAAGCCAACACCAAGTCTATTGAGGTGCACCCTAGAAAAAGCGGATGTAGAAACAAAAAATGAAATGAATAATATATATTTTAACTTTGACAACATAACCCTTCCTTGGTGCATTGCACTTACTTCTTTTATTTGAACATAGTTTATCATAATCTTTCCCCCTTTTTTTGACAACTTTGGTTAGGAACACTAAACTTACGAGCTGTTACTACTTAGGAGTAAATAAAATGGCATCCCCTATTGATACATCAAGTCAAACCAATGAAATGCTTGAACAAACTGAATTAGGTCATACTATTGCAAAATATAAAGT
>Ga0055584_100003989_pt1 | contig 14465 bp, 6 predicted proteins | sample OSDHelmetaG_FD_58716 | JGI IMG/M metagenome (GOLD analysis project Ga0055584, IMG submission 58716) | Pelagic marine sediment microbial communities from the LTER site Helgoland, North Sea, for post-phytoplankton bloom and carbon turnover... | ecosystem: Environmental > Aquatic > Marine >... | reverse complement strand
TGATCGATTGATATTCGCTTTGCAGATCAGCCATAAATTTTCTTATTGTTGAGAGAAATTCTCAGCTTTAAAAGTCGTGGAATTTCAGGGTGAACTGGAATGCGGAGAGCAGAGAAATGAAAGTGGTTTATGTCACTCATCAGTATCGAAACGGGACGCCTCGCTGAAGCCCCTACACATCACACCGTATTCGCGCCGCGAATGCGATTTCCTAAAGATTCGGTTCCGCACCAATCGTCCCCATCAACCAATCAAGATAGTTTGCATCTTTCACGCGACTGAATTCCCGCTCCGCAATCTCCAAACGATCTGCCAGATCAACCGAAATATGTTTTCGATCTTTAAGTCGTTTAGAAGTTTCATTAACGTAGGCGATATGCCGGCTCCAAAGTTCAATGTCGCGAGACTGTTTCTCGCGCAGCCTGGCAGCGTACCAATCACTTTTCAAAAGCGACTCAAGCGTAAACATCTCACGAAACTCAGAATCGTTCACGGTTAAACCATTGTGATCTCCATAGGCCATGATGTGCAGCAAGGACTTCAATGGAGGACACGCAGAATGGATCGAGCCGTCCTCGATATATCGCGTGGCAACTCGGACGTGAGCCTCACAAATATGCTCAATTCCATCGGCGAATTCATCAAGGTTCTGAGTTTCAGGTTTCAAAATCCCTTCGTCAAATACCTTCGTTGGGTTGTCAAATACTCGCCCAAAGAACATTCGTAAGAATTTCCGCGTGATTCGATAACCAAGTCGACTCGCAAGAATGGTTTTACCACCATGCTCGAAATCATCCACTTTTTCGAGCAACTCGTTTTCGATCATCCAATTCGGATCACGCTCCTCCGGCATGAGCCGACACCAAATCTCTGGCATGACCAAACTAATGTCGTGATCGACTTGAAAGTTCGGACCGATGTGCCCGGCGGGAGTTGAAAACCCGTGTAAGTTTGTAAGGATATAACTAGCCAATGCACCATTTAAATCCGCTGTTGGCCGGAGCATGTTGAAAGGCCCCTTGGTCATCGCCCCTTCGCTGCCAGCGCCTGTCGTCGATGGACTTTTTCCGGTTAGAGAAGAAATAAAGTCCATGAACAATTCCGGTAATTGCTGATAATGCATCGGATTGTACACCGCCAAAGCACGCACACCGGTTGAACGATCAGCGGGATTATTGCGACGACCTGCCAGAACCGAAAGGACAGGTACGTAGAGCGGTCTTTCCTTCGGCTGGCCGCGATAAAACTTCATCCCGACGCGCGACGCATAGTCACCAAGCGGGTCCAGAAGGTCCGGGCGTTTCTGCAAATATCTCGGGTTCTTTGTCGGCTTTCCATTGACAATCCTGGGATTGGCCGAGCTGACTGCGTAGTCCACAGACGCATTTTTCAGCGACTTTAACGTCCGCCGCATTGGCTTGGTAAATTGATCAAACGTTACCGCTTCATTGACGATCGCACTGACTTCTTTTTTGTCGAGCGGTTGAAAATTCGAAATAAAACTATCGTTTTTGGAAAAGTCTTTTTCTGTTTGTTTGTCCATGCCTCGATTGATCGCCTCATCAGGCCGCTGAAACAACCGATATTCGCAGTTGGCTACAAATTTGACACCATAGGCTTCTTGGCACCATTCCGGCAACTCTTTTAAATGACTCGCAGGCACGACCGTCGACACGCTGATGTCGTCTTCTGTTTGGATTTTTTTTGCGGGTGAGAAGTCCTGCCGAAGTTTAAACGTTCGCCAACTGTTGTCCGGCAATAATCCGACTCGAAGATAACTACCAACCAAACTTCGTCCGTCATGTTTCAATTCGTGACCTGGCTCGCCATTCACGACGTCGACATTAAAGTGGTTCCGCCAATTCCAATTTGGGTCGGGATCCTGAAACCGCTTGATGATAAAAACCAACGCGTAAATATGGTTAGGAATGGACTCCAACCATTGGTTGTAGCCATCTGAATAATCGCGTGATGGCGTCAACAGTTTGATGACGCTTCCCAGCGTCCGCTTAGGGTCAAGGACCTTCCGACTGGGTAAATCCGGATACGTCGGTCGATTGGGTAAATCGACTCGAAATCGATCCGAATAATCGCGATCGAAAATATCCTGCACGGCTTCGAAATCTTTTTCAAGATCGACGACGAAAAGCGGGCCGTACAACATGAAGTCATCAATCGATTTGCTAATTTCACTCTTGCCGCCCCCGCTGACCGTGCAAGGTTTATGGCAAAAGGTGCCTTCGCCCATCGTACCGACCAGTCGCCAGGAGGGAGCTGCACCATGCTTGTCCATTTGGACCTGATAACCCGACGGCCCCATGTAGATCTTGCCGGGAGAAAGCGGGATCGTTTTCATCGCCCCATCTTGCTCCCAACTAACCTGCTGAAGGGTTAACGATGCAACCGCGTTTTCGTTCACATAGATCAAATTCGGAAACGCTTTATCGACGCCATACCCGTCCGAATGGACATCCATCTGATCAGCGTATTCGTCTGCAATATCTGCAAACGTTCGTTGGTTGTACTTGTGACTGTTGAAGGCAAATTCGTTGCCTAGTGAATAACTGACAAACGCAATCGCACCGCCGGCGTGTTCCTCTTCCGAATTGCCGTAAAGATTGGTCGCATAACTGATTTGCGTTTTGACTTCTTTTTTGCAGTATCCAAAGTAGTTATCCGCAATCAAAGTTACGACAACGCCTTCTTTCGAACGACAAGTCAACTTAAATGGAGTCCCATCGTTATAGATTTCAGCCGCATCTTTCCAACACATTCCGTCCGATCGCTGGCGATCAGTGGCCTCGTCGAAGCTCGGAAGTCCAACCTCCTTTTTGGTCAGCTTCAACAACTGCGGAGCCAAGATGACCGCACCGGTATGTCCGGTCCAATGCTCGACATCGATGCCCGCGTCGTTTTCCAACGAAAATGGACTGCCCGCATTTCCAAAAATCGATTCCACAAAATCGAGGTTACTCACCAACCCGCCCGGTGCAAAAAACCGGGTTTCCATTGACTTGGCAGATGAAAGCCCAGGCACTTCCGGACAGACCAATGGTCGAAGCATCAATGAAACGAAAGCACTCTTAGACCCGGGACAGCCTTGTAAATAAGGAAGGTCTGCAAATTCATCTGGAAGTAACACGGCGTGTTGAAAGAGCCGAGCAAAAGCAATTTTGGGTACAACCTTCTTGTCACCCGCGATGGGCAGTCCACCATCAACGATGTGAAACGTTCCCTTTGTTGTGCGACGATCATTCAGTGGATTATGCAAAACACCGTTGACGACGCGATAGGAATCTACCAGTGAATTGGAAAAGTGATCACCGTTTGCCGGCAGTGACAACTCGCGACTGACACCGTGACGATCGAGTGGAAGGCTATTGTTGGGAAGCCGAAGGGGTTTCGTCAGATTCAGCTCATCGAAGTAGGTGTAGAGAAATGCTTCGATCCTTCGATCCGCTGGGCATTTCAGATCCTCAACCGATTCAATCTTTTGATGTAATGACTGAAGCAACATCTTCGACATATCCGAACCGTGCAAATCTTTGCCTCGATTTGGAACAGCCATTCCATTGGCCGCAAGAAGAAGATCAATATAGTTGCAGATTGATTCTCGGTGATTGGGATCGGAATACGAATTCCATCCAAGTGCAGTTTCAAAATCCATTTTTTGCTTTGATGGTTCCAGTCAAGTTGAGTTTCGCATTCCACAGATTGTCAAGAATTGTGTGAAGATTGCAATCAGATCGAATTGACTTCATGGAATTAGCGAATCCATATTCTGCCCGGCCCTGAGTGAGCAGAGTTTTTTAAAACCGCACATCCCTTGAACACCAGAGCAGATCACTCCAATTCTAAATTGGCAGCTGACGGGGAAGTGGATTGATGCCAAGCCATCGATGAAGAATTGCCATCCATCAAGCGATCAGGATGCGAATCCGAGAACTTCAGGATCGCATCATCTTCGACAACATCGATTGGCGAATAAAACGGATGACGGCTCTGTTCGTACGGCTCGTTTGATTTGGCGTTGTAACAGCAAATCATCGACCATCGCGGTTTGTCGCTGTTGTTCTGGTCGCTGCGGTGAAGTAGGTTCGCATGAAAAAAGATGACGTCGCCCGGTTCCATTTCAACATACGTCAATGTCTCACGTCGTTGTATTTGTGCGACCCGTTCCAGATTGGCTCCAGCCTGCTCGCCAGTCAAAACATGTTCGATCCGATCATAATGATGCGAACGCTCGATCACCTGTAAGCAACCGTTTTGCTTCGTCGATGGATCGACAGCAATAAACGCACTTACCAAATTCGGTTTAAGAACCGCGTTCTGATACCAATAACCATAGTCCTGGTGCCAAGCCCATGCCCCGCCAATTTTTGCATCCTTCATGATCATTTTGGAATGATAATGATAAGGCTCCTCTCCCAATAAAGTCTCGGCAACCTCTACAAGTCGCCGAGACCGGGCAAAAGTACCATAGATTCCATCACCCGGTTGGTTCCAAAGCGACAACCGAATGTTACCCCCTTCACCATCGCCGCGACCATAAGCATGTTGATCCATTTGATGATCGGACTTAGCACGTTCACGCAAAAGGTCAATTTCAACCTTCGAAAACAACTTCGGAAAGACCAAAAATCCGTCATGTTTAAATTGCTTCAATTTTTCGTCGGCAATCATCCAATGGATCTCACGCAAAAGAAATGAACAAGACTACTCTAAGCTTTCTCGCCATTTTTTCAATGATTCTTGCAATACAGATGGCCCCTTCTTCAAGAGATTCTCCTCAAGCGGATCATTTGCCAAATCGAAATAGAGTGAACCTTGTGGAACAACACTGTGGATCGTCTTATACGGCCCAAGTTTTCCCGGAAAAGTTTGAATCAGCTTCTGCTTCCCTTTAATACACCATTCGTACAGCAAACTCTTCGACGGATCGTCCAAGTCCGCAACGTCATGACTGTAAATCTCGCCGAACAATGCATCACGGCTGATCTCTTTGCCATTTTTGCAAAGTGGAAGCAAATCAAGCCCGGGAAGATTCTGCGGTGCATCGATTCCGACGGCAGATAAAATCGTTGGCATCATGTCGATGCTGGACGTCAACGTTTTAGTATCCATTTTTGGAGCGATTTTGCCCGGCCATTTGATCATGATCGGAGTTCGAAGACCGCCGTCGTATGGCGACTGTTTGCTTTTGGGTGCGAATTGAGTGCCCCAGCCCTTCGGGACTTTAACGTCGGGCGAGCGTTGGATCCAACCGTTGTCACAAACGTAGTAAACGATTGTATTCTCCGCCAAGCCTCGTTTGTCCAGTTCCGAAAGCAACTCACCACATGTCTCATCAAACCATTCACACATTGCAAAATATTTTGCCTCCGACAAATGCTTGGTTTTCGGGATGTATTTGTCGAGCAGACGTTTCGGCGGATTGTGCGGTGCATGTGGAAGGAAAGGCGCGTACCACATAAAGAAGGGCTCTCCTTTTGTTTCGTCTAAAAATTCACGGATTGGCTTCAGCCCCTTTCGACCGATTTGTAAACCGACATCTCCATGCCGGCCACCTCGCTTCGGATCTCCGTGCGTCATGCCATGGGTGAATCCGCCTCGTGAATGGTTTCCTTCCCACCACTTACCGCATTGAAACGACTTGTAGCCTTTGCTTGCCAGCAGTTTCGGAAGTGTTGGATGCTTGTCCACATTCGAAATCAGTTGGTTGCGCAATTGCTGATACTCCGGACGGGATCGATATTTTGCTTTTGTTTCACCGTCTGGCACTCCTGGGTCGTTTCCCGTCACACCATGTTGCCGGGGATAAAGCCCCGTGATCATCGTCATCAGCGATGGCCGGCACAAACTTGTCGGAACATAGCCTCGAGTGAACGTGTAACTCTCTTTCGCAAGTTGATCGAGATGGGGAGTTTCAATGACTTTGTGCCCCATGAAGCTGTAATCAGTCCACGTCTGATCGTCGGAAATAATAAAAAGGACATTGGGTTTTTTGGGGCTTGCTGGCTCGGCCGATGATTTTCTTTCAGAAGAGCGCAAAGAAACAGGCAACTGTCTTGCAACAGTTGCCTGGGGGTTTTCATTTGACAAAACTCGTTTCGACGAAACAGAGATTGAATCAGTTACTTTTTTTTTACAGCTTTTGTTTCGGCAACATTTGAAATTGCCGCGTGAATTTCTGAAGACTCCTCAATGGCAACATCCTTGTCCGTTGAGGATTTCAAATAAGCCACCAAGTCGAGGATGTCATCGCGAGTCAAATTGTCGAGTAGACCTTCCGGCATCATCGAGTTCTTTGCCGGCTTCATGGCCTCGATCTGGTCAACATTCACTTGCGTAAAGTTGCCAGGTTTAAGCATGTCGGTAATCACCATGTAACGCTTGCCATTTAGGTTCGCGACACGGCCGGTTACTGCCTTGCCTGAGTCCAGCTGAAACATCGTGGCTTGATACTGATCGGAGACAACTTTACTGGGTTCGATCAGCGCACTTAGCAAATCGCGATTGTTATAACGCCGTCCTAAACCGGTCAAGTCGGGACCGACTATTCCGCCCTGTCGATTGAATCGATGACATTTATAACACTGCGACAAACCGAACATGTTTTTGCCGTTTTCTAGGTCACGACCCTCCAGCTTGGTGTTCACATCGGTAATCAGTTCGTCGACCGTCCATTTCTTCACAAACGGACGTGACTTCAATTGAGCGTAAGGATCTGTAGTCACAGGTTTTTTGGCGAGTAAAACCTTAAATTGCTCTTTTTCCGCATCCGACATTTTCGCGACGAACTCATCACGGATGTTCTTCAGAAACTTGGGGAAAGAGTTTCCACCTTGAAGGCTTGCAGCTTTTAAAAACCACTCGAGGTAATCGGTTCGAGCCGCAGCTGTCCACTGGTCAGCAACTCGCAAGCAAAGAACGTAATGGATCTGTTCTTCCTGACTGGGTGCAGCTTTTAGTTTTGCAATCGTTCGAGAAGTAACATTGGGAGCATTCACTGCAACCAAGATACGAACCAATTCGAGATTCAACGTTTCAGATTTCGACGGGAACATCGAATCAAACGTTTTTACGACTACATCTTCACCACCAGAATCTCCCAATCGAATCAACGTCAAACCGTATGCACGAATGAGCTCCAACAATTGTGATTCGTCTAGCTCAGAAGTCTTCAAACTGGACAACGCCTTAACTGCCGCAACGCGATTTTTGTTGTTTGATTCGGCATTACGTGCATAGGCAACGACACCGTTGATTAATGACGTCGCAGAATCCAAATTCAACGCCTTTTCACCCCATGATGCAATCGATTGATGCTCAAGTGCGATTCTTGCGGCGTAACGAACGAAGCGGTCGTCGTGACCCAAATACTTCAAACCCATTTCAATCGCTTCAGAACCGGCATTGGGTTTATGAAACGATTCAAGTTTTCTTCGAAGTTGTGCTACGTCATTAAGTTGCAGTGCCTTGATTGGGGTGGTTGATTCGTTGCCAACGTAAGTCACTCGATACAAACCGGACTGGGTTCGACGGCCACCAATTGTGAAGTACATTGCACCATCTGGCCCCATCGAAATGTCGGTTCCCTGAAGTGCTGGAGCCGAGCAGAATCGCTCCGCTTCGCCCGTGTATCCGCCACCGTCCTGTTTTAAATGCACTGCATAAATTAGGCCGTAACTCCAATCACAAATAAACAACGCCCGCTGATACTTTTCTGGGAACTTGGCCCCTGTTCCAAACGCAACTCCGGTCGGGCAACCCGGTCCGATATCAACCGATGCTGGAAGGCTGTCCGGATAATAAGCGGGCCACTTGCCGGTTCCACTTCGCCAGCCAAACTCACTGCCGCTCGAAGCAAAACAGACTCGTGTTGGACGATACCATGGTGAGCCAATGTCCCATTCCATATCAGCATCATAAGTAAAGAGATCACCTTCAAGATTGAATGCAATATCGTATTCGTTTCGATATCCGCTACTGACCAATTCCCATTCTTTTCCTTCCGGATCCGTTTTGCAAATCCAACCGCCAGGTGCCATCTTTCCAACAGCATGACCACCTGCATCCCACATTCGTGGCAGCAACTGATCCTCTTTCCAATTTCGAGGAACCAGTGATTTTTCAGGGTTAGGAATTTCGGTGTGGTTGCCGCCGCAGACAAAAAGAGACTTCTTGTCCGGACTGAGAATGACTGCGTGAGGCCCATGCTCTCCACCACCATTAATTTTCCGCAACAATTTGACTTCGTCGAATTGATCGTCATTGTTCGTGTCTTTCAATCGATACAAACCCGGACCTGTTGCTTTGTCCGGCTTGCCGTTGACAACGCAATAAAGCGAATCAAAAGCGTAAAGCAAACCTTGAGCATGGCCCATTTTTACGTCAAGCTTTTCGATTTTTGGTTTCTCCTCTGAACCAATCGCCGGGGGCGTGATTCGGAATAGACCACCATATTGATCTGAAGTGATCAAACGCCCTTTGTTGTCATGCGTTAGGCTGACCCATGAACCTTGGTCGGTCGGAACAGAATGCAGCAACTCAACCTTGAACCCTTCCGGAACCTTAATCAATTCGACCGGAATCGATTCGTTTTGAGCAAACGCAGTCGCAGACGTCAAAGACATCAACAGGACTGCAAAATAAATCGTCAATTTTCTCATCGAGATGGTTTCCTTATTTCTAGTGATTTATTCTTTTTAAATGATTGTTTTTTACTTTGCTTTCGGACGCACCGACCGCGGTTGATTGATCGGGAACTTTTCCAAACTGTATTCGCCGCCGTAGGCATCACGAAGTTTATTGCAGGCCGAAGAAAGTTCCTTGAGTTTTTCAGCGTAAGCAGGGTCAGTTGCAAAGTTTGTGAGTTGATCCGGATCCTTCGTCAGATCGTGCAAATACTCGTACTGAGGAACTTGTTCGAAATATCGGGCGTAGATGAAACCATCGGTGTGGATACCTTCCCATTTCGGAATTTTCCCCGGGACGTGCATCAAATGTTCACAAAAGAATTCGGTGCGCCAATCGTTTGGATTTTTACCATCGACGAACTCCGTTAATGCGACTCCCTGCATTGTCTTGGGCTTCGACACGTTCGCCAAGTCTAAAATCGTTGCGGGAATGTCGATGTTTAACGCAAACTGCTCAACCGTTTTCGATTTTGATTTAGAGCGAGGATCAGAAATCACCAGCGGAACCCGCAACGACTCCTCGTAGTGCGACCACTTCCCAGCCAACCCCCGCTGCGCCATATAATAACCGTTGTCGCCGGAGAAAATGACCACCGTATTATCTTTTAATCCAAGCTTTTCCACCTCGGCCAAGACCCGTCCCATCGTGTTATCCAATCCACTGATCATGCGATAGTAAGAGCGTAAATTTCGCTGATATTTTTCCGGCGTATCCCACCGCCAAAAATATCGAACGCGATTGAATGAGTCTTTGATAAAGTCCGGATGTGCTTCGTATATCGACGGAGAGTTGTACTTCGGTTCCGGCATTTTGATGTTGTCGTAAAGACCATCGACTGATTTCGGCCAAGGGAAATGGGCCTTTTTGTCAGAATCCTCGGCGTGTGCTGCATTGAAACTAACTTGCAAGCAAAACGGCTCGTCTTGGGTTTGCGATTTCAAGAACTCGATCGCCCGATCGCCCGCAATTTCGGTCACATGCCGAGTCGATCCATCTTTCTGTTTTTTGTGGTACGGATTCCGATTAAGCGGCTTGTAAAAATCAAACATCTTATCCGTTGCTTTTTGTGGCACGCCCACTCCGAACTTGCCGACAAAACCGGTTTTGTATCCAGAATTCCGAAGGAGCACTGGATAACTTTCGTCCACAAATTTTTGTGCAAGCGGCAAGGTTCGAAACGTAAACCCGTGAGTCCGCTCAACTAGACCAGTGAAAATACTTGCTCGGCTTGCAGCACAAATCGATGTCGTCACGTATGCTTTGGTGAACCTTGTGCCGTTGTTCGCCAGTTGATCGATGGTTGGCGTTTTCAGAAAGGCATGTCCCGCACAACCCAGCTGGTCATGGCGGTGATCATCGGAAAGAAAGAAAATGATGTTGGGACGCGATTCGATACCCTTCGCACCCAGCCCAGCGCTAACGCAATCATTGCCCTCATCGGCACCAGCCACCAGATGATTCTGTTGCTGAGCAGCACACCGATCAAGCGTCATGCCGATAATCGCAACGGCGAATAGCCCGGTCATGAAAAAGGGAAGACGTCGACTCATATCATCTCAGCAAATGGGTGAAGCGGGAGTGAGACGTTCGATTATCGCATCAATCGCAAAAGATTTAAAGCTTTGTCACGATAGATTTTTTTCGCCAAGCGGTATTGCCCCTCCAGTCACACCGTGGGGCAACACACCAAAATTCACACATTCCTAAGCGATTGAAAGGTCTTTTCAAAAAGTTTTCGATTGGCAACTTTGTGCGATTCAACTTCTTCGACCAACGAGTCGAAGCGATCAAACCCCATCAAACGCGCAAGCTGCCGTTGTTCAAACTGCAGATCACCAAAAGAATCACTGTGATAATACGACAGTTCATCAACCGCCATTCGCAGCGAATTGGCCGGACCGTTCGTCGGCGCCTGCTCAATAGTTGTCGCTTCGATGGGTTCATGCAAGGGCAAAGAATGGCGTTTCGGAAGATCCATCAATCGCAAACAAGATTCAATCCGACGAAGAAATCCGTAGGATGAAACGAGATGACTGGCGTCTGTAATATCTAGGTCGCGACAACCGGAAAGCCGCGTTAGCATCTTCATTGTGCTGGAGACCCGTTTCACTGCTCCACGATTAAAGTGCTTGAGGTACAGTGTTTGGGCAATCGTCTCAATCTCAAAGGTTCCGCCCATCCCTCGCTTGAGGTTGTAACGCCCAGCATCGACTTCATGCCTCATTCGATACTCGATCACTTGCGAAATGACTTCAGGGGTAATCTCAAATTGTTCAATGTGCCTTGAAACGATCTCTTCAATACATTCCCTGTTTTCTGGTGAACCATGGATAATTCGTGCTTGAGTCAAGTTTAAAAATGAGCGAAAAGTCGTTTTCCTCTCAGTGAAAAACCGATCCAGGGCCTCGCACGAGAACGCTTCCAATCCATCTTCTTGAATTCCAAAAATCGGACACTCCAAATCATACAGTCTTCCGGTACTGGACGGACGCGTGATTTGCTTAATCGATTTAGAAACTAACTGATTGAAGAAATGCTGGTTCGATGTCTGCCGGCTGGTCGTTTTATGTTTCGTTTCACCGTCGGCATCGAAAACAACTAAAAAGTTCAAATCGCTATGGTAATTCGGTTCCTGACCTCCCACTTTCCCAAACGTTAAAATCGCATAATCACAATCACGGTCATTCGCTTGTGGCGTTCCGAACTTTTCAACCAACTGCGAAAACTCGTTGGCAATAATTTGACGCAAACAACATTCGGCAACATCTGCTATCGCCCGCAACGTTACGCCCAAGTTTTCATTGCGAACGAGGTCACGCACTCCGATCTGAAGATGCTTGGAGTTTTTGAATCCGTGAACAATCGGGTTAATGTCATTTGTGCCCCTGCATGAAAACGCGAGTTCATTTTCCAATGCAGAAGACTCTGGCGTTGATCCCAGCATCAACGAATCCATTAACTCATCGAGCATCCCAGGATTGTTGTTCAAAATCGAGGAGAGATAGGGTGCATTTGCACATATCGTGACATAAAGATGCAGGCACTTACGATTTGTTTGAAAAAGTTCCCATAGCGACCCTTTTCCACCAATCGAATCTGAAACCTCAGCCAAATTTCGAAGCGTGATATCCGGATCTGGTGTCGTTTCGATTTCAGTAAGAAGCGGCTGAATAATCGCCGCAAGGAAATGACGACAGCGGCGATCTGAAATAAATCGATGTCGTTCGGTCGCCAATTCCTCAAGATGTTTTCGTGCGGATGTGGGACTGGAGAACCCAAAACCCTCCAACAAAGACACTGCTTTTTCATTTGGGAAATCAGGATCTAAAACTAAATCGGTTAAGTCTGCACCCGAGTCGCCCGAATCTGGCATCTCGTGTAACAAATGGTTGAGAATTTTGCGATTTTCTACTGCGACATCATTCAATAATCGCATGAACTCTTTTGAAATGTCCTGATCGGAATCGGCCGCAGACCCTTCGATCAAAAAACCTGTTGCATTCGACGCTGCCTGCCTTGCCAGTCGTTCCATGTCTTCGTTCGCTCGGGGTAACATTTCCGCTTGAACGTCCGAATGGAGCTGAAGCTGATGGGAAATCCCCCTCAGCAACGAATAATTGTTCTCAAGAATGATCCTCTCTTGATCTGAAAGAATGTCGTTGGATGCCAACTCACGAATCGCTTCAAAAAAACTACCGCTCTTCAGCGCAGGAATTTCGTTGCCCACCAACAACTGCAAAAACTGAATCGTAAACTCAACATCCGACAAACCGCCATCATCGTTGCGTACATTTCGGAGCTCAACTTTTTTTGTCGGCTCAGTTTTGAATCGACGACGCATCGAACGCAGTTCGGTTAGATCGCGGCCATTGACAAACTTTCGGAAAACCCAGCGTCGCAACCGGTTCAAGAGTTGCTCACCAAAATCTTGGTCGCCTGCAACCGTTCGCGACCGAATCAACTTCATTCGATCCCAAGCGCGTCCGTGCTGTCCAAAGAACGAAACGACTTCTTTTGCCAACGAGCAAGAGCTCAACCCTTGTGCAGTCTTGTTATAAAACCTGACGCGATACACAAATCCAAAATCATTCATTTCCGACAACAGAATTGCGACATCGTCGGCGACTCGGTCAAAGAATTCTTGATTCGAAATTTTCTTTTTACCATCCGTGTGGCCGGCCTCCTCATAAACCGGAAACAATTCAATTTGATTGGCGTAACCAAGATCCTGGCCACCCAATCCTTCCATTCCAAAAACGCAAAATCGAGATTCGGTGCCATCATGATTCCGAGGCACGCCCACTTTCTTCTCAAATTGATGCCGACAATATTTGACCGCAATTTGCACAATCGATTCCGCGAGGTAAGACAGCTGCTGAGTCGTTGTCTCCAGTGAGATCCCGCGGAACCAATCTCCATACGCGATTCGCAAGGTTTCACGATGTTTAAAAAGACGAAACGCTCCCATTGCTACGCGATTGGACGACTGAAAATCGATCTCAGCCAATAGCTCGTCTATCAATGATTGCCTGGTCACAGGCTGGCCTTCAGTCAATCGAATCAGATCGAAGCTTTCTGGATCACGAACCAGCAGATCGCTCAAGTATTGGCTAGAGGAAAAGACTTTCAACAATATCTGCAAAGCCTCTTCGTCACGTTCTATCAACGCGCCAAGCGAGATCGGGCTGCGAGACGAAATCACAAATCGCGTCAAATTCCTCAAACCCAAATCCGGATCAATGGTTTCAGCGAGCTGCTTTTCCAGTTGCCCCGTAAGAACACCAATCAAATCGAGAGTCATCCCGCAACGGGCCATCGCAGCGAAACATTTCTGACCCTCTTCCAAGTTTGAAAGCCGCAATTTCGTCAACCACTGCTTTGCGGAGTCGTCCCCTTCTAAGAGAGTATTGACGTCAATCATTTGCATAAATCAAATCTTCGTTCAGCCTAATTTCCTACCTCCATGCAGATGAAGGCCGCCCACAACATCCACTACGCAGAATTCATTGTAACGCATGATGGGTATTGAGTCTGCCATCGGTACAATTGAGGCGATCATTGTGAAAAGATTGCTCAATCCTTGGCAGTTGCCGCCCCACTAACACCGGTGTGCTCTATCGCGCCCCTTCGTCCACCCACAACTCGCACTCAAGCGAGAATGAGACCCGAACAGCCAGCAGTAAACCGTGTTCGTCGATTTTGATCGCAAATCACTCATCTGTTTAGATCGTTAGCTTTCGATCACGTGCCACGATATCCCAACGATCTTGTTGACGACCATCACGAATCACAATCGCCGATTGATACATGGCACTGGTCGGACAAACATGAGTAGGGAAGACAAGCTGATAATCACCCGGCTGCAACGAACTCGCTTCGTTCGTTTCCAAAACCAAATGCTCCTCGTTTTGTAGCACCTCTTTCGCCTCTGGAATCTGAGGAAAGTGACATCGCGATCCAGCCGGTGGATCCGCCGCAATCGCTTTCGAACCAAGATCAAAAGTGACGCGAGTCTCCGACGGACGACTGATCACACGCGTCAGCACTGCGGCAGCAGGCGTGAATTTTAAATCCGGATACATTCGACTGTACCCGGCATCGTGCAAGATCACGGTGCCGGGGCTTAGCTCTAGATTGGGTTCTTGATGCAAAGCATGAACCGGGAAGGAACCCGTCCCCCCCACAATGATCCGGGGTACCGGAAATCCATTCATCAACAACCGATCACGCAATTTCAGAAGCACGGCAATACCGGATTCAACCGC
>Ga0055584_100003988_pt1 | contig 14465 bp, 16 predicted proteins | sample OSDHelmetaG_FD_58716 | JGI IMG/M metagenome (GOLD analysis project Ga0055584, IMG submission 58716) | Pelagic marine sediment microbial communities from the LTER site Helgoland, North Sea, for post-phytoplankton bloom and carbon turnover... | ecosystem: Environmental > Aquatic > Marine >... | reverse complement strand
AGTCCAGTCTTATTTTCTTCCCAGATATCCTCAACGCTATTACGCATAGATAGAAGTGGACACTCATATGTTAGCACTCCAGCGTTATATACCTCTGGGACCCACTCACCAAAAGAGCCAGGAGTAGGATATTCAAAGTCTCCAACAACTTCATAGTTGTTAAATTGAGATATATATTCGGCCGCCTTTTTAGAGTCACCATTAAAATTTATCATTGGCTTATAGCTATGGAAGCTAATGATCAAATCTGGGGCATACTTATTTAAAAGCAGCTCAAGATATTGATTTTCTGGCTCACTCAATGGGCTAGGCCCTGGGTTGTATTTTGGGTCAGAAAAATCAGCAGACCACGCTTTGGAAGGGTAGTTACGGTTTAAATCAACCCCATTTGCATTGACTCTACTTTTTTGTGATAGGCCGTCTCGATTTAGCTCAGGAATAACAACTATATTGTAAGGAAGCTCTTGGTGTTGTTTGAGCCAATCAAAAAGCATTTTTAGAACAAATACACCTTCAATTTCATCACCATGGACACCGGCCATCAAGTAAAGATAAGGTCTATTTACTTCAGTTTCATATTTAAAGGCCTCAATAGTTTTATTTTGTACTGTTTTTCCCGTTTCTATTTTGTTGAATATCATCTCTTACTCCAATTGAGCTTGTATGAGCATAGTTTTGAATTATAATAAAAGTATCTGAAAGGAATTATGATGACAAAAGAAAGAAGAAATATACTCGTTGTAGATGATGATAGCGATCTTTTAACAGTTATGGGGCAGGCTGTTAAGAACCTAGAGCACATGGGAATAACAGATAATATCTTTCTCGCATCTGATGGAGTTGAGGCCGCTAAAATTTGCAGTAAAATACATATTCATGCGTTAGTAACAGATATAAAAATGCCTAATAAGTCAGGTCAAGAGCTAATAGAGGAGTTGAGGGAAAAAGAAGGCAGTAATTTTCCCATTTTTGTTATGACGGCCTATGCCACAGATAGCATTACTCAAGAACTAGAACAAATCAATGCGGTTAAGGTATATAAAAAGCCGATTGATATCCAGAACCTTTTAACTGAGTTATCTGATTATCTTGATAAAATGAAATCTTGATTATTCTCCCTCTACAATATAAACCTGAACTAATGAACTTAAAGGTTTAAATCATGAATAAAGAACGAAATCCTCTAGTTGAAAAAGAGGTCCAAAGACAATTATCAATATTAAAGTTTGGCGTGACTGAAATTACTCCTGAAGATGATTTTGAGAATATGTTGCGCCATTCTATTGAAACAAAGACTCCATTAAGAGTTAAGTGTGGAATTGACCCCACAAGTGCCGATGTACACTTAGGGCATACTGTCCCTTATCGTAAAATGAGACAATTCCAAGACCTAGGGCATGTAGGAGTTGTTATTATTGGTGACTACACGGCCGCTATTGGAGATCCAACAGGAAAAAATGAATCAAGGCCACCACTGTCCAATGATCAAATTAAAATAAATGCTCGAACTTATATGGATCAGATTTTTACAGTGCTCGATCCATCTAAAACAGAGATTTGTTATCAAACAGAATGGTTTGAAGATAAAAGCTTGAAGGATGTTGTAATGTGGGCAGCGCAAACAACTGTGGCCAAGCTTCTTTCCCATGAAACTTTTAGAGAAAGACTTGATCAAGGGAATCCTCTTTCTTTACATGAATTATTTTATCCTATGTTACAAGGGATTGATTCAGTTTTTGTTAAAGCAGATGTTGAGTTAGGAGGAACGGATCAAAAATTCAATGTTCTTATGGGAAGGGACTATCAAAGAAATTATGAGCAAAGACCTCAGGTCGCCATGCTTTTACCAATAGTGACAGGAACTTGTGGTTCACAAAAAATGAGTAAAAGTCTGGGTAACACAATAGGTATAAAGGATGAGCCTTTTGATAAGTTTGGAAAGGTAATGTCCATACCAGATAAGTTGATGCTTGAGTACTGGCAGTACTTAACTAATATAAATGAACTTGATTTTGATAAAATTAAAAACTCACTTAATCAAGGAGAGTACCATCCTAATGAATGTAAAAAGGATTTGGCCTCTAGTATCGTAGATTTTTTTCATGGGCATGGCCAAGGTCAGTTAATGCGTGAACAATTTGAGAACGTTTTTAAGAAAAAAAATGTTCCTGATGAGATTCCTACTTATGAATTAAATGAGGAAGAGGAATTACTTAATATTCTTGTGAAGAGTGGTTTGTTAGCTAGCAAAGGGGAGGGCAGACGTATGGTAAAACAAAATGCCGTTTCATTTGTTGATGGTGATAAAGTAACAGACCCCGAAATTAAATTAGATGTGGCCAATAAAGAAAAGATTATTAAAGTAGGTAAACGAAAGTTTCTAAAACTAATTTAGGATTATTATGCTAATCACCAAAAAAAACTTTGAAAAGGCCATTAAAGTATTAAGAGATGCATTTGATGAAAATCAGCAGGCACAAAAACTTTTAACTGAATTATGGGACTTATCTGAAAGTATAGAATTTTTGCCTACAGGTGGTTTGCAAAACCAACCTCAATTCCCTATTCCTCAAGAGATGAAGGAGTGCACTGAAGGATTGGCCCTTTTTTCTGATGGTGCTTGCCGTGGTAATCCAGGTCCTGGGGCCTGGGCAGGGTTCGCACAAAACTTAGATGGAGAAGTTCTATTTAAATTAGAAGGAGTAGAGGTCTCTACAACTAATAATAAAATGGAGCTAGAGGCTGCAGTGTGCTGCTTAGAGGAAACACTTAGTTACTTAAGTGAAAATAAGTTAGACGACACGATTCCCGTTTATTTGTTCAGTGACTCCAAATATGTGGTCAATGGGGCGCAAAAATGGATGCAGGGCTGGAAAGAAAAAGGCTGGAAAAAGGCAGATAAGAAAACTCCAGAGAATATTGAATTATGGAAAAGAATGGACTCAGCGGTTGACTCGATTAGTAACCCTCTTCATTTTATTTGGGTTAAGGGGCATTCTGGCCATCCGCAAAATGAATATTGTGATCAAGAGGCCAATCGTCTTTTAGATGAATCAGGTTTCTAAATTATGAGAAATAAGTTAATCTTTTAGGTAAAATTTAAACTTTATAAAAGGAAATTAAGGATGAAAAAAATTCTATTTTTGGCAACATTGTCTTCCTTATTGTTTGTATCTTGTAACAAGCAAGGCGGAACAGCGAACCCTAGTACTGAAGAGGATAAAACTTTTTATTCTGTTGGTGTAATGTTTGGTGAAAGACTTCAAAATCTTAAGCTCTCTGACAAAGAAATTCAGATGCTACAAGCTGGTTTGGTTGATTCGGTTAAAGGATCAAAATTAAAAGTTGAACCAGGTGATTACCAAAAGAAAATTCAAGACACATTTCAGGCGCGTATCAATGCTGCAAATGAAAAAACCAAAGTCGCTGGTGTTGAGTTCTTAGAAAAATTTGTTAAGGCCGAAGGTGCTACTAAAACGAAAAGTGGACTAGCTTATAAAATTGTAAAAGCTGGTGAAGGTAAAGCACCTAAAGAAACTGATATCGTAGAAGTTCATTATAAAGGAACTCTTATTGATGGTACGGAATTTGACTCTTCTTATAAGAGAAATAAAACCGTTTCTTTTCCATTAAATAGAGTAATTAAAGGTTGGACTGAAGGTCTTCAGCTTATTAAAGAAGGTGGGAAAATGAAGATGGTTATTCCTTCTGAATTAGCTTATGGAGATAGAGGTGCACCACCTAATATTCCTGGTGGAGCGACATTGATTTTTGATGTAGAGCTATTTAAAGTTAGCGCTGGTGAAGAAGTTAAGAAAAGCACAAAGAAAAATAATTAAAACTAAAAAGGCCCCATCCTGGGGCCTTTGATTTTATTTCACCCTTATCTATCCTAGATTCAGGTATCAATATTTGGCTTAAACCAACAAAGTGGTCTGATTCCGACTTTGTCGCCGTCAACTCTTGTACATACATTTATGTTGGCATCTGTTTCTGAGACATCAGAATAAGCATCTTTGTCACAAATTGAAGCAGAAAAGTATGTATCAAGTCGACACTGAGGAGCAGGGTGATTATCATCTGTTTTTTGAACAATATTAGGGTCTGGTGTGTTAAATTTAAGTTCAGCCCTAAGGTTTCTTAGAGACTTAAATAAGTTACCAAGTCCTAGCCCTGCCATTGCAGTTCTTTGGCAAACAGCTATTTCATCCTCTGAACTGTAGGCGTTCTCACATGCTTTTTTAGCGTGGGGGTCTATATTCATTTGGGATATAACTGCTCTATTATCATCGCCTTCAAAAACTTTTCGAAGACATTTCATTGTTCCCCAATAGTCAGACTGTCCTTCATTTGAGGCCCAATTAGATCCCCACCAGCCATTTTTCTTAGGAACTCCACCTATGTGGTGTCCAAGCTCATGGCACACAACAAGAGCAAAAGAGTCTTTATCAATTGCTTGATGCCTAGCTAGACCGCCATACATGGCAACTTTCCATGTTGTACCTTGCCTTTGAGCATAAGCATTAACAGTTCCATCTTGCCAGTTACGCTCTACCTTAAGCTGAGCACCTTTTGCTTCAATGATTGGAGTATAGATGGCCTCAACCTTGTCTATAACCTTGTTAAACTCATCTTCAGTAATGGTGGAAGTGGCCTTTGAATCAACACCAATCCACAAATCATTATCTTCAACAATGCCTGATATTCCATCAAAATCACAGGCCCACGAAGCAGGCGCTATATTTGAAGCCAATAAGGTACCGAGAAGGACTTTCCTCATGCGTTTCCTCCTTGAAAAGTTACGGGGGAGTAAAATCATATTAAAATAATAGGAGGCTTTATTTTGACTGTCTATGCTCGAGCGTAATTGTAAGAATTATTTAGATTTATATCAATAAAATTGATTGAGTGAAAATAAGCAGACTAAAACACTAAAGTAAATCTCTATTAAAACCGATTTGAATGGTATGATAAAAGGGGCGATCATGAAATGGTTCACTAGTATTCTCCTCTTGAGCGCTGCTTCTGCATGGGGATTAGATTATGGGCTTCCTCAAAAGTTAGAAACACCGCAGAGAGAACATTCAATTATTATAACGGACGAGGGATATTTTCCTAAAAGAATATCTTTGTTTAAAGGTGAGAAGCTTAAGGTTTTTGTGACTAGTTTGAGAAACAAACCCAGCTGTCTATTCATACCAGATAAGAACGTCTTTATAGGTGTTAAGAAAGGAGAGGTAAGAGAAAGTGAAGTCGTATTTGATGAGGAAGGAGTCCACTCCTTTTTTTGCCCAACGGGTAAAATATACGGAAGGATTACCGTGTTAAAAAAGATGAATGAAGAAGATAAAATTCAGAGAATTATAGCTTCAGAACCGGCCACTTATTTGTGGGTACCAAAGGATGAATAATGCCATCAGTATTTGAAGACGCGATTGCCACGTTGCTTTCTCCCATTGCTGATCTCTTAGATAATCCTAAGGTGTCAGAGATTATGATTAATGGACCTCATGAGATTTTTGTAGAGCAAAGTGGGCTTGTTTATAAAACAGATAATCAGTTTCGTGGTGAAGAAGAGCTTGTTTCTGCTTTTAGGGCAGTCGCCCAGTCAGTAGGACGAACAATTGATGATGATAATCCTAGACTGGATGCAAGGCTTCCCAATGGGTCTAGGATTCACGTTGTGCTACCTCCTATGGCAAGGAAGGGAACGACCGTTGCCATTAGAAAGTTTTCAGAAGAAAAACTTACTTTAACGGATTTAATTAATTTTGGCTCTTTATCAAAAGATGGGGCCAGATTTTTGGATATTTGCATACATTTAGGCAAGAACGTATTGGTTTCAGGAGGAACAGGTTCTGGGAAAACAACAATGCTTAATGTTTTAGGTAGCCGAATACCTAGTACTCAAAGGCTTTTAATTATTGAGGATGCAGCTGAGCTGCAAATTAAAGCAGATCATGTTGTTAATTTTGAAACAAGAAAAGCTGATGCTCAAAAAGGCTTCAAAGAGGTAACGATACGGGAGCTTGTTATATCAGCGATGAGACTTAGACCAGATAGAATTATTGTTGGAGAGGTGAGAGGCGAAGAGGCACTCGATTTAGTGCAAGTTATGGGAACAGGTCATGATGGGAGTATGGGGACAGTTCACGCTAATAACCCTTTAGAGGCCTGTACGAGACTCGAAACACTGTGCTTAATGGGAGATATTAAAATTCCACCTGATGCTATTAGAAAGATGGTGGGCTCTGCTCTTCAAATTGTTGTTCAGTGTAGTCGATATCATGATGGAGGCAGAAGAACATCTCATATTTCTGAAATCTTAGGTGTTGATAATCATGGTAACTATGTCGCGAGAGATATATTTAAGTGGGTACAAACAGGAAAAACACCAGAAGGTAGCTATATAGGGGAGATGATGCCTTGTAATTATGTTCCTTCTTTTTTCGAAGACATAGTAACAAATAAATTGCCATTTCCTAAAAGTAACTTCTTGAGAAAAAATTCTAGTAAAGATCAAGCTGCCTAAAAAGAGGGACGGATTAACACATTCCGCCCCTCCTATAACTTCATTTTATAGAAGCTTTAGGGCCGCTTGATTTCTTACGTTGGCTTGGGCCAGAACCGAAGTACCGGCTTGAGTTAAGATATTATTCTTAACATTATTTGATGTCTCACTTGCATATTCAGTGTCAATAATTCTAGAGTTTGCTGCGCTTAGGTTCTCATTTGAAACCTGTAAGTTCTTGATGGTTGAGCCAAGTCTGTTTTGAATGGCACCAAGAATCGCTCTATGTCCTGATATTTTTTGAATAGCAGTATCTAATGGATCTAAAGCACCTTGCGAATCTTCTTTAGTCAGAACGTTAGCATCTGCAATTTCTAAACTATCCACTCCTGAGTTAATGACTGCAGCATCATAGCTTATTCTATCTTCATTTGGGTTATTGAATATTCCAATTTGAAAGTCATATTTTTCACCTTCACCATTGAGTAACTTTTTACCATTGAATTCAGTAGAGTTTGAGATTCTTTGAATTTCAGTTTTAAGTTGTTCGTACTCAAGATTAGCAAATTCTCTTTCTTGATTCCCAACAGTATCTGAAGCCGATTGAATTGAAAGCTCTCTCAATCTGATAAGGATATTTGCAATTTCATTTAATCCACCTTCAGCTGTTTGAATAAGAGAGATACCATCGTTTGCATTTCTTTCTGCTTGAGTAGTACCTCTGATTTTAGCTCTTAGTTTTTCACTAATCGCTAAACCAGCAGCATCATCAGCTGCTTTGTTAATTCTTCGACCACTTGATAGTCTTGTTAAACTCTCTGCTTGATTGTCATTTGTAACCGCAAGAGTTCTTTGTGCTGATTGAGAAACAATGTTTGTGTTAATTCGTAGGCCCATAGTAATACCTCCATTGTGGTTTCCCTCTTTGGAAGTATTCCTATAGTCTATTATAGGAGGGAGCTAGCCTTGCTCCACCGTTGTTAATTTGTTCACAGGCCAGATCGGGGCATAATCAAAAAGATTAAGAAAAAATGAAAAGAAGATAAAGATTTAAGATTCTCTAGATGTTGATCAAAGTGGTTTAGTAGTCTTTTTGGTGTTTGATCACATCTTCATAGTGTTCTACTAATTCTTGCCTTTGGTCCTGATGCTCTTCAAGCAAGTTGGCTATTTTTGCATCATTTTTAAGACCTTGAATTTGATTTTCCTTTTGTACTTTATCAATATTGAGGTCAAATTTTGAGCGGTTTGTTTCAAGCTTCATATTTGAAACTTCTTCTTGACGCTCTTTTTCTTTGTTAAAGTCATTAACGATTACTTCGAGCCTTTTATTGAAATGTTGATTCATTTTATTTTTTTCAGCGAAGATAGCATTATCGACTCGGCCCTTAACTTCTTGTTCTTTTCTATAAAGAAGGGCCTCTTGTTGGGCTTCCATCTTTTTAATGTTTTCAGTATAGATATTTTGCATGTTTTTGATTTCTCGAGCATGGTCTCTGTTTAAATTTTCAATATCTTTGCTGTGTTTATAATCTTTTTCGCGAAGTTGGTTTTCATAGTTCTTTGCCTGGGAATCGAGAGCATTCTTTTTTTCTTGTCGTTTTTTTCTCTCGTTTCTTTGTAACTTTAATTCAAATTCTGCTTGATTTTTGGCCTTTTCAACTTCGTTTTCTTGTTGAACTTTATTAAGTTGGTTCTGATATTGTGTCTTTTGGTGGGCCATAACCGCCCCGTGAGATTTGACTTCCATTAAATAATTCCTCTTGTTAAGAGTTCAATTCTATGGACATTATAACCTAAGAGATAAGGGGGAGGGGGGAATGGTTAAAAATTTCCTTATAGGGTGGAAAAGAATTCCCCTCATTCGAGGGGAATCCAAAGAAATTTATCCAATAAGCTTCAGGGCCTGTTGACCTTGAAGGTTTGCTTGGCTTAATACACCTGTACCAGCTGCATTTAGGATATTGAGTTTTGCATTTTTTGCAGTCATTGCAGCATAATCAGTATCTCTAATCCTAGAGTTGGCAGCACTTAGGTTTTCATTAGAAACCTGAAGGTTACTAATGACTGAGCCTAATCTATTTTGAATAGCACCTAACTCTGCTCTTTGTCCTGATACTTTTTGAATAGCTACATCAATATTGGCCAGTGATTGTTGAGCAGAGGTCTTGTTATCGACCCTTAGCTCTGCAATCTTTCCACTAGCATCATTGTTAACTTTCTCGTTATATTGTGCCCTTCTTTCCTGAATGGCCTCAATTCTTTCAATTTCAGTGTCAAAAGAATCGTCTCGTTCAATTTCGGCAATATCTCTCTTTAGTGATTGGGCCTCTGACTCAGCTTCATCGCCTCCAAAAAGGCTAGCTAGAGTAGAGTTTACGTTGAAAGCATTGTAAGAAATTCTATCTTGAAAAGCGTCATTGTTAACACCAATCTGGATATCATACTTGTCGCCATCACCGTTAAGAAGTTTTTTACCGTTGAACTCAGTAACTTGTGAAATCCTTTCAACTTCTTTTTTGAGTTGTTGGTACTCAAGATCAGTGAACTTTCTTTCAGCATCACCAATTGTGTCTGAAGCGGATTGAACGGCCAACTCTCTTAAACGAATAAGAATGTTGTTAACTTCCATTAAACCACCTTCGGCCGTTTGAATGAGTGAAATACCATCGTTTGCATTTCTCTCGGCCTGTGTTGTACCTCTAATTTTGGCCCGCATTCTTTCACTGATTGCCAAACCAGCTGCATCGTCTGCCGACCTAACGATCCTGGTACCTGAAGAAAGCTTGCCCATGACATCAGCAGAATCTCTAACTGTGTTACCTAGAGATCTTTGAGCCGCAAGTGACGTTACGTTCGTGTTTATCCGTAAACCCATTTTATCCTCCCTTGGATAATCTTAGGTCCCTTACTGGAACGATCTCTTTTTTAATGGAAAGAGAGAGAAGCATACTGCTATGTGTTTTTAATCTTTCGTGCTTGAATAGTTTTCGGTGAGGGAAAAAAATTCCTTAAGGAAAAATTTTCTTATTTTTTAAGAGATTAATTTTTTGAAGTTAGATGAAAGGGAAAATAGTTGAGTGCTTAGACTTGAATTGTTTTGGTCGGTAATACTTTTTTTAACTAAATCGATATCATTATCAAGTTGATTGAAGTTTTTTTCTAAAACCTGTTTTATTTCTTTTTGTTGGTTTTCGATTTCAACTTTATAACTTACTAAATCATTGTAGCACTTTTCGAGCTCATCTAATTTGATATTATGTCCACGTTTGAGATGCTTCTCTAGATTATCAATCGAGTTAGGGCCATATAAATATTTTTGGAAATTTGTATTAAAAGGTGTGGCATTATCTATATCACCATAGTCAGATATTAAATTAAATAATTGTGCCTTGAAATCATGATAGCGTATATCTGTTAACCTTAGCTCTTCTGGGTTCTTCAGAAGGTGAGTGAGAGAAGTGACTCTATTTTGGGCCTTCTCTAATACACCTATACAACTATTAAGTTCTGCATAGTTATTTTTGAATTTAAACTTTGCTTTAGCTTCATCTGTTAAACACAAATCATCATGAGTTTGCTTGGTATTAGTTTGATCTTGCTTTTTTTTCTGCTTTTTTTCTTTTGAGAAGTTAGCCGTGTTACCTAAAGAAGAGCTAAGTTTATTGATTGTATTCATGGATGCCTCACTGAAACCAGTTATGACAATCCTTGTCTATTAGTTCTCATAGATGCTTTCGGTAGGGTCTTGCTTATATTTAAATATATAATTATAGTGAGGCAAAAAGGTTCATATATATGAATAAAAAAGAAAGGGCCTCTCATATTCTCAATAGGTTAGAGGAGCTTTATCCTAGGCCTGAAATACCTCTTTATCATGAAGATCCTTATACACTGCTAATTGCGGTACTACTATCTGCTCAATGTACTGATGAACGAGTTAATAAGATAACTCCCTCTCTATTTAAAAAGGCCAAGACACCACAGAAGATGGTTAATCTTAAAGTTAAAGAAATTGAAGATATAATTAGACCTTGTGGTCTTGCTCCTCGAAAGGCCAAAGCAATCTTTGATCTGTCTCAAATTCTTTTAGATAAATATGACGGTGAAGTACCTCAGGGCCTTGATGAGTTAGAGGAGTTACCTGGGGTTGGACATAAAACAGCATCAGTTGTTTTGATTCAGGCCTTTGATACTCCTGCCTTTCCTGTGGATACACATATCCACCGATTGGCACAGAGATGGGGGCTTAGTTCAGGTAAGAATGTTAAGGTAACAGAAGAGGCCCTTAAAAAAGTTTTTCCAAAAGAAAGCTGGGCAAAGCTACACTTACAAATTATATACTATGGAAGAGAGTATTGTAGTGCTCGTGGATGTGATGGGACGACTTGCCCTTTGTGCCAAGAGCTTTATCCTAAAAGAAAAAAACCAGTTAAGACTCAGAAAGCTTAAGGTCTAGTTCCTTAATTGTTTTAGAGATTACCTCTCTAGTTTCTTGCATGAGTTCATCGACAGTTTTTCCTTCAGGGCTTATGGGGTCCATAAACTTAACAAGAATAGTTCCTGCATTCCATTTATTTAAGTCGATATATTCTCTATAACTACTAAAGGCCATAGGGATGATAGGAACGTTGGCCTTTTTGGCCGTATGGAAAGCACCTTTTTTAAACCTACCAAGACCTTTTCCATGACTTCTGGTTCCTTCTGGCATTATATAGACAGATACTTTATTTTTCTTAATATCTTCTGCAGCTGCATCCATTTTTCCTACGGCATGCTTACGTTTTTCTCTATTTATAAATATTGTTCCAACAAACCAAGTAATAGCGCCAAATATAGGAATATAGAGTAGGCTCTTTTTTGCTAAAAAAACTGTATTTTTTGGAACAAGGTAGGCCATTGCAAATGCATCGATATTACTTTGATGGTTTCCAACAAATACACAGGGGTAACCTGGGTAGAATTTATGTTTATCAATGGACTTTATCTTTAAACCTAAAATATTAATGACGGGCTTACCAAGTAGCCATGCAACAATAGGGGCCGAGGTGGCAGACCTTGGTTTAAGAACAAGAACAATGGGAAGACATATTATTCCCCAGACAATAAAGTATAAGGCTATGGTTGTGTAACGTATTATAAGTAACAGAAATACAATCCTTGGTAAGTATTTAAGATTCAATTAATAACAGTTAAGGTGTTCATTTTAAAGAATATTTATTGTGAGTTAAATAAATAATGTTTAATAACGATAGAAAAGTGTGCGTCGCACTGTAATGTGTCACCAATATAGGGTAAGCTGTATAGAGCATTAAATTAATAAGGAGAAGTCGCTATGAGCGAAACAGTGAGTGAAAACGCCAAATTTGCGATTACAAAAACACCTCATAAAAAATCAGGGACTGAGGATACAGTAATACCCTTAGTAGATGAATACTTGAATAAGAGCTTTACACCCTTGAAAGGGGATATAGATATTTTTGAGGCAGCAAAGTTACTTCAAAATAAGAAGCTAAGTGGATTACCCGTTGTTGATTCAGAAAATAACCTTATTGGTTTTCTTTCAGAGAGGGATGTTATTAGACATGCCTTTGCGGCCAAGTATGGGAGCTTACCACCTGGTACTGTTGGTGAATATATGAGTAAACGTCTTATTACGGTGGAGCTTGGGACTGAGATTTTTGAAGTGTTAGACCTTTTTCTTAAAAACAATTATCAAATTTACCCTGTTATCCATGAAGGAAAATATGCGGGAGTGATAACAAGAACAAATGCTTTAAAGGCCGTCCTTAATATGAAGGATCATATTTGGTAGAGATTGAGCTTTTTGAATTTATAAAATCTCAGTTGTCTTGGGATCATATCACTATTGATTTTCAAAAACCTACTTCACCCGTGAAATTATTTACATTGGGAAAAAATGCTCCTGATCTTTTTAAAAAGATGTCTCACTTAAACCCTTTAGATCATTTTGGTGTCACAAAGAATAATGTTGAGGGTTTTTTACAAGGGGCACACCCTTATCCTAACTCACAAAGTTTTAAAAATGGAGAAGACTTTATTAAATGGCTTGGAGAGTTTGAAAGTCATGAATTACTATATGCAGGAATTAGTGGAGGAGGATCAGCGTTACTAGAATATCCTAAAGAACCTTTTTCTTTTGAAGATGTGATAAAGATTCATAAGGTTTTAGTGGAGAGTGGCCTTGATATTAGAGAGGTAAACAAAATACGCGCTCTTTGCTCTAATTTAAAGGCAGGACAATGCCTACGCTATTTTACAGGGAAGGCCGTTTATCAGTATATAGCTTCGGATATTCCTATGGGTGATGACTTTTGGACTTCAAGCAGTTTATTCCTAAATCCCAAAATCAAGGTCTCAAGAAAAATAATAGAAAAGACATTTAAGGGGAGCATTAGAGAAAAATTATTAAATGCTTCTATTGAAGATAACCAAATTAAAACCCATACAAATATAATAATAAATCAAGAAAAACTTATTAAAGTTGCTACAGAGTTTTTTGCAAATAAATCACTTAAAATAGTTAATATTAGCAATTCCTTTGATCAAAATATCGATACTCACTTAAAGCTGCTTTTAGAAAAAGATATCGATGTTATATGTTCTTTTAACGAATTAAATATTCCGCTTATAGGGCCTGTCGGACTTGGTGGTAGAAACTCACACTTTGTTCTTCTCATGGCGAAAAGTATTTTTGAAGATAATTTATTAAACTTGACGACAAGTGAGCTCGAAAAAATCTCATTTGGCAGTATTGCAACTGATGGTGAAGATGGAAATTCACCTTATGCAGGAGCATATTTTAATTACAAGCTTTACAAGAAATCCTTGGAGATGAAATTAGAAATCAATCAGTACTTGATTGATTTTAATAGTGCTAAATACTTTGAAGAACTTAATTGTCTTTATAATTTTGAATCTCAAATGAATTTAATGGATTTTCGTTTTATTATTAAAAATTAAAGTCAACGGCAAGGCCAAATTGTAGACCTTTATCAGAATCAAGCATGTCATCGGATCGGTCTTGATAATAGTTCCAGTATTTTGCAATATCTAATTTGATGGCCATATTAGGAAAATAATAACTTGCGAGAAGATGATAGCCTTTAACTTCTCCTTTTGTATCAATCTGAACACTTCCCATATCAACATCAATGCCATATTTGGCGTACCAGGCGCCCACTGTGAGTTGAAGAGCATCAATCACCCTTAAACCTGCGGCCGCTTCATAATCATGATAAACAGATCCAATCCAAAAAACTCTGGTACTTCCATTATTGGCCCTTAGGGTCCGACTTTGAATACTCGTACCCGCCGAACCTAAAAGGGCCAGAGAGTAGCTCCACATCTTAGCATCCTTTCTACTATCTCCTAATAGCTGCCAATTAGCTTTTAATCTAAATGGCCCAGAAAGAGCATAATCTAACCCTATATCAAAGGAGTCAAAAACAGAAAAATCTAAACCGGCCCCTGGGGTTAAAGATGTACCGAGGTTTCCAGGTGTAAGATCAATTGGTGAACTTGCCAAGTCTGATTCGATATTTATATCACTTGAGCCTCCCAAAAATAATTGGGAGCTTACTCCTTCACCTAAGGATTCAGAGGTATGATAACGGTTAATAGGAATTTTTGGATTTATTGAACACCCATAAAAAAAGATATAAAAAATGAAAAGATAAATAAACCTCACGATCTATTAGCGTCAGGTGTAAGCAATCCCTTTAAATAAAATTTAATTGGAGGAATTAATTTCCGGGGATAGCATCAAGAGGGTTACCTTCTCCAACAAGCATCCACATTTTCTTGACTTCAATATCCAAGCTTCCAGGTATAAACTCTACCTTAAACGTGCCATACCTCTTTTCATCGTACTTGGCCTCATCGATTATCTTGCCTTTAAAGCTAACTTCTAAGTATTTCCCCTCAGGTTTTT
>Ga0055584_100003987_pt1 | contig 14468 bp, 13 predicted proteins | sample OSDHelmetaG_FD_58716 | JGI IMG/M metagenome (GOLD analysis project Ga0055584, IMG submission 58716) | Pelagic marine sediment microbial communities from the LTER site Helgoland, North Sea, for post-phytoplankton bloom and carbon turnover... | ecosystem: Environmental > Aquatic > Marine >... | reverse complement strand
AAGGCCTGCGTTGGAAATTTGCGGTCGGAGGGAAGGTGGGCTACTTGGTGAACGTGCATGAGAAAATCATCGACGACCAAGGCATCAAGATCAAGACGTATAACTACCCCAATGTCACTGAGTTGCGCTATGGTCTAACCGCCAGAGCTGGGTACGGTGCAATCATGGTGTCTGCCTTCTACAGCCTGACGCCCTTCTTCGAGCCGTCCAACAGTTTGAGCAAAAAACATTCATTTTCTGTAGGCGTCTCTATCGTGCCGTTCTAATCTTGCTTTCGAGAGCGTACATAGATTCCATGCTGTGTCACAGCGTTTGCTCTGCACAGTTACCCTTACTCTTTGTCCTTTTTGTTGCATTCTCCTCTTTGGGTCAAGCCCAATCTAAGGTTTACTTCTACCATCATTTCCAACCTGAGCGTAAATATGAGCTCGTGCAAAAGAGCATCTCCTCAAATGGGCTCAGCTATAAGGGAGATCCATCGTTTGTCTCGATGATGGAGGCCTCTGGCGTTGATCTATACCAGGAAGCCGTTGATACCACCTTGGTTGCAATGGAAGTGGTGACCGGCGAAATGGAAAGTGATATGGCGTTTCCGCTGGAGATTTATCTAGTGCGATCTGAGGGCAGCGCACAAGGAATGCAATGGCCAGAAGGGGTTCGGGTCTTTGGCTCAACAACGCTGTTAGGGATGCCTCGTTTGGACTCCCTTTCAGATACGGGCAACGGCGAGGAATACGAAGAAGCCTTGCTCACTACCATGCAAAGTTTGTTTGGGCAATTAAAATTTCCTAAGCGCGAGCTGACACTCGGCGATACGTTCACGGACGTGATGCCGCTTGATATACCAGTAGCAGGTTTTACGATGCAATTGATCACCAAAAGCCACTATACGCTGGTGGATCTCACAGAAAAGTTGGCGACGTTTGACTTGGTTCAATCCTTTACCTTGGACAGCGATGTGCCCGAGTTTAAGGCCAGTGCCTCCGGGTTGGGAACGGGAGAATTGATCTACGATATTTCGAATGAATTCATCACCACACAAGCGTCGAACATGGAAATGAAAATGGCGCTGGAGTTTGAGGCTTTTTCCATACACTTGAATCAGGCGATGCAATTTGTTCAGAATGTGAACATTACCCGATAGTTGATGATGAATCGACAGCTTATAATGCTCTTTTGTACGGTGCTGCTGGCAGCAGTCTTGTTTCCTGCTTGTAAGCAAAGCGGTTCTGTGGTTTCAGAAAAATGGATCCAAAAGAGAAAGTATCGAAGCGGTTGGTTCGTCGACGTGCCCTCCAGAAAGAAAAAGGAAAATTCGGACGTCGTTCATGTGCAGAACGACGACTCAGCATCCCCTGCAAGGGTGCAGGCGGTAAATCGGATTCATGCTTCGCTTCCCAGCTTACAAAAAAGTAGGATGGATCTTAAGCATCGACAGGTGCGTAAAGCTTTGCCTTTTAGTCAAAAGCAAATGCTGACGGTCACCTCAACGCCGACTGAATCAAGGGTGACGGAGGTTCAACCTGAGGTGCAAGGAGTGTTTACCGACGAAGAGGAAGAATCGGAAACGCCAGAAGCGCTGTCCATGGTGGCAAAACTATTGGCGGTTATGTCGGGTTTGTTGGCGGTGATTACGGTAGTCGCCGTATTCATTTTCATCTTTGGTTCCAGCTCGCTCAGTTCTACGGGTGTAATTGTTTTGGTGTCAATGGGCGTACTCGCCGTTATTGGCATTCTTCTTTCGCTGCTCCTTTCCTACATCATCATGGAGAAGTATAACGATGATGTCCCCATGCAGTGGACACTATTCGCTTCCTACGTATTTGAAGCGATTATTGCCGTTTTGGCCTATGGGTTCCTGGGGTTTTAGAAGTCCCTTCTTGAAATGCTTCTCATTGGAATGAAAGTGGACGGTTCGAGCTATGGATCAGCCAGCGGGTTCTTCGACGAACTTGGAAAGGATCTCCTTCAGTCCGTTCGGTCGCTGAGTGCCTAATCGCACTTTCTCTCCGTCTTTTGTTTCGAACTCTATGCACCACTTACCATACGTGAAAAAACGGATGGTGCCGGCGCGATGTAGGTTAAACATCGGACGATTGAGCATGAGCCGAGAATAGGGCTTTACTTCAACAGACTTTAAACCCTCCAGGTCTAGTGATACCTTTTTGAAGGTCATAGGGCCGATCAATGTGAGTTTTGACCCATCCAAACGGGTTTCGAGGTGCTGTATCAGCATCGATAAAAGAGACAAGGCGAGGATGACAATGGCCAATAGAAAGAAGAGGCTCTTCATTTGGTCGTCTGCCTCTGCGGCATAATAAAATATCAAGCAGAAGAGCGCAATTACCGTTCGGCGAATGATGCCAAAACGGTTGAATCCAAGGAATTGTCGTTCGTGATAGTCGTACTTAGTCGCCATTGCGTCGGAAAGATAAGGAAAGAATGGAAGTGGTAAAGGGTTCGATTTTGCACCATTGGGCGATTTGAACCTCCGGTACCCAGGCGATCCGTCCACCGGCTTCGGTGAGCACAAAGGTTTCAGAAATTTCGGCTGGCCCCGCTCCTTTTTCGCGTAGGTAATCCACAAGGACAACTTCGTATGCTAACCCTAAAGGTTGAAACCGATCGTTATGATCCACTTTGCGAAGGGTAAATGGAAAAGACAACTGTGCGGCGTCCAAGGTGACGTTGACATTTGCCCCGGAGATCAAGTTGTCTGGAGAGCCAGATGGACGCAGTTCAACCGTAATGCCGTGATGATGAAAGGTGCCGGGCCCTTCAACCCTGAAAGCGGGTAAGACTTCTGCATCCCTGATTAAAAGATCGATGCCGCGTTTTCGCGTAATGGCAACGTAGCGAGATCCTTCAACTTTTTTTCCAGCTTGCTTGGCCTGCTCAAGGTCGGAGCATTGCGACCGATTAAAACCAAAAGGACGTAAACAGTGATACAACCAAGTTGCACGCTGCTCGGTAGGGAAGTAGTCTAGATCGATGCTGATGTGCTGGCCTACCATAGTGACAGCTTTACTAGCCATTGCTGCTATTGCTTCGGCGTCTGCTTGCAAACGGTCCATGCTACCGCCCAGCTTCTTTACTGCTTCGCTGTCTAACCCGTCCAACAAGGGTACGAGGTGGTGACGGATGCGGTTGCGCAGATAGGTGTCTTTGGCATTGCTCTCGTCTTCCCTCCATTGCAACCCTTGCTCACTCAGGTAGGTTTCGATGATGCTTCTGTCTGCCCAAAGCAAAGGGCGGATGATATTGCCTCGTTGAATCGGAATACCCTGCAATCCGTGAATTCCGGTACCACGGATGAGATTGATAAAGAGGCTTTCCACCTTATCACTGAAGTGGTGTGCGGTTGCAATTTTGTCGTACCCGTGCTGAACGCATAAGTGCTCGAAGTGCTCGTAACGCGCCTGACGCGCTGCTTCTTGGATGTTGGTTTTTGGAGCCGAGCGCCAAGGGATCTTTTGATGGTAAGCTACGCCTATTTGCTTTGCAAATGCCTTGACGAAGCTCGCATCTTCATCCGAGGCTTTCCCGCGCAAGCGATAATTCATGTGCGCGATGGCGATCTTGAAACCGATCTCGTGAAGAGCATGTGCCAGGGCAATGCTGTCTCTCCCACCGCTCACGGCTACCAACACCGTGTCATCAGGGTTGATCAGTGCGTGGTCTTGGATGAAATCAAGGAGCTGCTGCCTCATCTGCCAAAGGTAGCTCGGAGGAGTTCTTTGCAAAATGTTCGTCCACAAGGTCAAAAATGGGACGTGCTTTCACCAAAGACTCTTCGTATTCTGCTTGAGGATCTGAAAGATCGGTGACTCCTCCTCCGGCATGGCAACTTAAATACCCTGTGGAGGCATTGTACACCAAACTCCGAATAACTACGCTGAAGTCGCCATTGCCTTCTGGAGTGAAAAAGCCGATGGTGCCGCTGTACATCCCCCGCCTGCTGTGCTCGAGTCGATCAAGGATTTGCATGGCACTGATCTTGGGTGCGCCGGTCATGCTACCCATCGGAAAGGCCTTCAAAAGCACATGGATAGGATGCACATTCGGGCGGATTTGCGCGGTTACCGTGGAATGCATTTGATGGACCTTTGGATAGGTCTCGATGGTGTATAGTTCTGGAACGTGCACGCTGCCGGGAATGGCAAAGTGAGAGAGGTCATTGCGGACCAAGTCAACGATCATTACGTTCTCTCGGCGGTCTTTCTCAGATGTTTCCAATGCTTTGCGATTCACCTCGTCCACGATGGGGTCAGCATGCCTGGGCGAAGTGCCTTTCATCGGTTGAGACGTGACTGTGTCGTCCTCAAAGCGAAGAAACCTTTCTGGACTGAAACTCATCAATGCGTGTTGGCCTGTGCGGTAAAAGACGGAGAATGGATTGGGCATGCGGTCAAATCCATACTGATAAAACCGGGCGGGGTCGAGCACGACGTTTTCCCAAAGGAATTCTTGGCAGTAGTTTCCTTGGTACAGATTGCCCCGCTGGATATCCTGTTTGAGGGTGCGAATATCCGAGAGGTAGCGCTCCTGGTCAATGCGGCGGAAAGCTAAACCTTGTTTGCGCTCTTGTTTTGTATCTGCTTGGAACGAAACGATTTTTTCAAAAATCGCTCGTACCTCGATCTGGGAATGCTCTTCATCATGGTATAGTAAATGGACCTCCTCAGGCTGGACTTCCACAACTATTTGAGGGATCAAGAAATCGAAAAGAGGAAAGCCTACATGGTCCTCATTCCGAGAAGTGAGTGCCTCGAGTTGATTCTTCACATCGTAGGTGATGTGACAAAAGATATAATCTGCATGGGCCTCACAAAAGCTCGGTGCGTCTTGTATATGAGTACTTTCTAGGTGTTTATGGACGCCAAATCCAGCAAGGGTCTCGGCATTGGTCTTCCAGCCTTTTCCCGAAAAACACATTCCCGTATCCTGCGCATCAATGAAGGCGAGCAGGTGCTCCATAAAATGAGCCGGTCTGGGAAATGTGATGCAGCTTCTCACATCAATGGGTTCTTACCATGTCTTCGAGCGCGTCGATCCATAAGGGATGATCGTTCAAACTGTCAACTAGCTGGACCTTTTCACCGCCGTGCTCTTCGAAAATCTCTTGGTACTCATCACCAATCTCGATGATGGTTTCTAGGCAATCAGCTACAAAGGCTGGAGAAAAGACCAAAAGCTTCTTAGCACCTTTCTTACCCCATTCCTCTACCACTTTATCGCTAAAGGGTTCGAGCCAATTCTTGTCCAATCTAGATTGAAAACAGACGGTGTACTTATCCTCAGGAATGCCCAGACCCGCCGCAATGGACCGTGTGGTGGCGAAGCATGTGGCTTTGTAGCAGTACTTATTTTCTTCGGTAATCTCTGATTCACAGTGTTTTTCATTGCAAAGGCCTTCGTCGTATACCTTGTCTACCTGTCGCTCGGGCAGGCCGTGATAGCTGAACAGAACGTGATCGTATTCGGTCCAGTCGTATTGCTTACCGCGCGCGATGAGTGCTTTGATGTACCCACCGTGATCGTAGTACTGACTGATGAAGGAAAGTTCAGGAATGACCCACCACTTGCTGATGACGTCCATCACTTCTTGCAACGCTGAACCGGTGCTGGCAGAAGCATACTGTGGAAAAAGCGGAAGGGTAATGATCTTGTTTGGATTGGTTTTGCGAATGCGTTCGAGCACGGAAGGGATGCTGGGATTCTTATAGCGCATGGCTAATTCAACGTTGTATTCTTCCCCCAATTTTGCTTGCAAAAGGTGTTTGACACTTTCCCCGTAAAGCATGATCGGAGAGCCTTCTTCCGTCCACAAGTCCTGATAAATCTTCGCGCTTTTCGGTGCGCGAAAAGGAACAATGATCAGGTTGACGAGCAATTTGCGCAGTAACCAAGGGATGTCGATGACGCGTGGGTCGTTGAGGAATTGGGAGAGGTAACTTCTTACGTCACTCACCTTTGGACTGTCTGGTGTGCCCAGGTTGACTAGCAATACGGTTGTCTTACTCATTTCTTTGTTTTCGTCATGGTTGAACACCCGAAGAATCAGGAAGTTCGTAGTAGCGATTGTTGATGTTCAATCGATTCCCTTCGCGGTAAAGATGAACGTCTAACGGCCTCAATAATATTTCGTCGATCCAAAGGTCTAAGTTTTCGCCATCCCGGTGCAAAAGGAGTTCGAATGTATTTCCTTCTGCCGATGGGTGCAGGTCTACTTTGCACAATGCCCAGCCATTTAAGAAACCGATGGCGTGATCGCCTACTTCAGTAACACCGAACTGGACATCCGCCTCTCCATTGCGTTCCCAAAACCATAGTTGGGTATTCATCGCACCTGGTTGAGTTGCTTTGATCCAGAAGGTGAGTTCATGCACTGCCTTGCTGCCAAGGGTTAAATCCTTTTTCAGCAAGGGGGTCCAGTCAGTTCTGCGGAATTGCATTCCGCTTTGGTCTGTTTCGAAAGCTCCATCCTCAAAACCGTTATAGGCATACCCAACATCTTCGAGCGCCACCTTGTCTGAGTGAATCGCTTCCGCTTGATTTCTCAGGTAGTGCGCGGAGGTCACGTTTGACTGCAAAATATCTTCGACGACGTGGGCCTCAAGAGACAGCAATTGCTTGCTGCCAAATGTTCCTATCGCCGTGGCGCGACCGATCAATTGCATTTGAAATGTCGGAAGAACATGCGCTGTGTCGTAAAGGATGAGCCAAGTGTCATCGGCAATCGAAGCGGCCATGGATGGCAACTCCATCAGATGGCGTGTCATAGCGAGGTTGTCCAAAGTCTGAGACAGGGATGTTCTGCTCATTTGCACAGCGAGCAAAGGAAGACCTGTCTCCAGGCTTAAGTCAAACGCTGATTCTACAATTCCCGAAGGGTGTTGCGTTCTGCATTGCTCTGACCCAATGTGGAAATATGGAAGCGGTAAAATGGCATCAAACGCAGCGGCGTCGATTGAATCGTGGGTTGTCTGACTGAATACGGAACTGCCTCCAGAGGTGCTGAGCTTCAAAGGTTCTTTGTTCATCCAAGCTTCAAAAAAGAGCAACGAAAGGCCGGTCAGCGCTAAGGCCTTCCAAGCAATCGTGCGGTTCCACAAGCGCACCAAAAGGAGTGCGGCGCTCAAATTGGCGGCGTAATAGAAAATCCAAGCAAATCGACCGATTCCCCTGAATTGCTTTAGGGGTCCGGCTGCTTGGAGTAAGTGCTCAAAGTATGGCCACACAAACGGCCAGCCCAAGGAGAGGAGTAGAATGGGAATGGCGCCCAAAAAGAGCATGTTGCTGAAGGATAGGTTTTTGCTTTTTGAGTAGATCAGACCGGTGATCAATGCGGCGAGTCCTCCCACCCATCCAAGCAATCCGATGTAAAAGCTCCCTTCCACCGCGTGGTCGCCTATGGACTCAAGCCACCACATGGAGGAGGCGTAGGCTTCGTTTGCTGGGGCTAGAACCGATCGCCAAGTGGCCCGGTAAATCAAATATCCGTATGGATTTTCGGGGCGATCACCTACAGGGTCGGTTACCCATAGAATGGCCTGGAAAAGCAGCAATGGACTCAAAGGGATGGCCAAGGAGGACACCCAAGCTTTTCGATTCAACGCAGCTCCTGTGATCAACTGCTCAACGATCAGGAAGCAAAAGGTGAGTCCCGCGGTCATGGCGGCGAAATACGGGTGTACGAAGCCGCTTAAGAAGATAGCGACCATCAATGGCCGATACGTCCATTCTCCCTTTGTCCATTTCCAAAGCGAATAGATGACCAGGGGAATGACGATGCCGTGGGCCAGTGAGTAATGCCCGCCCAACCGAAACCATTGGGGCGAGAGCAGCATGATTCCCGCAGCCAACGATGCGCTCAACCACAGCGACCCACCTTCTCCTTTTAGTATCCTGAATAACAGGAGCCCACCCCAGTAGAAGGAAGCAATCAGCAGGAGTGGCAAGAGCCAAGGAAGCCAACCGGCTATGGGAAGAAATATGTCGAGAAACCACAACGCAATACCCACCAATGGTTGTCCGTCGGTGAAAACAAGGTGTTCGCCGTGTGGGTAATTCATGCCATCAAACCAGAAGGGGTTGGAGTCGAAAGCAACGTGGTATGCGAGCGTGAAGTAGTTCTTCAAACCATCCTCATTGCTAGCGGGGAGTTGGGTCATCCAGAGCACGATTTGGGCACCGTGGTACAACAACACCGAAAAGGTGAAGGTGATGCCGTAGGCATAGGATTGCAAACGTTGGTTGAAGGTGCTCATGCTTGAAACGTACGCGAAGCTACGTCTTCGCACTATTTAAAGGACAGCTGCGATGAGAGATCAAATGCAGCAAAAGGACAATTGCACGCGTCTTGACGCTGTTTAAGGCAACGAATTGTATCTTCAACGTCTCTTATTCGATCTTAAACAGAAAAACGTATTGATATGAATTGGTTCAGGACTACAGCCCTAATGGCATTGATTGCTTCGACCGTTGTGCTTGGCGCATGGCGCATGGATTCCACTGCAGAAGTGGAGATCGGTGATATCATTCCGATGATGAACTATGAGATGGAGGACGTCTCAGGAGAAAGCTTTCATCTACGTGAATTGCATCAAGAGAACGGCCTGTTGGTCATATTCTCGTGCAATACTTGTCCATTCGTTTTACAATGGGAGGATCGGTACAATGACCTATACACTTATTGCGAAGCAAACGACATCGGAATGGTGCTCGTGAATAGCAACGAGGCGAAGAGATCTGGAGATGACTCCATGGCTGAAATGAAGAAAAAGGCCAAGGCGGAAGGCTATAAAATGCACTACGTTGTAGATACCAATCACGAATTGGCAGATGCATTTGGTGCCCGCACCACTCCCCATGTCTTCCTTTTCGATCGCGATGCAAAGCTTGCGTACAGAGGATTAATCGACGACAATGGTGAGGACAAGGACGCGGTAGAAAACCCATACCTATCCAACGCGTTGAAGGCGATGATGAGTGGGCAGAGCATTGATCCAAATGTGACCAAGTCGATTGGATGCAGCATCAAGCGCGTTCAGTAAGCCACAGCAAACACAAAGAACTTAGCGAAAGGCGACCCTAGGGTCGCCTTTTTTATTGCTGAATGGATGCGCTTGGTTTTATTTGCAGACCAAATTGGAACCTATGAAAAAGCTTCGTGTCCTATTGCTCGGTGGAGGTGGTCGAGAGCATGCTATTGCTTGGAAGATCGCCCAGAGCGAATTGTTGGATGAACTCTTTGTGGCGCCTGGAAATGGAGGCACGCAAGCCGTAGCGACCAACCTAGGTTTCGGCGATAGCGACTTTGATTCCATGAAGGAAGCCATCATAGCGCATGGCATTGACATGGTTGTGGTCGGACCAGAGGCTCCTTTAGTGAAAGGAATCCGAGAATTCATTGAAGGCGATGCGGCCATTGGACACGTCAAGATTGTCGGACCTGGAAAAGTGGGTGCGCAACTAGAGGGAAGCAAGAGTTTCTCAAAACAATTCATGCAGCGCCAGGGCATCCCAACTGCCCGGTTCGGTGAATTTGACGCCGCGCAGCTAGCGGATGCAAAGGCCTTTTTGGATGGCTTTAACCCACCTTACGTGCTGAAGGCGGATGGCCTAGCCGCAGGTAAAGGGGTGTTGATCATCGATGACAAGGAGGAGGCCAAGCGTGCGTTGGATGAAATGCTCGTCGGTGGAAAATTTGGGGAAGCTGGAGCTAAAGTGGTGATTGAAGAATTTTTAGCGGGCATAGAGCTATCTGTGTTTGCCTTGACCGACGGGACAGACTACGTCTTGCTTCCAGAAGCTAAGGATTACAAGAGGATAGGCGAAGGCGACGCTGGGTTGAATACGGGCGGAATGGGATCCATTTCTCCGGTACCGTTCGCCAAGGGTGCGTTCATGGAGAAAGTAATCGCCAAGATCGTTGATCCGACTATTCAAGGATTGAAGGCTGAAGGCATTGACTACAATGGGTTTTTATTCGTGGGTTTGATGAACGTAGATGGCGAGCCTTTTGTAATCGAGTACAATTGTCGCATGGGTGATCCAGAAACCGAGAGCGTGGTGCCGAGGATCAAAAGCGATTTGCTATCTCTGTTGTGGAAGTGCGGCAATGCGATGCTGGCCGGAGAAGAATTGGTGGTTGATGATCGCACGGCCACATGCGTGATGGCAGTGTCTGGCGGTTATCCTGAAGCGTATGAAAAAGGAAAGAAGATTACCGGCCTTGACCAGGTTTCGGATAGTTTGGTGTTTCACGCTGGAACCGAGGAAGTGGATGGGGCCATCGTTTCTTCAGGAGGCCGTGTTATTGCCTTTACCAGTTTTGGAAACACTATGGCCGAGGCCTTAGAGCAGAGTTACGAGAGTCTGTCGAAAGTGCATTTCGACAAGATGTATTACAGAAGAGATATTGGATTCGACCTCGTAGTATCGAAAGACTAGCGCAAGGTGCCGTTTTGATCTGCTTCACGATTGAAGTCGCCCATCTTCTTAACCCAAATAACGCCGAGGATGGCCATGATCACGATGATCAGCCAGTTAAAACCATTGCCGAGTAAGCGAAGGAGCGCAAAAGAGTCAGTAAAGAGCTCGCCAATCCATTCTATAAACGCTGCATCCATGGTTCAAAAGTTTGGGCAAATCTAAAAAACCGAACGATACTGCGAACGAGTCCGTGTAAGTTTGCCTTCAATTTTTATCCTTTGATCCGATCTGCCCTCAAAAACGACTCCATGTTGGTGTTCATCGCACCGCTCCTGATCATCTTCGGGGTTGTACTCAAGCTCGTGGGAGGGATTGCCGTTTTAGAGGGTGCCTATTGGAGAGTCTTTGCGTTTCTGGGGGAGTGGCCTACGTGGTTGAATTTTGCAGTGAGTTCTTTGATAGCCTTGCTCGTGGCATTCATTTTCAATCAAATGGTGCAGACCTTAGGCCTATTGGGTAGGATTACCAACTTGACCATGTTGGTCTTTGCTTTATTCTACTTCGCTATCCCAGATGCTGTCAATCATTGGATGGCTTGGTCTGTCTTTTTGCTTCAACTCGGCCTTTTGCGAATGGCGGAAGATGTGTACGACACACCTTCTAGGGCTTCCTATATTTCGTTCAACATGGGGGTGCTGATAGGTCTCAATGCTTTAATCATCGAAGGAAGTGCTCTCTTGCTGATGCTGTTGCTTCAGGCGTTGGTCCTCTCGGGCACGGCATCCTTCAGGAGGGTGGTGGTCGGATTGTTGGGTTTTCTCACGCCGTTGTATTTTTTCAACTCCATGGCTTACTTGTTCCACTGGAACTATCGGTTTCCATCCCACGGACTGCACTTTGCACTTCTTCAAGGTTCGATGAGCAAGTTGGATATTTTAGGATTGGCCTTCTTGGCATTCATGGCCATTGTCGCTCTGGTCTCTGTGCTTTCTGTGTCGTCATCTTCAACATTGCGCGAACGGCGCAGATGGATATTGGTCATTGGTCATATGGCGATCGGCGGTATGCTAGTACTGAGTCAAGGATTTACGGAGGTGGTCTTTATGGCCATTGTGCCAGCCACCATCGTGCTGACGCGCGTGCTGCTTACGGTGAAGAATCGGAAGCTGTCAAATGCGATTCTACTGGTATTCATAGCCTTTGTTTTATTGATAAATTCATGAGCCTGAACCCAAGCGGTATTCCTACTTTTGAGGCTCAATTGCAGTGACATGAAATTTGGCGTTATCACATTTCCCGGATCAAACTGTGACCAAGATATGGTCTATGTGTTGGAAACGATCATGGGGCAGGAGGTAGAAAGACTTTGGCACAAAGACCACGACCTGAAGGGCTGTGATATGATTGTGTTGCCAGGGGGGTTTTCATACGGTGATTACCTCCGTTCAGGCGCCATTGCGCGCTTCTCTCCGATTATGCAAGAGGTCATTGAATTCGCGAAGCAAGGGGGTTATGTATTCGGAGTATGCAACGGATTTCAGATCCTCTGCGAGTCAGGGCTTCTGCCGGGCACACTGCAGCACAACGAAAATCGACAGTTCATTTGCAAGAACGTATACCTGAGAACGGAGTCTCGTGATTCGGTCATTACCAGAGGTATTGATGAGGGAACGGTCTTACAGGTGCCTATCGCGCATGGTGAGGGCAATTACTATGACAGCGCAGAAGCGATCCAGCGATTGGAGGAAAATGATCAAGTGCTGTTTAGGTACTGTGACGAAGATGGAGAGGTGGGGCCAGAGAGCAATCCAAATGGTGCAATCAACAACATTGCAGGTATCTGTAATGAGAATCGAAATGTATTTGGAATGATGCCTCACCCAGAACGCGCAGCGGATCCGGAACTCAGAAACGAAGACGGCAGGCGTCTTTTTGAGTCGATCCTCGGCGAGGTATTGGCGTAGGCATTCGAACAAGAATTTTTGTGAAATGACAAAGGATCAGAACTTTAAGCAACTCGTTTTGTTTGTCATGGAAACACCACTGTATTATGTCTAATTCACCTTTCAAGGCCGGCGAATTGCTTTCGCAGATCGAGATACCCAAAGATCTCCGAGAGAAATTCGATGTTGAACAATTGCCAGAAGTCTGCGATGAACTGCGCGATTTCATCATTGATGTAGTTTCTCAAAAGGGCGGACACTTCGGAGCGAGTTTGGGAGTGGTTGAATTAACGGTTGCGCTGCATTACGCTTTCAACACCCCTGAAGACCGACTGGTTTGGGATGTTGGACACCAAGCATACGGACACAAAATCCTTACGGGTCGCCGCGTAAATTTTCACACCAACAGAAAATACAAAGGGATCAGCGGTTTCCCAAAAATCAAGGAGAGCGCGTACGACACATTTGGAGTAGGACATTCATCTACCTCTATCTCCGCAGCCTTGGGCATGGCGGTAGCCAGCGCCTCTAAAGGAGACCACGATCGTCAGCACGTAGCCGTCATCGGTGATGGCGCTATGACGGCGGGCTTGGCGTTTGAAGGATTGAACCATGCCGGAGTAGAAAAAAGTAACCTCTTGGTCGTGCTCAATGACAATTGCATGAGCATAGACCCGAACGTTGGGGCATTGAAGGATTACTTGACCGACATCACAACCTCCCATACCTATAATAAGGTGAAGGATGAGGTTTGGCATCTGCTTGGTAAAATGAGCAAGTTCGGTCCCTCAGCGCGTGAAATTGTACAAAAGGTTGAGCAAAGCATCAAGTCTACCTTGCTGAAGGATTCCAACTTGTTCGAGAGCCTCAACTTCAGGTATTTTGGGCCGATTGATGGCCACGACGTCATCCACTTAACGAAGGTTCTGGAAGACCTGCGAGACATCCCTGGGCCTAAAATTTTACACTGTGTTACCCAAAAAGGCAAAGGCTATGCTCCTGCGGAAGCTGGATCTCCTACCAAGTGGCATGCCCCGGGGATTTTCAATAAAGACACCGGTGAGATCATAAAGGTTTCTCCCAACAGTCCTCAGCCGCCTAAGTATCAGGATGTATTTGGCCATACCATTGTTGAGTTGGCCGAAAAGAACCCTAAGATCATGGGAGTGACACCGGCTATGCCTTCTGGAAGTTCATTGAACATCATGATGAAGGCCATGCCAGACCGTGCATTTGATGTCGGAATCGCCGAACAACATGCGGTTACGTTCAGCGCGGGTTTGGCAACACAAGGGATGATTCCATATTGCAACATCTACTCTAGCTTTATGCAGCGCGCCTATGACCAAGTGATCCATGATGTAGCCATCCAAGAACTGCCGGTGGTTTTTTGTTTAGATCGTGCGGGCGTTGCTGGAGCTGATGGCCCTACCCACCATGGAGCATATGATATCGCATTTATGCGATGCATTCCGAATTTGGTGGTGTCAGCGCCTATGAATGAGGAAGAACTTCGGAATTTGATGTATACAGCTCAACTGGAGGAAGTAAAGCTTCCTTTTGTGATCAGATACCCCAGGGGAGAGGGAGTCATGCCGGAGTGGAAGACCCCGATGAAGAAAGTCAAGATAGGCACTGGAAGAAAGGTGATTTCAGGAAGCGACGTTGCCATTCTCACCATCGGTCACATTGGAAATGAGGCGGTCAGTGCGGTTCAAACGCTCAAGAAAAAAGGAATTTCGGCGGCGGTATACGATCTCCGATTTGTAAAGCCATTGGATGAAGTCTTGCTGCACGAAGTTTTCGGAAAATTTGACCACATCATTACCGTTGAAGATGGATGCATTCAAGGAGGTATGGGAAGTGCAGTCCTTGAGTTCATGGCAGACCACGGCTACAACGCAAAGGTGCAACGCTTGGGAATGCCCGATCGCGTTGTAGAGCACGGTTCGCAACCCGAACTATGGGCAGAGTGTGGTTATGATGCCGAAGCCATTTCAGTCGCGGCGGAAAAGTTGGTTTCTAAACAGAGCGATTCTCACGCAGGAATGGCGGGTTAGAAAAAGGAACCCCAAAGAAATTAGGACA
>Ga0055584_100003986_pt1 | contig 14468 bp, 12 predicted proteins | sample OSDHelmetaG_FD_58716 | JGI IMG/M metagenome (GOLD analysis project Ga0055584, IMG submission 58716) | Pelagic marine sediment microbial communities from the LTER site Helgoland, North Sea, for post-phytoplankton bloom and carbon turnover... | ecosystem: Environmental > Aquatic > Marine >... | reverse complement strand
TGACTTTAGCCGAGCGCGACTGTTAATGGCATTCGCAGGTCTGAACGCTGGGGTTTAGCCGTTGCCGGGTTTGATGGGCACGCTGCATCGGGGTGTGGTGAATGTCGTTGTTTTGCGTTTTCCGGTGCCAGCGATGGACTCCGCGCGTACTTGTACCTTGTAATTGGTATTGGGTTTGAGGTTCTTGTAGGTGTAGCTGAGGTTGCCGTCCTTGTCAGGTACCCAGTCGAGGCTCTTCCACTTCTTCCAGTCACCGTTCTTCTTGATGCGGGTTTGGTAGCCGTTGACGGGGGCGCTGCCTGAGTCTTTGGGTTCTTGCCAGGTGATGGTGGCGGACCGGCATGTCAGTTGCTTGCTGGGTGCCTTGAGTTTGCGCACTTTGCCGGGTGGAGCCAGGTCACCGTCTTTGTCGGGGGTGATAACGAGGTTTCCTTCGCCGGCCAAAGCTACTGAGTCTTCGCCACGGTCACTGTTAGAGGTGATGACCAGCAAGCCGGCAGCGGGTCCGGCCACCCGGGGGAAGAACCGGACCGAGATCTGGCATTTCTTTCCCGGTGCAAGTGTGGTCTTACACAGGGAAGCGTCTTTGATGTCGAACTCTTTCTGAACGTCTTTAACCTTGATCTTGTCGATCGTGAGTGGCTCATCGCCGATGTTTGACAGTGTGGTCTTGGCAGTTTTCACGTCGCCCACAGCAACGGTGCCGAAGTCCACAGGGTTAGGCTTCGCCGCCAGAACCGGCCCACATGTACCTACGCATTCAGCCTCACCAGTGCCGGTGAATTCCGCCGTCTTCGGCCCGACCGACAGTCCCAGCGGTGGCTTAGTCGTGCCGCTGTTGACCTGTGTCTCGATCAACGTCTTGACGCCGTATTCGCCAGCCTTATCAGGCGCAAAAGAGGCTATCCCAGTACAGCCCTGATCAGCATTCACAACACTTCCCTGCGCCGTGCGCGGTTCGCAGCCCTCCCAGCCGAATACGGTCCGATCGCCCTCGTGGAATTCAGTGAGGGTCGCCTTCGCGATTACCTCGTAGAGGAAGGATGACCGCACCTTCACGTCTTCCTGGTGCTTCGTGCCGGGTTTCACTTTCCCGAAGTCGACCGACGACGGTGACACCGATAACTGGCCTTCTACCAACCGTGCCGTCGTGGCACAGGGAACAGGCTGCCGGGTGGTTCCGCAGTTCTCGACAGCGAAACCACCCTTGCCCAGTTGTCCCAGTTGGTTGCTGCCCCAGCAGTACGGCATCGACTCATCATTGATAGCGCACGTGTTTGCCGCGCCCACCGAAATCGCAATAGTCCCCCCACCAGCACCAAACCCCTCTTCACCCGGGAGCACTGCGACAGGCGTGAATGACGTAGACGTTGTGCCGTTGCCCAACTCGCCAGTCTTGGAATCACCCCAGCAGAACATGCCGGTGTTGGTCTGGGCGCAGGTGTGCGCTTTGTTGGAGTCAGATGTCGCGATGGTGGAAGCCCCGGTTAGGAACCGTGACCTAGATTGCTCGCCGGCTAAAACTTGGGTGGGTGGGATGGCTATGTTCGATTGGTCGTTCTCTCTCTGGTCTCCGATGCCGAGTTCCCCAAAAGTGTTGTTTCCCCAGCAGAAGACTGAACCGTTGACTACCGCACACCCGTAGTCCCAACCAACGGCGACCGCACTTGGAGTTCCGGCTTCCGATAGTGAACCTGTTCCCTTGCCTGGAGCGCACACCTGTGCCGGTCTAAACGACGTTCCCTGAGATTCCCCACATCCCAGAGCGCCATTAGTGTTACTTCCCCAGCAGTAGACTTTACTCGCCGCTATAGCGCAGACAGTCTGGTGACCGACCGAGATCTGGGCTACCCCAGGCGGTACCCCAGGCGGTTTGATCTGCTGGGGAGTTTTGGCACATGACAGCGCTGACCCGGTGGAACTGCAATTTGCAGGGCTGCCAGCTGGTGTTTGATTCACTCCTACCTGACCGTAGAGGTTGTCGCCCCAGCAGTACGCGTTGCCACCCGCTATAGCGCAAGTATTCTTTAGGCCCGCCGCAACGGATGTCACATTGGCCAGATTCACCTGTTCGGGTTCCGCTGCGTTCTGCTGTGAGCCAGTGCCTAACTGGCCGCGTTGGTTGCGGCCCCAGCAGAACAGTTCGTTGTTGGCTAGCGCGCACATGTGGTCGCCGCCGGCGGCCAGTTGGGTCACGCCCGTCAGCCATTTGCCTCCTTGTGCGCCACCTTTCACGCGTACCGGATACGACTCAACGTTGCCGGATTGATCGTTGCCCAGTTGCCCGTACTGGTTGTTTCCCCAGCAGGAGACATGCCCCACCTGTGTGGCCCCGCAGGCAAAGTTAGAACCGACCGTGATATCAGCCGCAACTCCAGTACTTGCAGCCGAGATCCTGTCGGTGCTGTCAGCGGTGGTGTGACTATCGCTAACTGTCGCTTTGGCAGACGCGGGCGCCATAGACATCACCAGTGCCATACCGAGGACCGCAGCGGCAGCAAGGGCCCATATTTGAAACCAGGTGGATCGAGTGCTCAGTTTCACGGTGATCTCCTCTAACTCCCTCACTCTAGCGAGTAATCGCGCGATTTTGGGGCAATCATCAGCAGGGCCGAAAGACGGATCTCGAGCGTACTCGCGCAACCAGCCACCGGTCCGATTTCGGGGTCACTGGGCCGGTTGCTATTCCCGCACGCCGGAGTAGGCGACCACTCCTCGATCTACCAAACCAGCGGCGGTCTTTGCGGCATCGGCGACGGCGCTACCGGGTTGTGCCTGCATGATCTGACCTAACAGATCGATTACTTGTTTAGACCAGCGCACAAAATCACCAGCAGTGAGGTCCGACTCCCACAGGATGCTATCCAGCGCATGTCCGCGAGCCCAACGAAACATCGGCCAACACAATCCGAGATCGGCTGCGGGCAGTGTCTGCAATTTGTGGTCACTTTCCAGCGCTGCCAGCCGCTCCCAGGTATCGACTAACCGGTCCAGCGCTTCGCCCGCTTCACCGCCGGGGAGTCGCGGCTTACTGCCGTCATCCCGGCCACGCGATTCATACACCAGCGCAGCGCACAGGCAGGCCAACGTTTCTGGCTTCATGCCGACCCACGACTCTTGCCGTAGGGATTCCGCGACCACGAGATCGGTGTCACCGTAGATCCGGGCCAGCATCCGACCCGAGTCGGTAACTTGCTGACCGGAATCGTCGAGATACCCCAGACCAGTCAGCAAGCCGCAGATTCGGTCGAACTGCCGCGCGATGGTGTTGGTGCGGGAGTCGATGCGCTGCTGCAGTTTCTCGGTTCGTCGGCGTAGCTTGTGGTAGCGCTCCCCCCAGCGGGCATGACGTTCCCGATCGTCACAGCCGTGGCAGGGATGCTGGCGCAGTTGCCGACGTAGATCGTCGATCTGCGCTCCGAGTTCGTCGTCGCCACCGCTGGCTTCGGCGCGTTTATCTGGCAAGTCTCGGGCTACCTCCCGCAGTGACTGCGCCACCTGACTGCGGCTGTTGGCCGATCGGGAGTTGAACGATTTGGGGACCCGCACCCGGCCCAACACCGCCACGCCTTGCGGGAAGTCACCCAGCCCCAGTCGTCGAGTGCGCCGATCTAGGTCGACTGCCACCACCCGAGGATCGGTTTCGGCATCCGCAGAAGCAGTTTCCACGATGACTACTGGTCCGGAGCGCCGCCCTCGTGCCACCCGGACAATCTCACCGCGACGCAATTCCCGCAATGACGCTTCAGTCTGTTGCCGACGACGGGCCCGGTTCTGGCGGTCGCCATCTCGTTCTAGAGCTTTGAGTTGATCGCGGAGAGCTGCGTATTCGGAAAACTCCCCCAGGTGGCACTCCATGGCTTCCTGATAGCCCGCCATCGCCTCCTCATTGCGGCGCGCTTCTGCTGCGATGTCCACTACGGCGGAATCCGATTGGTATTGCGCAAACGAACTTTCCAACAAGGCGCCGGCGCGGTCGCGGCCGGTGGTGGCCACCAGGTTGACCGCCATGTTGTAGGAGGGTCGGAAACTGGAACGTAATGGATAGGTGCGGGTACTCGCTAGACCCGCGAGCATGCGCGGATCTAGGCCACGGTGCCAGGCCACGACCGCGTGACCTTCCACATCGATGCCGCGTCGTCCCGCTCGACCGGTGAGTTGGGTGTACTCCCCCGGTGTCAGATCAACGTGCGCTTCCCCGTTCCACTTCACCAATCGCTCCAGTACGACGGAGCGAGCCGGCATATTGATGCCGAGTGCCAAGGTCTCGGTGGCGAACACACATTTGACCAGTCCCCGTTGGAACAGTGCCTCGACTACTTCCTTGAACACGGGTACCAGGCCGGCGTGGTGGGCGGCGATGCCGCGTTCTAGCGCGTAGAGCCACGACTCGTAGTTCAACGCAGATAGGTCTGCTGGATCTACTCGGCCACAGGCCCATTCGGCGTAGTCGCGGATTGCGTCGCGCTCATCGTCGTCGGTGAGTTGCACCCCGGCACGCAGGCACTGCTCTACTGCGGCGTCGCAGCCGGCTCGGCTGAAGATGAAGTAGATGGCTGGCAGCAGTCCGCCCTGGTCGAGGCGACGTACCGCCCCTGGGCGAGACACCCGGTCGTTGCCCCGACCACCTGGTCGTCCGCGACCGTGTCGGCCTTTGGCACGATGGGAACCGCGCGAGGAACGCTCAAACTTTGCCTCCTCCGCCGCCTTGTGCAACAGTTCCGGATTCACCTTCGCCTGGTCGGCGTCCACGAACAGATCGTGCAAGTGCTGGCCCGCGAGTACTTGCTGCCACAGTGGCACTGGCCGATATTCCTCTACGATCACGTCCGTGCTGCCCCGGACTAGCCCCAGCCAATGACCGAACTCTTCGGCGTTACTGACCGTGGCCGACAGTGCGGTGACCACCACACTGTCCGGCAGATTGATGAGCACCTCCTCCCACACGGCACCCCGGGAGCGATCCGCGAGGTAATGCACTTCGTCCATCACCACATGCGCTAGATCCAGCAATGAGCGGCTGCGGGCATAGATCATGTTGCGTAGCACTTCGGTGGTCATTACCACTATCGGAGCATCGGAGTTGATCGAGTTGTCCCCGGTTAATAGGCCGACCCGGTCATGGCCGTAGCGATCGGCGAGATCGTTGTACTTCTGGTTAGAAAGCGCCTTGATGGGGGTGGTGTAGAAGCAGGACTTACCGGCTTCCAACGCCAGATGGACCGCGAACTCCCCCACCACGGTTTTACCGGCTCCGGTTGGTGCCGCAACGAGTACGCCGCGGTCTTGTTGCAGGGCAGCGCAAGCCGCGAGTTGAAAGGGATCTAGCGGAAACGAGTAGTAGCGCAGAAACTCGTTGAGTACTGGGTTGCTGGCACGCTTTTTCGCGGCCGCGAATCGCTCCGCGGGGCTAACCATGTGGACAGCCTACGGGCTATCGGGTGGCACGATCACCTTGAGCACGCCAGGGTGCATGGTCACTTCAGCGGGAAGTGGCCCGATTCGCTCACCGTCGGCGTACACAATCTGATCCGGGGCATCCAACGTGATGGTGCGGCCGGTGTATTGCGTGACAGAGGGGTGGGTGATGTGGGTGCCTTTATAGACCCGAGGGAAAACCCGCAAGAAGTCGATCTTTTTCACATCATGCAGCCAGGTCACGGTGAATAGGCCGTCATCGAGTTTCGCGCCCTCACAGACCTTCATACCGCCCCCGTAGGAAATGCCGTTACCTACCGCTACCAACATTCCGGCCTCGTTGATTTCCTTGCCGTCAATCGTCACCCGATACGGCAGTGGTTTGAAGGTGCGCAGTTCTTTCACAATGCCCAGAAAGTAGCGGGCTTCACCTTTAGGCCAGGTCATTTTGTTGGCGGTTTCGTTGACGCAACTGTCGAAGCCACTCGACAGCACCCCCATAAACCAGCGCTGACTACCGTCAGCGGTGGTGACGTGACCTGCATCGATAGTGCGTACCCGCTGTTCGGCCACAGCATCAGCCACACTCGCGAGATCGCCCTTGGGAATGCCGAGGGCCGCAGCATTGTCGTTACCGGTACCCAGCGGGGCGATCGCCAGCGGTGTGCCGGTGCCTACGATTGCCTGCAACGCCAGGTTGACGGTGCCGTCGCCGCCAGCGGCGATGACTGCATCCACGCCGTCGGCTACCGCCCGCCGAGTTAGTTCTAGGGCTTCGTCCGCTGTAGTTCCGACGAGGAAGTTGGAATCAATGCCGTGGCTACGCAGCTGCAGGGCGAGTTCGATGGCTTCTCGGCCACCTCGGCCCTTGCCGCTGGTGGGATTGATCAACACGGCGATCTTCTTGGTCATGCAGGCAGACTAGCCCGCCGTGACCTTCAGCCGGTTGAGCGGCTAGTCGGCGGAGGTTGGCGAGTCCACCGAGTCGGTGCCGTCGATGGCGGTGGGTGCATCAACTGGCGTCGTCTCATCGATGGGACGAATCTCGTCGTCGGGTACTGATTCCTCGGCAGCCTTCTTGCCAGCTCGCCGATCATGTAGCCACGCGATCCCCATCACTACCGTCAACAACAGCATGATCGGTAGCGCCAACATGGTCATGGTGATCGGGTTGCCATCGGGGGTGGCAACGGCCGCGAACAGGAAGATACCGACGATGATCCACCGCCACGCATTGATCATGGTGCTGGCAGGTAGCACGCCAGCCAAGTTCAACAATAAAGCGAACAGGGGCAGCAGGAAGCCGATCCCGAACACGATGACCGTGCGCAGGAAGAAGCTGACGTAGCGCGAGACATCGACGAAGTTGCTGACGCTTTCCGGGGTGAACCCCAGCAGGAAGTCCAGTGCGTTCGGCATGAATACGTAAGCCAACAGCGCGCCAGCGCAGAACAGTGGCGTTGCAATCGCGACCACGATGATGGACCAGCGCCGCTCGTGTTTGTGCAGTCCGGGGGTCACAAACCGCCACAGTTGATACAGCCAAATCGGAGAAGCCAACACCACCCCAGCAACTCCTGCCACCTTCAGTTGCAATACGAACGGATCGGCCACCCCGGTGAGAGTCAGTTGGACGTTTCGGCCAGCTTCCTGTGCTTCGATGACCACATCCAGGAATGGCTGGGAAATTAGCCGAAAAATCGCGTCATAGTAGATCCATGCAATCACCGCGCCAACGGCAATCGTTAGTGCGCTTTTGAAGAGTCGATTTCGTAGTTCGCGCAGATGACCAGACAGCGGCATCGCACCGCCGCGCGATCTTTTGGAGTCAGTCACGTCCGAGGGTTAGGGCTGCGACTTACTGGAGTCCGGTGCTGGGGCATCCGCGGCTTGGGGCTGCTGCTGCTCACCAGTTGCGGGGTTGGCCTGCGGTGGCGATGGCGGCAACTGCTCGTTAGTGGCAGCAGTCACTTGACTATCGCCGTTTTCGTCTTCCTCGTGCATGCCTTTGGTTTCAGCCTTGAGGATCCGCAACGAACGTCCGAGACCGCGTGCGGCATCGGGTAACCGCTTGGCGCCGAACAGCAGCAGAATGAGTACCAGAATGATGAGCCATTCGGCTCCCTGCGGGAAACGCATCTGTCCTCCATTCGGGACCGCGGTTGCCGTCCCTGCCGAACCAGCCACAGCGGGTTGTTGGCCTAAGACTATCGCGGAATCTCGCGATGGGAAGGCTAGTGGAGGGGTAGGTTGCCGCCGTTAGTGGCCAGCCGTCTCCCGAGCCAAGACCTGCACTAAGTTGTCGGTGTTCCGCAAAGTGAGGCCGAAGTCGATCAGATCATCGTGAGAGATAGCGGCACCAAAGTGCATTTCCAGCGCCTCCGCGGGCACATGCACCCGCTCGACGGTGACTCCCGCGCCTCGGAGGAGACTCACGACTTCGTCATCGGCTGACTTAGTGACTTCGTCTTCACAGGAGGGACAAATGAACTGGTAGGTGGCCCAGCCGGCCGCCGGGGCGACGACGACATGGATTTCACGAGGTTTGAGGTCAATGTCACCGCAGGTGGGGCAAGTGGCTTTGATCGTTGTCATGGCCACCACCTCCGGCGGGGTCGGTTATCACTTACCGGAAGCATCCCCTGACCGAATCAGGTTTGCAGCCTGAACGGGGTGCACTTCGCCCGATCGTTGCATCTAGCCGGACACAGCCACCCATTCCGGACACTACGAAATCCGTGACTACGGAATCCGTAGTGGGCCACGCTTAGACATCTTCGGGAACCGTCGTGACAACTGGTTTACCGCCACAGGGGGTAGTTAAGTGGTTGCGCTGTGTTTCCAGCGAAGCGCGGGCTAGGACGGTGGCGGCTGGATGCTGTCCAACTCCACGACGAAGGCCAACGCCTCATCGGGCTGAATACTAGGCGGCGCGCCCGCGGGGCCATAAGCCAAGTCTGCGGGAATCAGCAGCAGACGGGCACCGCCTGGCTTCATCCCGGCAACACCCTGGGTCCAGCCGGGGATGACCTGATTGAGCGGGAAGGTGGCCGGTTCGCCACGGGAGTAGGAGGAATCGAATTCTTCTCGACTCTTGTAACCAACACCGATGTAGTCCACTGTGACGGTGTCCTGTTGGGTAGCTTCTTCACCTGCGCCCTCGCACAGATCAAAGACCTCAAGTTCGGTGGGTACCGGAGCGTCTTTGCCTACCACTAGTGTCACGGGTCCGTCGTCGCCGGTTGCTGTCGTGGTCACACCCTGTTCGGTAGTGTCGAAACTGCAGGTTTCGTTCGGATCACCAACGGTTGCGGTCTCAGAATCAGCACACCCGCTGATTACCAGAGCGGCTGCGGCAAGTGGCAAAAGTAGACGAGTTAGACGCATGCCGGTCACTGTACTACCCGGCTATGAATGCACTGACAGCGCCGCGCGGATGTGTCACATGCTCTCGATCAGCCGCTCGACCCGCTCGTCGGTGTTGCGGAACGGATCCTTACATAGCACGGTCCGCTGTGCCTGATCGTTGAGTTTCAGGTGTACCCAATCCACGGTGTGATCTCGGCGCCGTTCCTGAGCGCGGCGAATGAAGTCGCCGCGCAACTTTGCACGAGTGGTTTGCGGTGGCACAGTTTTAGCCTCAAAAACATCGAGGTCTGAGACCACCCGTTCGACTTTGTCTTTTCGAGCCAGCAGGTAGTACAGCCCGCGTTCGCGAGAGATGTCATGGTAGGCAAGGTCCATCAACGCAACCTGTGGGCTGGACAATGACAGTGAATGCTTGGCCATATAGCGCTCGATCAGTTCCCACTTGATCATCCAGTCGATCTCACCACGCACCAGATCGTGGTTTTGTGTCTCCACCGCCTCCAGGGTGCGCCGCCATAGGTCGAGAACCCGGGCGTAGATCGGCACTTGATCGAGGCCGGTCCGCTGCGCGAAGGCATCCACCCGGTCGAAGTATTCGTGCTGGATGTCGAGTGCACTCACTTCGCGACCATTCGCCAGCCGTACTGTGGTCTTGCCGGTGAGGTCGTGGCTGATTTCTCGGATTGCCCTAATTGGGTTTTCCAATGTCATGTCGCGAACCGTGCCGCCGTCCTCCAGCATCCGCAGCACCAAATCCGCACTGCCCACTTTGAGCATGGTGGTGGTCTCGGACATATTGGAGTCCCCCACGATGACGTGCAGTCGGCGGAACCGCTCCGCATCGGCGTGTGGCTCGTCCCGGGTATTGATGATCGGCCGGGATCGAGTGGTGGCGCTAGAGACGCCCTCCCAGACATGTTCAGCGCGTTGGCTCACGCAATACACCGCGCCCCGAGGAGTTTGCAGTACCTTTCCTGCCCCAACAATGATTTGCCGGGAGATGAGGAACGGCAGCAGCGCGTCTGCTAACCGACCGAACTCCCCCACTCGCGCCACCAGGTAGTTCTCGTGGCAGCCGTAGGAGTTACCGGCCGAGTCAGTGTTGTTCTTGAACAGATAGATTTCGCCGGCTATGCCCTCTTCGCGGAGGCGCCGTTCGGCGTCGACCAATAAGCCTTCCAGAATGCGTTCCCCCGCACGATCTTGCGCTACCAACTGCGTGATGTCATCACATTCCGCGGTGGCGTACTCGGGATGACTGCCCACATCCAAATACAGTCGTGCGCCATTGCGCAAGAAGACGTTGCTCGAGCGACCCCAGGACACGACTCGACGGAAAAGATAGCGAGCGACCTCATCGGGGCTTAACCGTCGCTGCCCTTGAAAGGTGCAGGTGACCCCGTATTCGGTCTCGATGCCGTAAATCCGCCGGTCCATGTCTCGCTAAGCCTCCCCCAGCAGTTCCGCTATTTCATCGCTTTCGAGTCGCCGGAACCGACGACGTGGTCGATTCCGATCCAACACGGCAGCCTCGAGATGGTCGGGCTGCAGCACTCGATCCTCGTGACCGGTTTCCGACAGACTTCGCAGGCAAACCTGCAGGGCAGCAGCTAGATCCATATCTGCTGACCAATGCTCACCCAGATGGGCGCTGATCTCTTCGCTGGACCCGCCCATCGCGACAAAGTGACGTTCATCAGCCACCGATCCGTCGAAACGCAGCCGGTACAGCTGGTCATCAGCCGGGCTATTGCCGACTTCTGCCACTACGATTTCCACCTCATAAGGCTTCTGGGTTTCAGTGAAGATAGTGCCCAAGGTGGTGGCGTAGGCGTTGGCCAGCGCCCGCGCCGTTACATCAGTACGGTCATAGGAGAATCCGCGCATATCGGCTAGCCGGATCCCGGCCACCCGCAAACTTTCGAACTCGTTGTATTTGCCCACCGCAGCGAATGCGATCCGGTCATAGATTTCCGAAATCTTATGCAGCGCCCGCGATGGATTCTCCGCGACGAACAGGATCCCGTCGCCGTATTCGACTGCCACCACGCTGCGACCGCGGGCGATGCCCTTACGGGCAAAGTCAGCCTTATCCTTCATCACCTGTTCAGGTGAGACGTAGAACGGCATCGACATCAGGCATCACCGCCCATCGAAGCCAGCGGGCCGTCGGGTCGCCGGTTGCGCTGAGCCAGCATTAGGTTCGTAGCCTCGGCAATCTGGTCCTCGGCCACGCGACGGAAACCCGCATCATTGACCACTGCAATGGTGGGGAAAATCCGTCGACTCACATCCGGGCCACCGGTTGCGGAGTCATCGTCGGCTGCATCGTAGAGCGCTTCCAAGACCACGAGTACCGCAGTGTCTTCCGATTGATCCGGAGACTGCAGTTTCTTCAGCGAACCGCGAGCGAAGTAAGAACCGGACCCGATCGAATAGAAATCATGCTCCTCGTAACGACCACCGGTGACATCGTAGGAGAAGATCCGGCCAGTCGCGGCCTTGTTGTCGTAGCCGGCAAGCAACGGCACTGCCGCTAGACCTTGCATTGCTAAACCCAGATTTCCTCGTAACAAGGTGCCGAGACGATTGGCCTTGCCTTCGGTGGACAGCTGCGTACCTTCAATTTTTTCGTAATGTTCTAACTCCACCTGGTACAGCCGCACTAGTTCGACGGCAATCCCGGCACTGCCGGCGATACCGACAGCGGTGTGGTCATCAGCGCTGAAGATCTTGTCGATATCCCGTTGCGCGATCACGTTGCCCATGGTTGCCCGGCGATCTCCCGCAAGAACGACTCCCCCGGCGTACTTCACTGCCACGATGGTGGTGCCGTGCGGGGCTAGATCGGCGTCGGCTTTCGCATCCCGATCTGGTAGTAGTTGCGGGTAAGTCCGGCTGACGAATTCCGCGAATGATGAGGTGCCGCGATCCAGGAAGGCTGGCGACAACCCGAACGATTCGGTCACTACTGACCGCCCTTCTGCACGAAACCGCGAACGAACTCCTCGGCATTTTCTTCTAGCAGGTCATCGATCTCATCGAGGATTTCATCCACCTCGGCGTCAATCGCCTCTTTGCGCTCGGCAGCCTCTGGACTGGGTTCGGGGGGTGGGGTCTCTTCGGACTCCTCACTGCTCGATTTGGAGCTGTGCTGGCGTCTGTCCTGCGTAGCCACGGTGACTCCTTTTCATCTGCTGTTATGGACCCTAGTACCCCAATGCCCCCTGCGGGTGCCCAAATCTGGTTTCAGTCGCAGTCTGGCTAGTATCGCCGGGTTATTCCGGTTCGGCCAGCGGTGGCCGTGATTGGTCTCGTTACGGTTTAACTTCGACGTTGCGCGGGTGGTTCAGAATCCGCGCCCTCGTCTTGTGTGACTGGGCGAAGACCACGCCGGTTGAACAGGAAGATCAGGGTTGCGACCAGGCCGACGCAGCCGCCAAGCAGCCCTTGTGCGCGATAACCAGCGACGAGACCTTCCCGGAGTTCCGCGTCATATTCGGATACCAGATCCACTGAGACGGCGTTTTGTGCGGCGATCTCCTCACTACTGGTACCGTCACGAATCTCATCAATGATGGCTACGGCCTGTTCCCAATCGCCACCTTGCTCGGACACCAGATTCTCAACGGTGCGTTCGGCAGCGCCGAATGCGATGGTGGCAGTCAGTACTACCCCCACCGCGACGCCCACGGCGCCGGCGGCACCGCGAATAGCCGAAGCACTGCCCTCTTTACCAGCCGGGGCGCGGTTCATGATGGCGTTGGTCATTACGACGCCGCCGCCGGTGAAAGCCAGCGAGAATAAACAGAGCACCAAAACTGGGTAGATGATGCTGATGTCGACGGTTTGCCCCACCGTGAGGAAGAGCGCGAGGGTGACCCCCGACAGCATGACAGTCCCGGCTATCCGCACCCCGAGTCGCTGCAGCAGGCTCTTGGCAAACCAGGCGCCAGCGATGCCGGCCACCTGGCTGGGAACCATCAACAGGGCAGCTTGCGTGGCGCTATACCCGTATACGTTCTGCGCGCCGACGGCGAAGTAGTACCAGAGGTTGGAGAACGGCAGTAGCGCAACCACGATCAGCAAGAGTTTGAAGCCGCCGTGTCTGAAAACTGATAGATCCAGCGTGGGCGATGCCAACCGAACCATGAGTTGCCATAGCGCAACTAGCGCCACGAGTGCAGCGACCAACCACACGATAGTTTTGGGAGCAGTCAGACCTTCGTAGCTGATACTGCTGACGAACTGCACCAGTCCGGCGAGCACCAGACCGGCCAGCGCCGGGGTCCACATTTCGCCGGCAGCCGACTGTTCTTCGTCAGGGGGCAACATCCGCCGGGCCGCCAGCAGTGCGCAAAAAGCGAGCAGCGTCCACATGCCCACTACGACCCGCCAGGAGGTGTTGTCAATCAGCAGACTCGCCACGATTGGCGCGACCAGGTACACCACCGGGATCGCTAGGCCCAGCATGGCGAAGCCGGTGGCCCGCTCGTCTTTGCTGGTGAGACGCGCCGCAATGAGGCTGACCGCCACCACTGCGATGCCCTGCTTTCCGATGCTGCCCAACAGCATTCCCAGTGAGACCACTGGCATCCCGGGCGCGATCATCACCAGGACGTACCCCAGCGTCATAACGGCGGCACTGATGGAGATCACCCGTTTGGCGCCCAACCGAGAGCCCCAGACTCCTGCGAGGAAAATGACTAGCAACGCGCCGATGCTGGGAAGTTGCCTTAGCAGCGAAGTTTGATCGTCTGTGGCGTTCAAGTCCGTGGTGAGCGGGTCAATAACGAAGTTGTAGGTCGCACTGGCGATCACTGCACATGCCATGATCGCGGCCACGCCGACGACGAGTTGTCGCTGCGCGCCGGTCAGTTTGGTCTTGGTACCGGACATAGGCCGAGGTTACGGACTTGGTGAGGCGAAGGCACAGCTTTCTTCGCTGCGTCGGCTACTCGTTGGCAGTCAGCGCCTGCACCAGTTCCGTGCCGGTGGCAGTGCGGTCCAGCAACTCACCTACGTGGGCGCGTGTGCCGCGGAATGGGTCGAGGGTGGGGACTCGCTGCAACGCCGCGCGCTCTGGCAGGTCAAAGATGACCGAGTCCCAAGACGCGGCCACGATGTCGTCGCCGTAGCGCCGGATACACTCACCCCGGAACCAAGCGCGCGTGTCGTCCGGTGGGGAGACTACGGCGGCGGCGACCTCAGCATCGGTGGTGATGCGCTGTAGCGCACCCCGTTCCTGCAACCGTTGTGCCAACCCCTTGACCGGGTTTACGTCGCTGTATTGCAGATCCACTAGTGCGAGTCGGGCGGCATCCCAATCGAGGGAATCCCGGCGCCGGTAGCCGTCTAGCAACTTCTTCTTGGCGACCCAGTCCAACTGATCTGCCAGCGACATCGGGTCAGACTCTAAGGCGGTGAGTACCTCAGACCACCGGCGCAGCACGTCGCGGGTTTGCTCATCGGCCGACAGTCCCATGGTCTCGTTGACGTGCTTGTCTGCTTGTTCCAGGAACTCCCACTGCAATTGGACTGCAGTGAGTTTGCGGCCATCGCGCAGTGCAATGCGGTAGTTGAGCTCTGGGTCGTGAGAGACCGCGTGAAGTGCTGCGACTGGGTGTTCCGGGAACAGCCCTGATGCCACTACTCCGGCTTCTAACGCTGAGAGTACGAGC
>Ga0055584_100003984_pt1 | contig 14472 bp, 11 predicted proteins | sample OSDHelmetaG_FD_58716 | JGI IMG/M metagenome (GOLD analysis project Ga0055584, IMG submission 58716) | Pelagic marine sediment microbial communities from the LTER site Helgoland, North Sea, for post-phytoplankton bloom and carbon turnover... | ecosystem: Environmental > Aquatic > Marine >... | reverse complement strand
TGTGTCAATTCAACACGTTTACCTCGTGATTCTTTAAAAACCTGAGCAGCTAAGTCTCCGTTCAACATTAATGCTTGTTTTTGGCCTTGTGCATAAACATCTAGCAACAAAGTTAATTCTTCTTCTGCCGATGCAGCATTTTCAGTAATATCATTACTGTTATTACTGACTGAATATCGTTCAACTTTTTGTGCTTTGGTATTAAAATAAAACCCCCGTGTCTGTTCTATTTGGTTTAAAGAACTATACAGATTAACGGAGCTAAGCGAACTAACGCTTTTAGTGGTTAATAGGCTATTTTGCTTTTGCCACACTCGCAAAATTAAATGATGTAAATACAAGGTAAATAAATCTTTAGGTTTAGCACTAGAGCTACGGTAAAAAACAATTTGAGTGCCTGTGTTAGTCACTTTAACAGGTAACTGGGCGCTAATTGTTTTAGTATTTAGCTTTATTTGGCAATCAATTAGTTCAGGATTATCACAACCCTCATCAATAATTTCTTGAGCAAGTTGATTACTAGCGTCAAGTGCATCATCAAAATGCTCTTGTGTACTCGGTAAATCAGGAAACTTACCTGATAAAAACGCGGTTTCGATAACTTGGGCTACGGATATGCTATTTTTAGCAGATAGACACGCAGTAAGTAAGTCTTGTTTGAGTAAGTAATTATCGAGATGATTAACAGTAAAAGGTTCAATATCATCAAGATATATTTCGTTATTATCTAAATATAAATTAAGCACCTGTTGAGCAAAAACTTTACTAGGGTGCTGAAAAAAACGAATTAACTCAATTGTATTTATAGTATTAGCATTGTCCGCGATATCACATGCATCAACTAATAAATCATTTTGTGCCAATTTAGCGTGTTCATTTTGACCTAGCGCTAACCAATTAGCATCAAAGCTAGATTTAAAGTCTAACGTAGAATTACCCATTAAATAATTATTTTCACTATAAGGTTGCATTGGTATTTGATGAACATTAGCGTTCTCTTGCTCAAACTTCCATCCATAGCCCCGTGATAAATAATCCATTAATTCCTTTAAAACTAACGACGGCTGTTTCTCATTATTATTTCGAATATTACGACCCTGATAACTTAAATATAACGCTTTTCTAGCAGAAATAATCGCTTCTAAAAATAAATATCGGTCATCTCCTCGACGAGATCTATCTCCTAAAACAGCCTTACTTTGTGCTATTAAATCAAAACCTAATGCAGGACGTTGCCTTGGAAATTCACCATCATTTAATCCTAAAACAGCAATCACCTTAAATGGAATACTACGCATAGGTAACATAGAGCAGAAAGTTACTTGCCCAACCATAAACTGTTTACTCGCATCACCTTGACTGAAATGATTATTTAAAAAATCAACAATGATAGGTAAACCAATCTCTTCATCAAAGTGAGCGTGTTCGCAATATTCAACTAATGAAGCAATAGCTTGCTCAATAATTGCAATGCTGTTATCTATTTGATTATTCGTTTGGTTCGTAAGTTGTAACTTAGCTTGCTCATTAACATTGGTTGAAAATACAAGTTGGGTAGTAAAAAGCAGTTCAAGTTGATTAAGTAAAAAAGTCTGCCATGCCTTTACCGTTCTAGCGCTATTAAGTTGATGAGAAAAATTTTGCAATTGTTCAATAAACAACATTAACTGGCCAAGTAAAATAGCATCATCACCCTCAACTGCCCCTAATACCAATTGATTTTGATAAAGACAATCCGTATCAGAATAAGCAAAACCTTGTAAAAGACGTGATAACCCTTGTTGCCAAGTAAAGCTGTTACTCGCTTTTTCACCCAGTAAGGCCTCTTTATGGGTTTGATCTATCCCCCAATGAATAGTAGCTTGTTGTAGCCAAAGGCTAATTTTTTCACTGTCTTCCGCGTTTATATCAAACTTATTCGCTACTGCAGGTAAACGAATGAAGCTTAATAATTGTGATACTTGAAAACGTGAATCAGGGAGTGTTAACAGTTCGCTAAAAGCGGCGATTAATGGATCACTATCTTTAGCACTGCGATCAGCAATTGAACAAGGCAAAGGCGGCACTTCATCGGTTAAATCTTGCCACCCGCGCGTAAAAACGGCATTAACATAAGGTGCGTATTGCTCTATTTGGGGACACATTACCAAAACATCTTTTGGCGTTAATTTATCGGTTTCATTTCTGGTATCATTAAACTGATGAAGGAGATAGTCGTGTAACGCTTGTACTTCACGTAATGCACTATGGCAACTAACAATGGTAATTGAATCATCAACCAATGGTGAAGGTTGCTCTGTTTCATCACCTTTTTCTGTCGCATCACTTAACTCTAAAATATCATTTTGAAGTTGATGTAAAATACACGTAGAGGATGTTAGATTTCCGTGGTCATCCAGATAATCATCATGGTCACCTGATTCATCATTATCGTTACTCGCTTTAACAAATAGTTCAATATTAACGGTACTATAATCTTGTAATAAAGATAAAAACTCACGACCTTGTTGACCAAAGTTAGCTAACAGCGGATTACCAATAAATAAATGTTCTTCATTATCAGCATCATTTGACCAATGTGATAATTTTTTTATCGCTTGTTTTTCATTGATGATGTCACCCCAATAAGAAAAACAAGGATTCAAATGAAAAAAATCTACGTCAATATATTCACTAATTGCATTGATAAAATTTAGCCACATTGGTGCCATCGTATTAATACCAAAAAAACTCATGCGCTTAGGTAAAATAGTAGGATCTTCAGCCAATTTATCGGCTATATTACTAATAGCATCATTAAGTAACTCAACTGGATTGTAAGGTAGTTGACTAATAAGTAACTGCCATAACTTAGCTTGCCATTTATTATCAATACTAAGTGGAACGTCTTCTTTCCCCTGCTCCCAAGCATTAAGCCATTCAGGGCGAAAAATTAAGTACTGCTCGTATAAATCAGCCATTTGTCCTGCTAACTGATACCTTTTCAAATCAGCCTTATTGTCTAATTTAAATGATGTTTCTGTTGCCAAACTAGCGGCAGATCCATTGGAAGAGTTAGCTATTTCATTCGACGGTATTTGATCAAACCAATAGCGAGTTGCTAGTTTAAAGTCGTCATCATTAATTACTGCGTCTGTAGCTAACAAAGTATAAATTCGCCAAGTAAGCACTTCTCTTGAATAAGGAGATTGTTCTGGCACTTTATCTTCACTCGCTAGTGTTCTTATTAATTGCCATAAATACTGTGCTGGCAACGCGTAACGCATATTCATGCTGATGCCACGCTCACTTGCAATAGCAAGGTTAAGCCAGTGCTGCATACCTGCATTTTGCACAATAATGACTTCTTGATTGAAAACACCGACAGGAGACACTTGGGAAATTTTATTAAGCAACGTTAACAAATTTTCCATTTTGTTAGCGGGATAAAGGTTAATCAATACTGACCCTATTTACTAAAATCTGATAAATAAATTTAACCATAAGCATGGACTGAACACCATCCATTAATTCGATTATTATACGTGCTCTACTTAAAGATATTCATTTATGAAAGTCTGATTGATTTAAAATCAAGCAAAACGGCTTTAGATCTATTATTAATGCGACGATATTTGATACAAACAACACTTACAAACAAAAACACAATTGATAACCATTATCATTAGTGTTATTATCTGCCTATTGTTAATTAAAGAGTTGAGTTGGTATGTATATTTGTCTTTGTCATGGTGTTACAGATTCACAAATTGAAACGGCCGTAGAAAATGGCTTAGAAACTATGAAGCAACTAAAAGAAACATTAAAAGTTACTTCACAGTGTGGGAAATGTTGCCAATGTACAAAAAAAATATTAAACAATAAGCTTATGCAAATTGCAGAAGCACAACTCTCTGTTGCATAAATATTAATTGTTTAATCACTTATTACAAAAGTATCTGTTACAGAAAACCTTGTTAGATACCCCTTGTAAAGCGACTTTAAGCCGTTGTAGTCTTAGATTGAATATAATTTTCAATCCCGGCACTTTTAATAAAGAAATGCTGTTCATCAATCCAATCAATTTGCTCCTCAACATTACCTAATAACTTCTTAGCTAAATCTCGACTAATATAATCTTGCTTTTGTTCACAGTTATCAATTAATACCTTTAGTACCTGATGAGATTTATATTCTAAATCCATATTAGATTGCAACATCTCAGCCGTATTTTCACCTATATGTAAGCGGCCTAATTCTTGTAAATTGGGTAAACCTTCTAAAAACAAAATACGCTCAATAAGATCATCGGCTTGTTTCATTTTTAGAATTGACATTTTATAGTCTGCTTTATTTAAGCCTTCAATTCCCCAATTTTTGTACATACGTGCATGTAAAAAATACTGGTTAATCGCAATTAACTCAACTGCTAGCGCTTTATTAAGTAAAGCAATTATATCTTTATTACCTTGCATAATATCTTCCCTAGCCTGCTAAATGGTTACCCATGTGCGATTGAGTGTAGTTTTGTAAACCCATTTTATCAATTAAACCCAGTTGCTTCTCTAACCAATAAATATGATCTTCTTCTGTGTCTTCTAATAATTTTAAAAGCATTTCTCTTGTTTGATAATCTTGCTCATTTTCACATAACAAAATTGATTCTTTCAATGCTGCGACAACTTCCATTTCAAGCGTTAGATCATTTTGAAGCATAGAAATGATATCGTCTCCAATAATTAAATCTCGTCTACTGGTTAAATTTGGCTTACCTTCAAGAAACAAAATGCGTTTTATCAAGGCATCCGCATGCGTAATTTCTTCTTGCATTTCATGATCGAGTTGTTGAAATAATTTATCTAACCCCCAATCTTGATACATACGAGAATGAGTAAAGTACTGATCAATAGCTGCCAGTTCGTTATGTAATAAGTTATTTAAGCTCTCAATTACTTTTGTATTACCTTTCATGCTTTCTCTCACTGTAAATACGAATAAATCTCTCAAGAAGATAGTCTCTTATGACCAAAAAAACAAGGTAAACAGTAACAATAAAACAAATAAACTATTGTTTTTAATAATAATTATTATCACTTTGTTTTAGATTAAGGTGATAGCATATCGTAAAATAGTAATTAAGGGGTTGTTTTTATTGAACAATCACAATTCAAAAAAATACAGATAGCTATAAGCAACAATAACAGCAGGAATGGCAGAGTATATAGTAGCAATAAATGCCATTTTAGGTGCTAACGCAATAGCAGGAAATAATGCGTCACCGTCATTACTTATTGCATTACCGAGCTGAGCAGAAAGTGGAATAGTCCCTGACAAATATAAGCTAGTGGTTATAATTTGAGGACCACACCCAGGAAGTAAACCGATAATAATGGCAATTAACGGAGTTAAATTTCCCCAATGACTAAAATGTTTCGCTAAATCTAGGCCTGTAAAGTGCATTGAGAGTTCAAAAATTAAAAAAGCAACAATGACCCAGCTTGCAACAAAGTTAGTATCCTGAGCTACTTTTTGAAATAAACTGCGTGTATTCACTTTTGAATCTTCAGAAACTGTTGTTTGATAATTAGTCACTTCACCTGAGCATGCCCAAAGCGTTATAGTAATAATTATAATAACAGCTCCTATTAAATTAATAGTTCCAGAAGATAAATGTAGTATTTGGTCTACATCCAATTGAAATGAAAATAAAAGTGCAATAATGACAGAAGGCAGCAATAACCATTGCCATAATACGCTCTGCCATTTGATGTAAAAGGCAAATTGATTCTTTGAGTCTTTTTTATCACCTTCCTCTTTACATCGACTTTTGGGAAGCGTTTTTTCTGGGCGCATAAATTGGTCGCCATGAATTAAATCAACAATAGCTCCAGACATTATGCCTATAATAACGCCTACTAACATAACAAATAATCCAGTATTAGGGCGCGATGCTAAAAGTAAAAAAGCAGCATCCCCCATAGTTGCCGTAAGCACCGCAACCACCGAACCAAATGAAAATTTACCTTGTACAAATTGTGTTATGACAATAATGGCACCACCGCATCCAGGCATCGCGCCCATTACGCTAGCAAAAATAATTTGATATCGACTATCGATATTTTGGCTATTAGTAACCCATTGATATCGATTAAATAAATTTGCAAGGTAATGATATAACGTTAAACTCGCTGCAACAAAAGCAGAAACTTGCCAAAATGCATCAGCTAATACATTAATCGTAATAAGGTAGGTTGAATCAATTAGCAAAAAAACGAGAATAAACAAAGGTAACAATAAGCGTTTATGTATTAAATACACATTTTTAATCACACTTTTTCTGTAAGCTAATTGTTGGCTTAATTCCATTTCTAAAATACCTTGTATAGTGATGAGTTAAGTTAGCTAATTTACTCTTGCCGAGTGAATATCACTGCTTTAGTGATACTGATCATGTGCTTTTAATTAAGTACTTTTGATTAATTGCTTCCAATGAATATGCTAATCAGTTAACAAGCTTGCTGTTGGTTGAAGGAATACTTTAATGATCCGACCAATGATTTGTTTTTTACTAACTGGCCCTAATCTTTCAACCGCAATACTTGATGGGTTTTCACCTTTACACCAAATTAAATTGTTTTTATCAACAATAGCGACTGTTTTTATTAACAAACCGTACGTTGGATGATTAATTAATATTGTTTGATTCGGCTTTATTTTGTCAAAGAAAACCAATGCTCAACCAATACGTAGCTGTGCTGAGGGATACGCGGAAACATGCTATGCCCTTTAACTTTCCAAATTTTCAAACCTAAAAACGTCATTATTTTAGCACCGGATACACTAGCCTTTGCATTGGCGGATAAGGACAAACAGCGGTAAAAGTATCAACCTCTTTACATTGCCAAAATATTTCGGCAAAACGATTTACCTTGCCCAATAACGCTAAAGTCACCTCTTTATCAATATGCTGTTTAGCACTAGAAGCCATTAACATAATGCTATGAACTAAGGTATGTAATTCTGGAAATTTCTCGATTTGAGGCGCTTTAATAAAATCTCCCCAAATCACCGCTATTTCTTGCTTAACCTGTTTTCCGTGTTTTTCTTTTTCTGCTACTAAACGAAAAAATTGCGCGCTATCCTTAAGTGATGATTGTTTTTGTTCATTAAGATCATTTAATAAATCAACCATGCGAATCATGGTTAAAACAGCAAGTTGTGCTGTAATAGGATCATAGATTTTACAGGGAATATCACAGTGAGCAGAGACAGTAGAAAAACATAATTTGCGGTCTAGTTTATTTATCAAGTTATAAAGCATTTTAATTTCCTTTTGGTTATTCTTTAAAAACTATGTCAATTAAATTAATTAATGATTCATTTCATTTTAGAATTAGTAATAAAGATAAATAATGTACATACACTTTCAAGCGTGAAACACTTAATTAGTGTTAGATTTTATAGTTTTTTTTTAACCGTTTACGATACAAAAAAACACCAACAATGAGTGTTGGTACTAACCATAAAAAGTGGATAAAACTAGCGTAAGCTGACGTATGATCATGACCTGGATGAGCAAAAACTGGCAGAGAAATTAAGAAGCTAATGCAAAGGGCCATTAAAGTAGACAATTTCATTTTATAATCCTTTTATACGTTAATGAATAACTAACTGGGTTGATTCAAGATCTGTTTTAAATTCTGATAATGTTTCTAAGCAGTTGTCACACATAGGATATCGCTTAGAAAACATTAAAATAGGCATAAATGTTACTTTTAATGCATTGTGTGCAATTAACTTGGTGTCTTCACAAGTATCATCAGAGTTACAAATTGTGAGCATTCTATTATGTGGAATAAGAAGATACTGAAGAGATAATTCAGGATTACCTTGAACTTCAAATAAAGTTGCTAAATTATGTGAAGCACAAATCCACGACATTAAAAGCTGTACATCGCAAGTGTCTGCAGACCATAATAAATCTAACTGAAAAGAAGCTTCTTTATAGCAATATTCAGCTTGTCGCCATTTTTGATGATGAAAGCAATCATTACCATCAATTAATAAATTTCGCCATTGAGACATCATTAATCTAAACCTTTTATATATTATTTAACTTTATTGATAGCTTCATCAGTAGCTTCTTTATTCATTGCTACAGACATTTTCGCCTTATCCCAATCAGCTTTAGCTTTACTGCTATCAACGTTATTTCCAATTTGTATAACACCTATCATTCCTAATGCAAAGTGTGGATAACAGTTAACCAACACGACTCCCTCTTCAGAAAAAATTATTTTAGTCGGCTTACCGTAAGGTGTTTTAAATGATGATTTTTCAGAAGGTACAGAAAAAGAAACTGCATTATGTGAAGGATCAGAAGGTACAAAATTAATTGAGTCACCTTTTGCTATTTTTATAAAATTAGGTTCGAAAACCATCATTTTTCCGTCGCTACCTTGAGTTAATAACTTGACGGTATAATCTTTTGCATTTGTTACAGCAGAACAAACAAATAAACAAAGTATAAAAACTTTCACCTTCAACATAACTTACCTCTTAATACTATACTTCACAAAACCAACATACAAATGATAATCATTATCATTAACTTTTGCAAGTAATTTGTCCTATTATTAAAAATACGTTTACTAAGTTTAAAACTTAGGTTCTTTCTAGGTACAAATGCTCATTCCAGCTGAGTTATACGCCTGCAAATGAAATAGATTTGTAATTAAAAGTGTGTGTAAAGGCAAATAACACAGTTAGATAAGAGCTATGTGATAGCGACAACTAAATCAGAGCTATCGATATGATTAAGCTAATTAAGATGGTTTATACCAGTATGATTAACTAGTTGTGAGTATTATAACGTAGACAAGGACCGAGAGGCCCTTGTGTTAAAATTTTTTTAGCGGAAACTTCAGATGAAAATAAACACTTCCATTCTGATTTTAAATTAACTGTTAAGCTAATTTTTTAAGTAACTTTTAAATTAATGTTTAAGTGTTTTAAATCCCATATTATACAAAGTGAAAGCAAAAATATCAGCGTATTGATCTATCGTTTTACTCGCAGGTGTACCTGCACCATGGCCTCCGTTAGTTTCAATACGAATAAGCATCGGTGGCGCTTGTATTTGAGTTTTGCTTTGAATCTGTTTTGCTTGTAATTGTGCCGCAAACTTAAAAGAATGAGCAGGTACAACTCTGTCATCATGATCACCAGTAGTTACCAATGTTGCAGGATATTGAACTCCAGATTTCACATTGTGCACTGGTGAATAAGCATGGATATAATTAAACATATCCTTACTCTGCTCAGATGTGCCGTAATCGTAAGCCCAGCCTGCTCCTGCTGTAAAAGTATGATAACGTAACATATCTAAAACGCCCACGGCTGGTAAAGCAACTTTAAATAATTCAGGACGTTGTAACATTACCGCACCCACTAATAACCCACCATTTGAACCACCTTGAATAGCAAGGTAATCCCTTGAGGTATAGTTTTTCTCTGTTAAATATTCAGCTGCAGCAATGAAATCATCAAATACATTTTGTTTAAGCATTTGAGTACCTGCATTATGCCATTTACGTCCATACTCTCCACCACCACGCAAATTAGCAACAGCATAAATCCCGCCCTGCTCCATCCATACTGCACGTGTAAGGCTAAACGAAGGTGTTAGGCTAATGTTAAAGCCACCATAACCATATAAAATGGTTGGGTTATTACCATCAAGCTTTATGCCTTTTTTATGACTAATAATCATCGGGATTTTTGTTCCATCTTTAGAGATATAAAATACCTGTATAGACACATAGTTTTTACTATCAAATTTTACTTTTGATTGATTAAACGGGCTTGTTACTCCCGTATTTACATCAAACGATAAGGTAATTGACGGGGTTGTTGTATTCGTAAAGGTAAAATAAAGTATTTCAGCATCATCTTTACCGTTAAGAGAAGAAACACTCCCTGCCCCTGGTAATTCAATTTCTCTTATTTTGTTCCCTAGGTAATCGTATTGATACACCTTAGAAATCGCATCAACCATGTAACTGGTAAACAAGTAACCACCACCCGTTGAAGCACTTAGCACATGGTCAGTTTCTGGAATTAAATCTGCCCAATGTTCTGACGTTGGATTAGCCGCATCAACGCTTACGATTTTTTTATTACCGGCATCAAGATTGGTCACGAAGAATAACTGGCTGCCTTTATTATTAATAAGATATGTATCAGATTTGGTATGATCCAAAATAGTGACTAATTTACTATTTGGTTTGGTCAAATCTTTAAGATATAAATCATTACCAGAGGTTGATACCGCCCCTGAGATCAATAAATAACGATTATCATCTGTGACTGTACCACCGACATAACGACGTTTTTGTGCCGAAATTTCACCAAAAACCACTTTATCGGTCTGTTGGGCTGTACCTAACTTGTGGAAGTAGAGTTTATGTTGATCTGTTTTTGCTGATAGTTCACTGCCCTTAGGTTTATCATAGCTTGAATAATAAAACCCTTCGTTTTTATACCAAGATACACCCGAAAATTTCACATCAATTAATTTTTTCTCTAATTCTTTTTTTGTTTCAGAATCAATAACGATAATTTTTCGCCAATCACTACCTCCTTCAGAAATAGTGTATGCAGCTAAAGACCCGTCACCAGAAAAGCTTAACTGACCTAAAGAGGTAGTACCATCGTCACTGAACGTATTAGGATCTAAAAAGACTTCAGCTGTAAACTTTGATTGACTAGTTTTATATCGATAAACCACGTATTGGTCTTGCAAACCATCGTTTTTATAAAAATAAGTATAAGCTCCCTCGACAAATGGTGAGCCTACTTTTTCATAATTCCAAATGTCTGACAAACGCTGCTTTAACGCATCTCGGTAAGGAATTTGGCCTAAGTAATCAAACGTTACTTTATTTTGCGCTGTAACCCATTCTGCTGTTTCATCACTACGATCATCTTCTAACCACCTGTAGGGATCTGCCACATCAACACCAAAATAGTTGTCAACAACATCACCTTTTTTAGTGATTGGGTAATTCAGCTTTGTTTCAGCGGTGCTTGTCTTTGCAGTTACCATTGTAGGTATATCACTATTATTTAAATTACTTTGCCCAGAACAAGCAACAATGCCATTACTCAAGAGGACGGTGAGTAACAATGAAGAGTATTTTTTCATTACTATTCTTTATGTTAAAAAAACGTTAACTACACTTTACTTTTTTTTAACTGAATATTGAACCCCATAAACCAATAAAATATTAGAATTGCACTGTTTTTTAGAATTACATAGTTTTATGCGTTAATTAATTCCAGTAACCTAACACCAGAAACTTAAGGCCACAGTGCTAACTTTATTATTCGTTACTTTTCTGCACCCAACTTTATGGCTAATTCAGCCCTAAGTGTTGTGTCATCAACACTGTTCCAACCTTGTAAATGTTGTTCTAATAATGTTTCCATCATATCAATATGGCTTGAATCAGCATTTAACGCAGGAATATATTCATAGTGTTCACCACCCGCTTCCATAAAGTAATCACGGTTTTCAATACCTATTTCTTCAATGGTTTCTAGACAATCTGCTGAAAAACCAGGACAAATCAATTGAACTGATTTTATACCTTGTTTAGGTAATGCCATAAGGGTCTTATCAGTGTAGGGTTGTAACCATTCTTCACGACCAAAACGTGACTGAAAACTGACAAGGTATTCATCTTCATTTAATCCTAAATTTTCTGCTATTAATCGAGAAGTTTTATAACACTCGCAATGGTAAGGGTCACCATTAAGAAGATATTTTTTAGGAATACCATGATAAGTAAAAATTAACTTATCGGCACGCCCATTTATTTCCCAATGTTGACGAATTTTATCTGCCAATACTTGAATATACATTGGAAAATCATGATAGTGATTGATGAAACGCAATTCAGGTATTAAACGTTTTTTTGCTAAACTCGCCGCAACTGCATCAAAAGTAGACGCGGTTGTAGAAGCACAATATTGTGGATAAAGCGGTAAAACTAATAATTTTCTTACCCCTTGTTTTAGCATTTTATCAATCACTGAATCAATAGAAGGAGAACCGTAACGCATGGCAAATTCAACTACTGTATTTTCACCATGTTTTTGTTGTAGTTTTTTTCGTAAAGCATCGGCTTGATCTTGGGTATGAAATAGTAGTGGCGAACCTCGCTTAGTCCAAACAGTACTGTATGCTTTAGCAGAGCGTTTAGGTCTAATATTTAAAATAACTAAATTTAAAATCATCCACCATAGCAAACGTGGAATTTCGACCACGCGAGGGTCCCATAAAAATTCGCGTAAATACCTTTTTAATTCGGCTCTTTTAGGGGCGTCTGGTGTACCCAAATTGGTAATTAGAATACCAATTTTATCAGGTTGTTTATGGGTGAAATTTGAACTGTTTTGGTATTTCATTTCTAAACTCTACATCATGTCATAACTCTAAAGTTCATAGTTTACCCAGTCTAGAAAGAATAAACAGCATTTTCGTTATATCTAATATAAGTTTATCGCGATCTGAATATTTATTGATCTTCTGCAATTAAATTTTGTTCAACATAAAAAGAATCATTCGTGAAATTAAAATAGTAGGAAGTTAAATTGATAACATAGAGCACTATAATAAAGTGAAACAAAGCAAAAAATAAAGCCTGTAGAATATATTGTAAATATAAATTTATACTCTACAGAGGCTTTTTTTATTGATTAATCGTTTAGTACAGGCTCATCCCACGAAAGATGATGTTCACTTAAAACAACTAAATTTTCACTATTAATCAAACGCTGAGAAGCAGTATATCCAAGTATAGTCTTCACAGAGTCGTCAGGGCGGCTTGAAATAACAGCCGTTTCATCTGATGAGAAGTTACACAAACCACGGGCTATTTCTTCGCCTTTTTCATCATAAACATGAAGTACATCGGCTCTTTCAAAATCACCGTGTATTGAAACAACATCATGACATGATACGCCATCATCTGAATCATATAATGCATCAGCCACAGCTTGTTTAATCACAAGGCTGCCAGCCATTTGCAAGCGATCTGTTAGCCAAATATTCCATGCCGATGACGGTGACGAGTGCGCAATACATTTAGTATGTTTACGTTCACCGCGAAGAATTGCCGTAACAGGTGCTTCCATTGTTCCTCTTGCAATAATAGTAGTACAGCCAGCATTTTGTGCCATATTAGCTGCTTGTAGTTTAGTTAGCATGCCACCGGTACCCAATGAGCTAGTTCCGCTTGCCGCTTCCATGTAGCTACTCACATCTTCAATAGATTCGACAAAAACAGCCCCTTCTTCTGAAGGATCGCGATCATACACACCATCAATGCAAGTTAATATAAATAGGTATTCTGCGCCAATCATCTGGGCAACTTTGGCAGCAAGTCTATCGTTATCGCCAACACGAATTTCTTCGGTGGTCACAGTATCGTTTTCATTAACAATAGGCATTACGCCCTGCTTAATTAAACGATGAACAGTGTTTTTTACATTGAGAAAACGACGTCGACTTTCTAAATCATCAAGTGTCACTAATACCTGTGCAATATCAAAACCATACTCTAAAGCAATTTGTTTATATGCGTGCATTAAAATAGGTTGTCCACAAGCAGCGGCAGCTTGTTTGTCTTGAACACTGGCGTTTTCGACACTGCAGCCTATTGTATTAAGGCCAAGTGCTACCGATCCGGATGACGTAAGCACTACTTCATAGCCTTGATCGCGAAGCGAAGATATATCGCTCAGAAGTCCGTGCATAAAAGCGAAGCTCGGTGTTAAGTTTTTAACGTTTGCTAAAAGGCTAGAGCCTACTTTAATAACAATACGTGGTTTATTTCGTGCGGGTTTTGTACTTTTAGGTTCTTCAAGTGTAGACACATTGATCCTTAATTTGATTAATAAAATTACATACCTGTTATGAACTAATTAATTTACTTTACAATACCAGTTCAAAATACCAGGTATAAGCGTAATGTTTCTGAAAATATAACGATATTGTCTAATACTAATAAATCAGTTGTCATAATAACTAAAGCAGAACAAACTGAATTAAAAAATAGGCAAATATAAAATTGCTGACACGTTTATAAAAACGTTAGGATTTGACAAATATCGACAAATGAGAAGAGGTATCATACACCCAAAATCATAATTTTTCAATTGTACTTTAAATGGACTCTTTAAAAGCAAACGTTAATAATTCAATATTTTTATAGAAAATCACACAATTCGGCGATTAAACTGCATGACTCATTCTCGCTCCTTTTGACGATGCCCGTTCAAGCGACAATCAAATATTTTAACGGCAAGCCTAGGTTCTTCTGAACTACAGGCATGAAATTTTGTTCGAAACTACCTAAAAATCGGTCTAATTGATTATTTTGTTTTTTAGCTTGTGCAATGAATTCATTTAAGTCGTCAATATGCTGT
>Ga0055584_100003983_pt1 | contig 14474 bp, 13 predicted proteins | sample OSDHelmetaG_FD_58716 | JGI IMG/M metagenome (GOLD analysis project Ga0055584, IMG submission 58716) | Pelagic marine sediment microbial communities from the LTER site Helgoland, North Sea, for post-phytoplankton bloom and carbon turnover... | ecosystem: Environmental > Aquatic > Marine >... | reverse complement strand
ACATCTTGATTTGTAGTATTTGATCATATTGAAGCAGTATAATTGCATTCGAGCATTATTCTATCTAAAATAATGCCTTCAGAACGCTTAGATATGAAATCTATGTAAGGGTTTGTGTGCAACCCGATCAACTTTCTGGTAGATACGCTAATTTTACAATTCACCATGAAGAGTCCTTCAGACTTATGGGTATTACAGAAATGATAGTTGTTCTTGAATGATTAATACTTAAAATCATTTATACTATTTCAATTTGAAGGTGTTGCATTAGATTTTAAAAAGAAATTGTTAGGATTAAGTCATGAGCGATACATTTAACCTTCGATGAACGGACTACGAGAGTACTCAAAGAGTGTGAATCACGAAAGTGGGTGGGTTGGAAAGAAGCATAGCTGTTCGCAAGTCGCTGATGCTTTAGCGGAGGCACAAGCTATGGCGCATGTTTTAACGCAGAGATTGACAAATGTTATTCAAGTATATGCGACATACTCAAGCTTAAGTGGGTTTATAACTATTCTTCCTCATTAGAATCCAATTGATCTACCAAGGAAAGAACCCATAAAATTACCTTTGGGCTTAGATACTTGGAGATTCCGGCTTTTCTTTGTGCTGTTTTTAGAATATTGATGTTTTTATAATGCATGTTTCTTTCCTCAGCTATTTCTAGATACTCCTCCCAATCATTACCAGAAATTATATCGAATTGCGCTCGCATAATATCTAAATCAGTTGGGTCATTTATATCGTACTTGGGCATATGTAAGTTAATTTTTGTTGTTGATCTGTTTTCTATAACATTAAGGTCACCAACTCCTTCATTGCAACCATCAATAAAGCCTAAAAATACAGTTCCCTTTCTAATTTCACAGCCTGATGGTAGAATAGTTTCTGTTCTAGAGCTATAATGCACCCCATCAATATGTATTAAGAAAAGACATCACCAATTAGATCCTCAATTTTACCCAAGCCATGAACATTGATTTTAGAGGATTTGTTTTTTAAACCCTTCATGTTGTATTTCGAAATATAAATTTCTTCGAAACCCAACCTTGCCGCTTCTTCAATTCTTTGCTCAATTCTATTTACGGCCCTAATTTCACCAGTTAATCCAACCTCACCAGTAAAGCAAATTTTGCTGTTGACAGGAATGTTTTGAAGAGAAGAAATAAGTGACGAAACAATTGAAAGATCAATAGCTGTATCATGGACCTTTAAACCACCAGCCATATTTAAAAAAACATCGTTTTGACCAAAGAACAAACCAGCTCTTTTTTCTAATACAGCCAACAGCATACTCAGTCTTCTTAGATCAAAACCAGTTGCAGACCTTTGTGGTGTGCCATAAATAGCTTGGCTTACCAGTGCCTGTGTTTCAATAAGCATTGGTCGCATACCCTCTACCGTTACAGCAACGGTGCTTCCACTTAGCGTATCGTCGCTTTGAGAGAGTAGAAGTTCGGAAGGATTTTCGACCTGTCTTAAGCCATAAGACTCCATAGCATAAATACCCATTTCGTCAGTAGAACCAAATCTATTTTTTTTAGTCCTTAATATTCTATAAATGTGATTACGATCACCTTCAAATTGTAACACAGTATCAACAATGTGTTCTAAAGTCTTTGGCCCGGCAATAGAGCCCTCTTTATTGATGTGACCAATTATGAAAACAGGGACGTTGGTTTCTTTTGCAAATTGTTGCAGATCAACGGTACATTCTCTTACTTGAGATATGCTTCCGGGAGCTGATTCAACAGCCGGTGATACAATCGTTTGGATTGAATCAATGATAAGTATGCTGGGTTTTAATGCATGAGCCGTTTTTAAAATCTTACTTAGATTTGTTTCAGTCAAAACATGGCATTTGTCATTATTTATTCCAATTCTATCGGCTCGCATTTTTATTTGCTCTGCACTTTCTTCTCCAGAAACGTATAGAATCTCAAATTGACTTTTTAATGCCAATTGTAACAACAAGGTAGATTTACCAATTCCCGGATCACCACCAACTAAAATTATGGAGCCAGGGACAAGACCTCCACCAAGGGTTCTGTGTAATTCCTTATCGGTAAGAGGTAGCCTGTATATATTATTTTGTATAACATTTTGAATAAGTGTTGGAGTCTGTTCGTTGGATTCTTTTAACCAAGAGGCTTTTTTCTTTTCACTTTTTGATTGTGGTACTATAATTTCTTCGACATAGGTGTTCCATTCATCGCAAGTGGAGCACTTTCCCTCCCATTTGGAATTTTTATGTCCACAATTTGAACATATGTATACTTTTTTTGTCTTCATACTAGGTTTAAAAAACTAAATTGATAATTTTATAGAATATTTCAATCTATAATGTGACTTTATTTCCACTACCATGTCAAAAGTGTGTATTACGAATATAAAGATACACAGTCTCCACGAAAAGAAATTTTTAAAAAGAGATTCAAGATAGATTGTATTCAAATGGTTTTTTGGGGTTATGCAGGGTGCACGCGAGCTTTCGTTGGTGCCCTGCTCTTATTTTATACATGTTTTAGTTATTCGTTTAATACAGATTTTATTAGTTGCAGTGGGTTGAGAAACCAACAAAGTCAACAAAGATATAACTAAGGAAGTGCAATAAAATTATTTTTATCTTGGGTTCAAAAAAAATAATATGAAGTTTTTCAAATATACTCTCTATTTATTACTGGTTCTATTTGTGGCCGGTTTTATAACCATAAAGGTAATGAGTGAGCCAAAACCAAGTGCAGAAGCAGATGCTTTGGCAACAGAAATTTTGTCAGTTATTAATAAGAGTGCTTTTGATACATTACCTTATCTACGATGGGAGTTTTTCAGAGAGGGACAAAAGTACTTCTGGGATAAGAAAAACAATAAAGCAATTATTGAATTTGCAGATTACAAAGTTTTGTATAATCTAAATACAATGAATGCCCAGTGTTATAAAAATGGACAAATGCTTGACGGTGATGCACATGAGGCGGCGAAACAAAAGGCATGGTCCAATTGGTGTAATGATTCATTTTGGATGATAGCACCATTTAAATTGTTTGATATAGGAACAACCCGAAAGGTGGTAACGATTGATAACAAGAGACACTTGATGGTTGAATATTCTTCTGGAGGAGTGACGCCAGGAGATTCCTACCTTTGGATTTTGGACGAAAACCAAAGACCTTACGGTTGGAAAATGTGGACAAGTATATTGCCAATTAAAGGGATCTATAATGCTTGGTCTGGATGGCAGACTTTTGAAGGAATTCAGTTTTCAACAACACATGACTTTTTTGGTAAAGAGGTCACAATGAAAAACGTGTTGGCTGCCAAGACGTTAAAAGAATTTGGTTATGATGAAGACCCATTAAAGAATATATAGTTGTAACCCTAGGTTCTACCGATTAAAAAGTATACACTTAACCTTCTTTAAGAGATTCAAAAAAATGATAATTTTCTTGTTTTTTAGTTTTATGTAAACCTTATAAAGAGAGAAATAGTCCAGATCTTTTTTTGGACCAGTTGATGCAAGAACTTGTAATTAATTTTTAATTGCAGTCAGTTTTTTTACATTATCCTATAGGATAGTTTTGTCGCACACTCTATACGTTATATCAGCGTTAGTCAACGGGTAATTTTTAATCTGGCTTAATCCAAGACTAGAAAAGGCCATAAAGTTTCTAGCACAATACAATCCTACAAGGCGATAAATACCTGATTGCTCTTTCGTAGTTTCTTTATTTAGAATGCATTTTGTTGTGTAGGTTGAAAATAGGTTCTGGCTAACTCTTTTTGGATTAATATATAAGCGTATTTAGAACATTTTTTCCTGCCAGAGACTCATTTGCCTGGCGATTGTTTACAACATGTTTAAAAAGTTCAGATTTGCAATCACATATAAAATCAAAGACTAATCGCATATTGGCTTCCGTTAGCCAGTTTCCTTGTGTTGTTAAATAGCTTTTAACTGATTCAAAGTGGCTGCCATTCGTTAATTGTATTCTAAAACAAGCTTCTTCTTTAAGGACTTGTGGAGGGACGTTGCTGTTGTCCGAAACCATTATGTAAAGAATTGTTTCTTTTGGGTTTGAAGAAATAGTTTCAACTATAACTTTTTCTTTTTCCAGCAGAGAGCTCTTATTATTATAAACGTGGGAGGTGATGAACCTAATGGTGTTGGTTGATTATTCTGAATCGGAATAGGCTTATCAGTTGAAACAATTAAGTACTTTTCGCCATTAGGACCATATTTGTTATTTATAAACCTTGCGAAGGCATCAATAAATACCACTTTGTTTTTAACCGTTGGTCTTTACAGTGACTGTTTAAAGCCAACTTTTACAAATTTAATATCTTGTTGGCTATATAAGTTTATTGAACAAAAAGCTAAAACGAATAGAAGGCACCACTTAAGGTTAATCTAGGATTTCTTTTTGAATATATTCCAAGTATTTTACTAGTTGATTGGTTTTTTCTTCTCTCTTTTTAGCTTTTTTAATTGCCTCTTTGGTCACTTTTTCTGCTTCTTGGTGTTTGTCGCATTTCATTAACAGTTGAATATACTTTAAATAGTTTAGCGTTGAGTCCTCTTTTTTAACCAATGCCTTTGCAAGTTCACTTGCATATTCATTGCTTTCAGGTACGTAAGAAAAACTTTCATCTAAAACAGATAAATGCACACTATATAATTCAACATCTTTTTTCCCAAATTTCTTTAAAAACGCTTTAGAAAGATCAGACCATTCATTGTAGTTAGACATTAGTTCATGGTACTTCAATTTGGCAATAAAGTTGAACCTTTTAGTGTTACCTGCTTTAGATTCTTTGTAGTTATTAATTGCATCTATTAACAAATCTTCAAATTCAAACTCTACAGCCTTGTTAACAGTTTCCAAACAAGCTGCTTCGACTTTTTTTTCATAGTCCTCTTCTGATGTTTGGTTTATTGCATTTTTGCGTAATAAAATCAATTCTTCAAAAATTTTAGAATCTGATTCAATGAGTGCAGCCATTAAAAATTTAGATTTTTGATCTTTTGAGATATTAGGATTAGAATCCAAATAGTCGTTTGATATTTTCAAGCTTGGTTTACCAACCTTATTTAGCTCTGTAACATAGTTGAGCATTAAGTCAAAGTCTCTATTTCCAGCTTCATATGATTCAACATATTGACCACTTTTATCAAATCCTGCAATTGCGTTTTTTGCCAAAGTAATTAATGCTTCAACTTGTTTTCCACCCAAAGACTTCTTAATCAGCTCACCTTCCCCTGATACAAAAAATAATGTTGGATAAGCAGATACAGGAAACTTTCTTCCGAAGGCTATTCCTTCCTTCTCTTCCATGTCCATTTTTATACTGATGAAGTTTTCATTAAAGTACATACCTACCTTTTCTTGTGTGAAAACATTTTTTGCCATGGCTTTACAAGGACCACACCATTTGGCATATGCATCGACAAAAATAATCTTGTCTGTTTTTTGGGCCTCTTCTAAAGCCTCATCCCATGTTCCATGAAAAAATGAGATACCTTGGCTGAACGAGATAGTTGCGATTAATAGAATAGCACAAACAGAAAATAATTTTGACATAAATAAATATTTACAATTGAATAGGAAAAGATCCTTTGTTTCGAAACAAAGATGCGCAAAAACAAGACCGAAATCCATTAAACGGATTCTTTTTAACCTTAAAAAGAATCAATTTAACAAGAAAATAACGATTTATAGTACTAATGGCATGGAAGTCATAATCATATTTAAATAAGGAATGTCAACACTAATAATTAGATTTGCCTATAATAGAAATTAGAGATGGGAATATCGAAAAGGGACATTTTTTTAAATAATATAGGCCAAACAAGTACTTATTCTTTGGCACTAGAGGTTGGTCGAGCTGAGGGCATATTCATTTATGATACATCGGGAAAAAGATATTACGATTTAAATTCTGGTATTTCTGTGAGTTCATTAGGTCATAGGCACCCAAAAGTAATTAATGCTATAAAGGATCAATTGGATAAACATATGCACACAATGGTTTATGGTGAGCACATTCAATCATCACAAGTCGAATTTGCTGAACTTTTGAAAAACCAATTGGATCCATCACTTAATTGTATTTATTATTTGAACTCGGGAAGTGAGGTATTAGAGGTTGCTATGAAACTGGCAAAAAGGGCAACAGGGAGATATGAGATTATATCATGTTCAAATGCATATCATGGAAGCACTCAGGGTTCTGAATCTTTGAGGTCTGACCATGACTACTCAAGAGCATTCTTGCCACTTTTACCAGGGGTTCGACACATTGAATTTAACAATGAATCGGATTTAGAAAAAATAACATGTAGAACGGCAGCGGTAATACTCGAACCAGTACAAGCAGAGGTAGGAATACGCTTGCCGTTAAATGATTATCTCGGAAAAGTGGAGCAAAGATGTAAACAGACCAACACCTTATTTATTCTTGATGAGATACAAACAGGCTTTGGACGAACGGGCTTATTGTTTGCGCATCAAAAATATGGCGTTATTCCTGACTTAATGTGTATCGGAAAGGCAATGGGTGGAGGCATGCCAATTGGTGGACTGGTGGGAGATAAAAGGCTAATTAATTTGTTTGCAAAGAACCCTGACCTTGGACATATTACTACATTTGGTGGACACCCCGTTACGTGTGCTGCTGCGTTAGGTGGTTTACAAGCATTATTGAATGAAAAAATAGTGGATTCAGTTTTAGAAAAGGAAGCTTTTATTATGTCTAAATTACAGCATGATATAATCAAAGAAGTCAGAAGCTCGGGCATGATGATGGCTGTAGAACTTACGAAAAGAAAGTACTTGAAACATGTAGTTAATAATTGTTTTGAACACGGAGCCCTTATAGATTACTTTCTATTTAATAACAAGTCATTTCGATTAGCTCCACCATTGATATATACATTAAAACAACTTGATAAAGCGTGCGATATATTATTGCGCGCAATGGATTTTGCACAAGCTAAATATAAGTAAAAAACGATGAAGGGACTTCTGTTATTTTGTATTTTAAATGTAGTGTTATTTACATCATGTTCGAAGGGACGTCTTGTTCCGTCTGACCAAGCGGACACATCATCCGTTCTTTTTTATGGTGCTGACCCAACTGGCCAAAAAGACGCTTCTGGCGCTTTTCGAAAAGCACTATCAAGCAATCATGTTATGCTTATAGTTCCCAGAGGTAAGTATATTATTAATGAAACAATTGAGTTAAAAAAGCACCTGCGCCTGATGCCGGGAGTTGTTATAGAAAAAACGAATGGAGGAAACGATGGACCTATCTTTTGGCTTTCTAAATCATATGCAAAACTGGAAGGGTTAAATAAACGTGTAGAAATAAGATCAAAGAGAACAGTACCCAATGGAATTGTAAAAGTCGGACATCAAAACAGGAAAATCAGAGGGAATAATATTCTTTTTATTGAGGTGGAAAACATCACGATTACGGGTCCTGGTCCCTCAAGAGGAAATGATAACATAGGTTTGTATATGTTTAATGCCCAAGCAAAAGGAGATGGAACAACCACTTCTTATTTCCACACAGTAAACAATGTGATTCTTCAGCATCTAGATTGTGGAATTTTTATTGAAGGAATGTCAAATGCCAATAGCATTAGTAATATTATTCTTAATAGAGTAGGACTGGGGGGTGAGGATGCGGCTATTCATTTGGCAGGAGCTATGGAAAATCGAATATATGACGTTTTCCATCATCACAGTAAAAACGCCACTACGTTACTTTTGAATAGTTACAATGATCAAAACAACACTTTGATAAAACCAAGTTTTAATTATATATCACAAATAGTTTCTGAGCAAGGAGGGGAAAATGCTAAATGTGCAGATATTAAGTCAGGTTATTCTAATAGTATAGGTTTATTGTGCAACTCTAACGGAGGGAGTATACGATTTGACAATTTTAAAACTGACAAAAACACAATGCAGATTAATTGATGAAATTTCTGGCTCACATATTTGTCTTCAGTTGTTTTTTTCCTTTTCTAGACTTTATAAGAATTGGAACAGATACGCAACCAAATTCCATGTTCTTGGGGACAATAATTTTATTCGTTTCATCGCGACAAAAAATGAATACACCTTTGCTGCTATTGTGGTTGACTTTTGCCATTTCACTGGTTTTTGCCTTTACTTCAAATGTAGATGCGTTTTTAACCATCAAACTGATTTTAAACTACCTATCTCCGCCAATAGTTGCTACGGCAGCGTATATCATATTTACAAAAACAGAATACCGTCTCTCTTTTATGCTTTTTATGACTTTTATGTTTATATATTTTGTAGTTGGATTTGTTCAGGCGTATTTTATCAATGACTTTATGACCATACTGTTGAACGAGGGAAGAGGTATTTTGGTAGGCGGAAGAGGTGTTGTATCGTTGACAACAGAACCAGCATTTTATGGAAGTACTTGTTTGTTTTTTATTGTTTATTCAATATTAAACTATAGCAAAACGCAAAACATTATTGCTTGTATATTTCTGTTATTTCAAACACTTGTCTTGGCTAGATCTACGGTGTCTGTTGCCATTCTAGGTCTTTCAATAATTATTTTTGGAGTGGTTCAACTGTTGAAGTTGCGCTTGGTTTATGTTTCTTTTTTAGCAATTATATTTATTGTTTTAGCTTTAAATGCCCAAACAATAATTAATTCAATTGAAACAACAAGAACGGGAAGGGTTTTGGCAACGTTTATAAAAGACCCAGCGAAGGTTGCTCAAATTGATGGAAGTATAGCGATGAGAGCAAGTAATACATTTGCACCATATTTTGTAATTCGCCATAACAATTTCCTACCGATGGGATATGGTCGATTTTTAATAATGCTTCGTAAACTAAATAGTGAAGGGAAATACAAGGCTATAATTACAAAAGAAACATTAAGACAGCGCGAAAGGATTGTTGGAGGCTTGAATATGGTCTTATTTCAATTGGGTTTTTTAGGGCTGTTCCTTCCTTTATCTATATATTTGGCATTTAAACCATTATTGCACAAAAGTGCAGTAATGTTTGCCTTGATTTTATTTGTGACGATTTTGTTTACACAGATACAACTTATGCACGCTATGATCGGGTTTATAATTGCAAGTGCAGTTTTTCAGGGCAAACTATATGAGCAAACAAAAAAGAAAGGAACATCAGGGTGACAAAACTCACCATAACAAAAATGAATTATGAGTAAGATGGATAATTATTATGTTGCTATAATGGCGGGAGGTGTTGGATCAAGGTTTTGGCCGGCGAGCAGAGAGGATCTGCCTAAGCAATTTCTTGACATTTTAGGAGTAGGCAAGTCTTTAATAAGGTTAACTTTTGAGAGGTTCCAAAACATTATTCCCGCAGATAGAATCTTTGTTGTTACAAACAAGACTTATAAAGGATTGGTTCTGGAACATATTCCAGAAATGCCGGAAGCGAATGTAATAACAGAGCCATCAAGAAATAATACTGGCCCATGTGTTGCTTACACAGCTATGCGACTGAAAGCAATAAATAAAAATGCATGCTTTGTTATTGCTCCTTCAGATCATGTGATACTGAAAGAAGAGTTTTTCTTGGATAAAATTGTTCAGTCTTTGGACTATGCATTTCAAAATGATGTTATTTTGACAATGGGAATTCAGCCTACAAGACCAGATACGGGTTATGGTTATATAGAATCCTCCAATAAAGTGACAGAAAACGGGGTGGAAAAAGTAAAATCCTTTAGAGAGAAGCCAAACCTAGAAGTGGCGCAACAATACGTCGACAATGGGTCTTATTATTGGAATGCAGGAATATTTGTTTGGTCAGTTGATACAATATTGAAGAGTTTTAAAGAAAATGCAGCTGATATTTATAACATTTTAAATAAGGATTTCTCTAAGTATAATACAGAAGGAGAGCAAGAATATATAGATGAGGTATATCCACAAACACCAAAGATATCCGTTGATTATGCAATACTAGAAAAAGCACAAAATGTATATACACTACCAGTTGATATTGGCTGGAGTGACTTGGGAACATGGAATGCCCTTCATGCCTTTAAAGATAAAAATGAAGAAGGTTCCGTTGTTATAGGAAAAAATACAATGTTGATTGATTCAACAGATTGTATAGTAAGGTCTGATGCTGAAAAGTTGGTTGTAATTAAAGGGCTTGAAGATTATATTGTTATTGATGAAAAAGATGTTTTACTGATATATCCAAAAAGCGAAGAACAAAATATTAAGGCTTTGCGCCAATCGATAGATAATCCAGATTTTTTATAAAAATAGTGAAACAAAAACGCATATTAATAGTCGCTAATACCACTTGGAATATATACAAGTTTAGACTAAATGTTATTCAGCTGTTTCGAGAAAAAGACGACCAAGTATTTGTTGCATCACCAATAGATGAGTTTATTTCTTATAAAGAAGAATTTCCTTCTGTTATTCACATAGATTTAAAAAGACTTAAAAGAGACCATACACATCCGATAAATGATTTGTTATCAATTTTTGAATTAAAAAAAATATACAAATCAGTAAGCCCTGATGTAATAATTCACTATACACATAAAGCAAACATCTATGGAGGAATAGCAGCGTGGATGGCTCATAAAAAATCGATAGCGGTTGTTACTGGTTTGGGGTATGCCTTTTTACATAAAGGGCTGATCAATCGGATAACCAAATTGCTATACAAAATGACTAAGGGAATTCATCAAAAAATCATTTTTGAAAATGAGGATGACATGAATTTTTTTATTGACTCTAAGCTTGTTCAAAAAGAAAGAGCGGGGTTTGTGAATGGATGTGGGATCGATGTTGATGATTACAAACCAGTTCCAAAAAAAAGTGATTATCCAAAACGCAGATTCACATTTATAGGCAGGTTGTTGAAAGACAAAGGAATAAATGAATTTCTACAAGCGTCTGCAATATTAATGAAAACCAGCAATGGTTTAGAGTTTAGGATAATAGGAGAGTTTGATGAAGGCAACCCTTCTATGGTTGATAAAAGCTTACTCTTTGATTATATCAATAAGGGTATTGTTCAATATTCAGGTTTTGTTAATGACATAAAACCACAAATAGCTAAAAGTGACTGTATTGTATTGCCAAGTTATAGAGAAGGAATGCCTAGAGTAATTTTGGAAGCGCTTGCTATGGCTAAACCAGTAGTGACAACAGATGTGGCAGGTTGTAGACAAACAGTAGAACATGGAATTAACGGATACTTGGTTAAAGATAGGGATGTTCAATCACTAGTGCATGGTATTCGACAGATAATGGCATTAAATGAAAAACAATTGCTTAAAATGGGGCAGAAATGGCGAGAAATGGCGATCAAACATTTTAATTCAAAAAAAATCTCTATGGAACTTTATGAAATCGTTTCACAAGTGTATTTTTGTGCCTAAATAATTCAATATGAAGATGGTACAGATTTTTTTATTTGTAATACTATTTGCTTGTAATAACACTTCAAGCCCAGACACAGCAGCATCAAAGTCATCAACAGAAGCCACCGATAAAATGGAAAAAGTAGCCAACGGAGACCAAATGGAGCCGGTTTTAGGTGGACCAGCTGACTTTTCAGTAACCGTTGAAGGTGCAAAAGACGCGACGTCTTATTTGATCGGCTTTGTGGCAGAAGGTCATTTTAGGGTAGATTCCAGTGACTTTAAAAGTAGCAAAGTAAATTTCGAGAACTCAAAAGGTTATCCACAAGGGTTGTACTATGTTTCATTGCCCTCTAATGAATTTGTGCAAATAATACTGGGAAAGGATCAAAAATTTGAAATGGTATGCAATTCAAGTGATTTGATTAATTCCATGACTGTTAAAGGTGCAAAAGAAAACGAATTGTATTATAAAAACTTAAAATTTGAATCTTCATATAACCCACGATACAGATCAATAAGTACTCAGTTGAAGGGAATAGCAGATAAACAAAGTGGTGCATATAAAACGGTACTTAACCAAAGGGTGGAACTAGAAAAAGAAAGAACCGCCCACTTAAATGAGTTATATAGTGGCAATGAAGATCTGTTGTTTGTACAATTTAAAAAAGCAGGACAGAATCCAACAATTAGAGAAACGGGAACCGATGAAGAGAAGGTTTATCATTACAGAAAAGAATTCTGGGATAATGTTGATTGGTCTGACATAAGGCTGATACGTACACCTGTTATAATCAATAAGCTAAAGCGTTACTTTAATGAGATAACACCACAAAGCCCAGATTCTATAATGAGCTCAGCGAATATGTTGATTGATCAAATCTTAGGTTATCCAGGATATTATAAATTTATAACAAACTGGATCGCGATACAGTTTGAGCCGACCAAAACAAACCTCATGGATCCAGAGGCAGTATTTGTAAACATGATACAAAAGTACTTCACGCATGAACGCGCATTTTGGGCAGATTCGGTAGAGGTTTATGGACTTCAACAAAGAGCTGGTGAGATGGCTCAAAGTCTTGTAGGGTTAAAGGGACCAGATGTTGTGTCAACAAACGAAAAGGGTGAAACAAAATCGATCTATGAAAAGACGGCAGATTATATTGTTGTTTATTTGTATAATCCCACATGTGAACACTGTATGAAAGAGTCACCTCTATTAGTGGATTGGTATAATAAAAACAAGGCCAATAATCAAGTAGATGTATATGCAATTGCAATTGACACAAATGATGAAGAATGGAAAGCATATATAAAAAAGAACAAAATGTCATTCACCAATGTCCACGACCCAACAAACAGGTCTATTTATGCAAAATACTATGTTGATATAACCCCTGAAGTTTATGTTCTTAACAAAGAACGGAGGATTATAGGAAAAAACTTAAAGGTATTTCAAATAGACACAGTGATAGAGAGAGATCGCCAGGGGCAATAAAAAAGACCGTTCGGAAAGAACGGTCCACTAAGCTTTTCAAAAACCCATTGATTAAGGTAAAAAACTCAATCTCTGTTATACATTGTTCAAATAACATGCCGTTTTTTTGTAATGTGTTATGTGTTCATACATATAAGAATAGTATTGTAGATGCCAATTGTTATGTAAATGCTATCATTTTTGATTATTGTTTTAAAATAGGCTACATTTGCAAAACTTTTTTCATGCATTTGGCCTCGAAATAAGATCATTATAACTTATTGGCAACCAATTAAATAGCACTGAAAACAATAAATTAAGAATAATATTATTTATACATTACTAAGTATTAAGAATTTACAATGGCTCTAATAGGAAAGATTAGGAAAAACTTTTGGTTTGTATTATTGCTTTTAGGATTAGCACTGGCAGCATTCATTATGATGGATATGACAGGGTCAAGTGGTCCTGGAGGTGCAGTTACAAGCATGACAATGGGAAATGTTGATGGTCAAAAGATCAATTATCAAGATTTTTCAAGAACAGAACAGGCTTATTATAGAAATGCAGGTACAGACATTTTCCAAAAAAGAAAGACAATTTGGGATTTTTATGTTGAAAACGCATTGGTAAACAAAGAAGCAGATGCTTTAGGTTTGAATGTTTCTAGAGAAGAATTGATGGATCTTCAATTTGGACCAAACCCAAGTCAAATAATCCAAGCAAACTGGAGGAACCCACAAACTGGTCAATTGGATGTAGCTACACTACAGCAGTTTAGAAATACACTTGAGGCTGGCGAAGCATTGAATCCAGAGTTTGAGGCATATTGGGGAGAGCAGGAAAAGCAAATTGTTAAAGACGCACTTCAATCTAAATTGAATACTTTAATCAACAAAGGAGTTTATACACCTTCTTGGATGGCTGAAGAGTCTTTCAAAATGGAAAATTCTAAAGCGGATTTTAAATATGTAAAAATTCCTTTTGATAATATTGACGGCTCAGACGTTGAATTGACAGATTCGGATTTCAAATCTTATATGAATGATAATAAAGAATTGTATGAAGAAACTGAAGAATCAAGAGTTATTGAGTTTGCATCATTTAATGTTACTGCATCCGAAGATGACAAAGAAGCTATAAGACAATCATTAACAGACTTAAAAGCAGAGTTTGTAAAAACAGAGCTTGAAAGAACAACAAGTGATTCTTTATTTGCGACATCTAACAGAGGATCTTATTCTCACATATATGGAACAATAGATCAGTTACCAGAAGTTGCAAGAGAACAAATTGCTGCCTTGAATTCAGGCGAAGCATATGGTCCTTTTGAACAAAGTGGTAATATGTTGGTGGTTAAGTTAATTGACAAAAGAGTTTATCCAGATTCAGTATCTGTAACACACATTCTTAAAAATGCGGTTAGAACGGATGTTGCTGCAGTTGCAAAAGCAAAGGCAGTTATTGACTCAATTGAAAATGCATACAAAAAAGGAGGCAAGAGTTTTAAAGACTTAGCCAAAGAACATAGTGATGACCCAGGTGTGGTTGATAATGAAGGGTTCTATGAATCTTT
>Ga0055584_100003982_pt1 | contig 14477 bp, 10 predicted proteins | sample OSDHelmetaG_FD_58716 | JGI IMG/M metagenome (GOLD analysis project Ga0055584, IMG submission 58716) | Pelagic marine sediment microbial communities from the LTER site Helgoland, North Sea, for post-phytoplankton bloom and carbon turnover... | ecosystem: Environmental > Aquatic > Marine >... | reverse complement strand
CATTTTGATTTGCGTCCCAATGTTACTGGAGTATATTATTTACGATTTAGTGCCATTGGTTATAGCAGCACACATACATCAGAATTTGAAATTACAGACTCTTCATTCAGCAAAGATTTTGGCAATATCACCCTTGAAGAAGAAATCACTATGCTCAATGAAGTGGTCATAAAAGCTTTGAGGCCTCAAGTACAGGCCGAGAACGGGAAGATTGTTATGAGAGTGGCTGGAAGCTCTCTTGCTTCTGGAAATTCTGCTTACCAAATGCTCACACAAGCACCAGGGGTTTCGACTACCCAAAACGGTGATTTTCAAATTAATGGCAAAAACGGAGTTGCTGTTATGATAGATGGTCGTCCAACTTATTTTTCTTCTGATGAGCTTAAAACCCTACTCGAGAACATGCCTGCAGAAGACATAGAAAATATAGAAGTTATTACAAGCCCATCAGCAAAATATGATGCTGAAGGCAATGCAGGAATACTGAACATTACCTTAAAAAAGAATAGTCTATCGGGTATTAATGGGAGTGTTTATGGAGGTATCAAAGTAGGTCAACAAACGCTTTTTAATAGTGGAGTCAACCTAAATTATAAAAAGGGGAAATGGAATTCTTTTTTAAATATAGATGCTTCACAACGAGGGATGGTAAGAGACGCCTTCTCTTACCGCACCTTTCCGGATATTAGCACCTATAGGTATTATAGTCAGGATGGAGTAAATACTAGCAAACGCTTTGTTCCGTCGTTCAAGCTGGGAACCGACTATACCTTAAATGAAAGGCACAGTTTGGGGATTATGGGGAGTTTTTCGCACCAAAATCACAGACAAGTCTGGAATCTAAAAAGTCTTGGAATGATGAACAACAATACCTCTGTAGATATCGATGCAAAAAACCATATGGATGAAAGTATTGGAAACACACAAATCAACCTTCATTATACCGGTAAGCCTGATACTTTGGGAACACGTATATCTGCAGATATCGATTACGTTAGGCTAAACAAGGAAAGTGAATCACAATTTAAGAATCAATATTGGTATTCAGAAGATGGTTCAGACCCTTTTGAAGCCTTATCCAACGAAAGCAACTCTGACTACGATATCTATGCTGCAAGAATCGATTTCAGTATGCCTTTGTCTTCTACCTCAACACTTGAAACAGGAGTTAAGGCTAGTAAGGTAATTTCAAATAGTGCTCTTCAGGCCTATTTAGGTATAGGAGAAGGCAGCATTTTAGATCCAGATGGAAGCAATGATTTTAGGTATGAAGAAGACATCTTTGCTGGATATGTAAGCTATAGCAATCGCATTAACGATACCTGGAACATTCAAGGAGGATTGCGCATAGAACAAACAAAAGGCAAGGGACAATCCTTTATCCTCGACCAAACCAATAACAAGGATTATCTAAATCTGTTTCCTAATGTTTCTATTGAACAGCAAGTAAGCGATAATTATAAACTGAATTATTCTTTTAGCAAGCGGATAACCCGCCCTGATTACAAGTTGATGAATCCATTTTTGTTTTACTTAGATCCCAATACGTCCATAGTGGGTAATCCAGATATACAGCCTCAAATATCCAATTCGTTTAAATTGGGACAAACATTCTTAAAAAAATATAATCTCATACTAAGTTACGATTACAACAAAAACTATATGGCAGAACTCCCATCGACAAACCCAACAACTGGTAAAACCACATTATCTATAAAAAACTTGAATTATTTTAAAAGTTATAACGCCACTATAATTGCTCCTATTAAATTGGCGTCCTTTTGGCAAAACAACAACACCTTAGTTTTAACGCAACAAAACTTTGAACTGGATATAGACAATGAAACCATCAAGAACAACAAGTTCTTTTATATGTGGCAGACAAACCATCAAATAAACCTTCCATCAGATTTTAAGTTTGAATTGAATGCCGTTGTTAAAGGGCCAGCAGCTTACGGAATCTATGATGTTACCGGCCAATGGTGGATAGATGCAGGGATTAAACGTTCTTTTATGGACAATAAGCTGAACGTTTCTCTAAAAGCTTCCGATATTTTTAGAAGTATGGACATGACCGTTGATGCCACTTACGGGGGAAACTACTTTAATCTTAAACAATATTTCTGGCAGCAAGCCATAAGCCTTTCCCTTCGATATAATTTTAACAACAGTAACAAAGAAGAAAGAAACATTCGGAAAAATCATTTGGAGGAAATAAATAGAGCTGGAGGTAACTAATTTGTTTATGAAAGAGAGTTTTAGTTGATAAGCATGCATGAATAAAATATTAAATTAGCGTAATGTAGAATTTACAAAAACAGCTTATTATCAAGTTATTTAAGCAGCATTTAAGGCATAATCAATGAGTACTTTAGAAGATCGTTTAGGTTCATACTTTGGAGTAAACAAAGACAGCGATATAGATATTATACGTTCTTTATTTCATAAGGTTGAAGTAAATAAGGGTGATATTTTGTTGAATAGAGGTCAGTATTGCAAAGATTTGTTTTATGTAGAATCGGGTTATTTAAGGTTTTATGTAGAAACAGAACACAAATCCGTAACACAATGGATTACATCCCCAGGTAATTTTGCAACAGATTTATGCAGTTTATTATTTGATTGTTCTTCCCGCTGGAACATAGAGGCTTTAACAAATGGAGAGTTGTACTGTATGAGCAAGTCGGACTACAAATCACTTGGGGAAAGGATTCCACAGTGGTATGAATTAGAGAAACTGTTTATAGCAAAATGTTTTACTGTACTAGAAGACAGGATTTTTAGTCATTTATCAATGAGTGCGGAAGAGCGATACCATCATTTTTTTGAGAGCAACAAAGAGCTTTTCAGTCAAGTTCCGTTACAATATCTTGCTTCTATGTTGGGTATGACAGCAGAGACTTTTAGTCGAATTCGTAGTAAGCGAATATAAAACTTGATTTATATCAAGTATAAATATGAACAACTATAAGATCTTTGTTGAGTATTTAGATTATATAACAACTTAATCATAGGCATCGCAATGGCAAAAGACATCAACACAGAGATTTTAATAAATGCACGTCCTGAACGTGTATGGGCAATTTTGACGAATTATGAATCGTATCCAAAATGGAATCCTTTTATCCGTTCCATTTTGGGAGAGGTTAAGGTTGGCAATAAGATTAACATACGTATTTCATCGGGTTCAAGAGAGATGGGATTTAGTCCCAAGGTACTTAGCTATACAGAACATAAAGTTATTTGTTGGCGAGGTCATTTTCTTATACCAGGAATTTTTGATGGGACGCATCGTTTTGAGCTAATCCCAACGGGAGATGGATGTACGCTTTTTAAGCATAGTGAGCGTTTCACTGGGTTATTATTACCTTTTATGTCTCGTCAATTGGCTAATACAAAACAAGGGTTTGAGGCGATGAATACAAGGCTAAAAGAAGAGTCTGAAAAGGTTGAGTGAGTTGTTTTTATTAAAAGGAAATGCCATGACACCTTTTGTAGGAAAACAATACAGAAGAGGGAAATATGTAGTATGCTTTATGAGAAATTTTCATTATAAAAAAGGTGGGAGTTCCCACCTTAATTTTATTTTAGAATGCACTATATATAGGCTTAACAACAAGCTTCATAGTTGGTTTTCAAAATTCCGATAACTTCATTACGGCTTTTGTTCAATCTGGTTTCCATTCTTTTAAACAAATCAGATTCTTTTCCAGTTTCAAATTTTACATCTTCACTAGTAAGCTTAGGGAATTTTGTTTTTAGAGCTTTTGATTGTTTGTTCCAATCTCCAGAGACTTTAAAAAGTTCGCTTACTTTTTTTTCCACTATTTTTTTTTTGGCTTCCATGATCATGTATTTTAGACAGTACTTCATTGTACTGATACAAAGGTGGCTTATTATACCTTATATAGAGTTACATAAGATGATTTTAAAATTACATATATCACAGATTTTCCAAGTTTTTTTTTCGTTTTTCTCCTATAGTTTTAAAAAAAGAAGGAGATTGCCCTGTAACGTTTTTGAATTGATTGGATAAATGAGCTACACTGCTATAATGCAATTTGTATGCTATTTCTGTAAGGTTTAGTTCATCGTATAATATGAGTTCTTTAACTTTTTCTATTTTGTGTTTGATAATAAAATGTTGAATTGTAATGCCGTTTACTTCAGAAAAGATATTGGAGAGGTATGTGTAGTCGTAATTTAGTTTTTGACTAATAAATTCGGAATAATTGACTTTAGGTATATCTTCCGAATAGTGAATCATTTGAATGATTACTTTTTTAATTTTATCAATAAGTATACTTTTTTTGTCGTCTAATAATTCGAGTCCAGAGACCGCTAAATTGTCTTTAAGTTTTTGTTTTAATTCATCGCTGATTGTTTCTTCAATTTCTATGAGTCCGAGTTGGACACTAGTATAATGTAGCCCTAGTTTTTCCAATTCGAGTTTTACCATGATTTTACATCTCAAACTCACCATATATTTTATATAGAGTTTCATGAGTAATGGCATTGAAGCATTAGTCTTGTTTTTCTAAAGATAATGTTTATTAATGGGTTTGTAATTAGAGACTTATGTTTTTTGCGTGAAGATTGGTAAAAAGTCTTGAAAACGTTTTTTATTGTTGGGAATGGGTGTGAATTATGTAGATTTACCGATATTGTTTTTAAAGAAGTTATCAGGTTTTCTTGAGCTTATTCGAAAACAAATAAAACAACATGTATGCCTTACATTTTTTTAAAAGTGTTAAAAAAAAGGGGGAGCGAGTCTATGGCTCACCTTTGTTATAATTTCACATTTACAGACTTTTCTCTACAGAACCTAATTTTTATTTAAAAATTAGGTTAGATAAAACTACAACTCAGTTTATATAGTAAGACAATTCTAAAGTTAAAAATCTCTAAAACTTAAACACATATATTATACCGTTATAAAAAGCTAACTCTTTTTGAAGATTAATTAAAAAACTCCTATTGATAAACATTAAAGATTCTCGAAAAATCAATCTATGTTAATCTCAAATTATTAAGTTTAGTAATTATTAATGTTTAATATTTATAAAGCAAACCTATCTCTGTTTAAGAATAAGTTCATTACTTATTTCCTTTACTATGATAAACGTAAAACCTTATTTACTGCTTTATCATTCAATCTAGTATTTCTGTTTCTAATAATTTATGAGATACTGATTAAACAAATTTACTTCAATCTTTCTAAAAAATATTTAAATACAAAAAAACACTTTTAGACTTGCTAATAATTACAATATTTACAATATTACACCTAAAATTATCACAATTTTATTATGGCTAATTTCATTGATCTATTTTCAGGTGCGGGCGGGCTATCGGAAGGGTTTATAAAAGCCGGGTTTACCCCTATTGCACATGTGGAGATGAACAAAGATGCTTGCGACACTTTAAAGACAAGAACTGCATTTCATTATTTAAAAAACAATAATAAAGCAGAGACATACTATAATTATCTCCATAAAAAAATAACAAGGGAAGAACTATGGAATTCTGTTCCCAAAGAATTAATTGAATCTGTAATAAACACCGAAATATCTAAAAAGACGCTAAATCAAATTTTTAACCAAATAGATGGTTCTTTAGGTAATAAAAATGTAGACGTAATTATAGGCGGACCGCCTTGTCAAGCATACTCTATTGTTGGGAGAGCTAGAGACCCAAAAGGAATGAAAGATGACCCAAGAAATCATCTTTATAAACATTATGTTGAGTTTTTAAAAAAATATCAACCTAAGATATTTGTATTTGAAAATGTTCCTGGTATTCTATCTGCTAGTAATGGTGATTTTCTAAAGAAAATATATAAAGCTATTAACCTCGCTGGTTACGAAATAGAAATTCCGCCAAAAAAACATCTAAACTCTAAGCATTTCAATGTCTTACAAGATAGAAAAAGAGTTATTATGATAGGTTGGAAAAAAGAACTAAAGCTGAAATACCCTGATTTCGAAGAAAAAGAAGTTAAATTTAAAATTGGTGAAAGCCTTTTTTCTGATTTACCTAAACTTAAACAAGGCGAAGGGAGTCTTGGTGTTGTAAAATATGCCAAACCTATTACCAATTATTTAAAAGAAACCGGTATTAGAAACTGTATTGACTTTACAACACAACATATAGCAAGACCACATAACGAAACCGATTTAGAAATTTATAGAATAGCTGTTAATTTACTACTCAAAAAAGGAAAAAGACTTAATTATGCCGATTTACCTAAAAGGTTAATAAAACACAAAAACACGACCTCTTTTACAAACAGATTTCAAGTAGTTAATCCTAACGGCATTTCTAACACTGTTGTGGCACATATAGCTATGGATGGTCATTATTACATTCATCCGGATATTAAGCAGAATAGGTCTATCTCTTTAAGAGAAGCTGCTAGAATTCAATCTTTCCCTGACGATTTCTTTTTTGAAGGTAGTAGAACGGCGGCATTTAAACAAATTGGAAATGCTGTCCCTCCTCTGATGGCAGAAGGAATAGCTAATAAAATTAAAGAAATGCTCTAATATGGATAAATTTAAAGCAGAAAGGGCTAGACCAAACCCTAAATCTACAATAAATTCCTATCGAAGTTTTGGGTACAACTTATCGACGGCTATTGCTGACATAGTTGACAATAGTATTTCTGCAAATGCTAACATCATTGAAATTAATTACAAATGGGATGGAATAAATTCCTATATATCAATTCTTGATAATGGAATAGGCATGAATTTAGAAGAATTAATTCAAGCCATGACTCCCGGTAGTAAAGACCCTGAAGAAATTAGGAATGAAAATGATTTAGGAAGATTTGGAATGGGCTTAAAAACCGCTTCATTCTCTCAATGTAAAAGACTTACAGTAGTCACAAAAAAAAGAGGATATAATTTAATTAAAAGATGTTGGGATATTGATTACATTAATCAAGTTGAAGAATGGGTTTTATTAGATTATATTTCAGATTCTAGGTTTACAGAACAATTAGAAAAATTTGACTCTGGAACATTAGTGATATGGGAAAACTTAGACAGAATAGTTGGTAATGCTCAAAAAAACAATGAAAGTGTAAAAAATGCATTCTATCAAGAAATGTCAACAGTTAAAGAACACTTAGGTCTAGTTTTTCACAGGTTTATAGAAAATAACAAAATAACATTAAAATCTAATTCTTATACAATAGATTCTTGGAATCCTTTTTTATACAACTTATCAACTAAGCCAGAAATGGGACAACCTGAAAGACTAAATGGAAATGTAGAAGTCATTTATTATATTTTACCGCATATGTCTAGAATATCTCATGATGAATATGAAAAATCTGGTGGGCCTTTAGGATGGTTCAATCAACAAGGATTTTATATTTATAGAGGTGATAGATTATTAGTTTCTGGAGATTGGTTAGGAATAGAAAAAAAAAGAGATTATTCAAAATTAGCGAGAATATCCATAAATTTCCCTAATACAAGTGATTTTGATTGGAATTTAGATATAAAAAAATCTACAGCAACACCCCCAATAGAAATTCGAAGAGAACTATCTAGAATAGCAAAAATAGCAATAAAAAAATCTGCAAAAATATACAATTGGAGAGGACAAAAATCAATTTCTCCAAATAATAATCATATAAATTTAGAACAACTATGGTATGATAAAACAAGTAGGGACGGTATAAAAAAATATAAGATTAATAGAAAACACCCTATTGTAAAACAAGCTCTAGAAAACGATAGTGTTAATAAAATATTTTCAAAAACACTCAATTTATTAGAAAACAACATACCTATTGATCTTATTCTTTATAACCAAAATGAGGATCCATCTCATCATGAGTTAGAAAAAGTTCCTGACACTCCAGAAGATGAACTTATAAAGCTCGCTGTAGATTTATTTAAAATAAATGTTTCAAAAGGCATCCCTGAACAGCTAGCGAGACAACAAATAATGAATTCAGCCCCTTTTAATCTATTTCCCTTAATAAATGAATATTTAAAATGAGTAAAATCAATGAAACAGCAAGACTTTTTGCTCACACTCTCTTAGAACACGAAAAACAAAATGGTAAAATAACAGAAGAAACCATTCAATCAATTATTGATAAATTATCTGTTATGGACATCGTTCCAGGAGAAAAAATAAACAAAGAAGATTTATTTGAAATTTTAATATCTGACTTGAGTATTGGAAAAGGTGCTATTTCTTTACTATCCGATAACATTGAGCCATGGCTGAACGAAGAAAAAACTAACATTCATTTTGAACTATGGAATAGATACAAACTTTATTTACAAAAAAAAGATCCTTCCTTCCCTGTGAATGAATTGGATGACTTCACAGACAAGATATTAGATAAGTGTGTAAACCCAAAACAAAAAGGATCATGGGACAGAAGAGGAATGGTAGTTGGACATGTGCAATCAGGAAAAACTTCGAATTATGTTGGCCTAATAAATAAAGCAACTGATGCTGGTTATAAAGTAATTATTGTAATTGCAGGAACAATCAGCTCATTAAGGAGACAAACTCAAGAAAGAATAGATGAAGGTTATATAGGCAGAAATAGCTCTGCCTTTATAAGAGATGGCAAAAGAAAAATAACAGGTGTAGGTCAATATAATGTAAACACAGACATTTACTCCTTAACATCATCTTATTATAGAAAAGGAGATGAAGGCGATTTTAATCAAGCCATTGCTAATAGACTGAATATCCCTATAGGGAATAATCCCGTTGTTTTTGTCATCAAAAAAAATAAGAGCATTTTAGAAAATTTAATCGATTGGTTTTCTAAAGATTCAAACATCAATTTAGTTAATGGTCAACCTAAATTAATGAATGTCCCTGCTTTAATAATTGATGACGAAGCTGACGCTGCTTCTGTTAATGCTACCAAAGATATTAATGAAGTAAAAACTATAAATAAACTAATTAGGACTCTTTTAAATATTTTTGACCAAAACACTTTTATAGGATACACAGCAACTCCATACGCTAATTTATTTATCCCCCAAGATTTCAACGAAGAATTATCAACAACAGTAAAAGGGAAACAATATTTAATTGGAGCAGACCTATTCCCAAAAGATTTTATAATTAACATTAAAGCTCCTAAGAACTATATTGGTGCTTCCAAAATTTTTGGTCTTGAAGACCCTATTTCAGGAGAAAGCAATGAACCCTTGGATATTTTTAGACCAATATATAGTCATGAATACAACCCTCCTCTATTTGAAAAAATAAACAAGAGTAACAAAGATAATCTTCCCGAGTATCTTCCTAAAAGTCTTGAAGAGGCTATTATGTCTTTTATTTTGACTTGTGCTATTAGAAGAATAAGAGGCCACTCAAAAAAGCATAATTCTATGCTTGTCCATGTCGCATTGTACGTTATCTGGATTGATAGAATAGCTTTATTAGTTGATGAAAAGGTTAAAGAATTTAGAAATAAAATAGAAGCAAATGACGAAGACTTTTTAAATGCTTTAAAAAAACTATACATTGAAGATTATATACCTACAACAGAAAATATACTCGACAATTTAGACTATACAGATAAAAGAATTGAAATCCATGATTGGGAAGATGTAAAATCTGAAATAAAAAATGCTGTTACAAAAATTGACGTAAGAGCTGTTCACGGAACTCGTTCTACATCAAAATTAGAATACCATAGAATTGAAGAGATTGATTATAATAGACATGAAAATGGTCTATATGTTATTGCCGTAGGAGGTAGTAGACTTGCTAGAGGTATTACATTAGAAGGCTTATCTATTAGCTATTATTTAAGAACTACAAAAATGTATGATTCACTTATGCAAATGGGGAGATGGTTTGGTTATAGACCTGGATATGTAGATTTATGCCGACTGTTTACTAATGAAAGAATTTTCAATTGGTTCAATCATATAACAATGGCTACCGAAGAAATGCGGAATGATTTTGATGAACTTACAATCACCCATCAAAAACCAAGTGACTTTAGATTAAAAGTTAGAAACCATAGTGGTTTATTAACTATCACAAGTGTTGCTAAACTACATTGGGCTCAAAACATTACAGTTTCTTTTTCTGGAACAAACCCACAAACTTATCAATTAACCAAAACAGAAAGTGTTATTAAAAATAATTTTAACGCTTTCGAGAACTTATTTAAATCATTAGGCTATCCCAAAAAAGAAAACATCATAAAAAACAAACCTACGGATGAAATGCCTAGATACCTTCTATATAAAAATTGTGATATTAATTTATTATGTGATTTCCTAGATTTATATAAAACCGAAACTCCAAAAATCAAAAATGCTAATTTAAGTGCTTACATAAAAAAACAAAACGAAATAAAGGAGTGGAATATAGCTTTGGTTTCAAATACCGATAAAAAAGTATTTATCGATTATAAGGGAAAAAGTAAAAAAGATGAAAGAAAACCAAATAGAGATGCGAACACATATCAACTTTCTTTTGGTGAAAAATCTATAAAACTAGGTTGTAGTGTTCGTAATCATCAAACTGATAGAGATGGTGAGTTCTATTTGATTTCTAAAAATCAAATAGATGATATGAAAGATAGACAAGTTGATTTAAATAAAAAAGGGTTTAAAAAAAATAATGAAATAAAAAAGCAAAGGGCTATAGAAAAAAAAGGATTACTATTAATATACGCCTTAGATGAAAGAGGAACACCTAATGTTAATTTTGGAGTTCCAATTATTGGATATAGTTTACATTTTCCTTCTATTGAGAATGAACAAAAAATATCATACACAGCAACAATTTTTGATGATTTTGATGATGACATAATGAGTGATGATGATAACCAAGAAAATGAATAATTATGGTAGATTTAAAATCTATTTGGGCTTTACACAAACCGTCAAAAGATGAATTAATAATAAAAACAAGAATAGAGGCTGTACCTCAATTTAACTGTTTTGCTGCTACTAACCATATCACAGGAAATCATCTTTACATAATGTCTGTTTCAAAGCATTGCATTGTTCCAGAATTTAAAAACTTTAAATTTAAAGGTGTTCGAATAGAAATGTTTAATTATAATGACAGTAAAGAATTAAACATATATTTAATTAACAATGAATTAAAAGATGTTTTCAGCCTATTTATTGAAAATATAATTGAAGAAATAATCAATACAACCACTGAGAATGAGGCTATTACAACAACTTCAAATATTATTCAAAAATGGAAAAAACTATTTGACAAAATTAACAAACAAGGTCTAACTGTAGAACAACAAAAAGGCTTGCTAGGAGAACTTCTTTTCCTTAACAAACTAATTCATGACAATTTCAATCCCCATTATGTTTTAACTTGTTGGACAGGGCCTGATTTTGAAGACAAAGACTTCACTCTTGGTTCTACTTGTTTTGAAGTAAAACTCACTACATCAAAACTACCTAGAATAAAAATAACAAGCGAAAGGCAGCTTGACACTACCAACATTAGCAATCTTTACTTAATCCATTATTCTGCTGAAAACATTAAGGAAAACGGTGTCTCCCTTAACTCAATTATTGAGACTATTAGAGAAAAGATTTCTAAAAATTCTGCAACATTAAAATTCTTTAATGAAAGACTCGAGGCTTCAGGCTATTTTGATGATGATTACGAAAATTATACCACTCAGTACGGGATTAAAACAACAACATTTTACAAAGTTGACAAAACTTTCCCTAAACTAACCAACTCTAATCTTCCCTCAGGTATTTACAACACCTCATATTACATAGAAAATTCTGCTATTGAAGCATTTATTACAGAATATGATAAAATAATAAAAGTGCTAAAAAATGAATAGAGCTTTAAACAATTATATTGAAGAAGTAAAATCTGAAGTTGCTGCTCTTGTATATTCAGACGGAGAAGGAGCAAGCTTTGAAGACAAATTTACTGAGTACTGTATAGAAATCCTTGAATCAATAGGTAAAACGGATGGAGCTAGAGTACTATCCTTTGTTCATCCAAATTCCAAAGGAGGAATAGATTGGAAAATTAACGGTTACTGTCTAAAAGATTCATATAAAGATGATTCTAATAAAAGTTATTATGAAACATTAGAATTATTTATAACCTACTACGTTCATGATGATTACACTTATAATATATTAAAAACAGAATTTGAAAAAGTAATTAACCAAATAAAACGATTTATTAACGGAGCATTTAAAAGACAAATAGACTATATCGATGCCTCAAACGATGAATTAATCGAATTACTAAAAATTATAGGAAAACAAAATCACCTTTTTGATAGAGTAAATATCAATCTACTTATCAATGGCAATTCAAATCAAAAAGTTGATAAAATAAAAATAAAAGGCTTAAACGAAAACCTTAACATAAATCTTAATGTATGGGACATTAATAGGTTTTTTAGAATTAATGAAACTAACAGCAGTAGAGAACCCATAGAAATTGAATTCTCAGACTTTTTAGATAACCAACAAAAAGGAATTCAATGCTTAAAAGTGCCTAATATTGACGAACTATACGACTGTTATTTAGCAATTATTCCCGGATCAGTATTAGCTAGTCTTTATAAAGAATTTTCCAACGAGTTATTAGAGAGTAATGTTAGAGCTTTTTTAGGACAAACAGGAAAATTCAACAAAGGTATAAGAGACACTATTAGAGAAAAACCTCAAATGTTTTTACCCTACAACAACGGTATAACAGCAACTGCCGATGAAGTAGAAACAAAAACTATTGACAATAAGTTATATATAACCAAACTAAATGACTTCCAAATTGTAAATGGAGGCCAAACTACAGCATCACTATACCATACACAAAAGAAATACAAAGATGCAGATTTAAGCAGCATTTTTGTTCAAATGAAATTAACGGTTATAAAAGATGTTGACAAAAAAAACACTGAAGTCCCAAATATTTCTAGATATGCCAATAGTCAAAATAAAGTAACCGAGCTAGACCTATCCTCTAATAATCCATACTTTGTTAAGATAGAAAGTTTATCTAGAAAAAAATACGTTATTAACCCCGAAAATAAAAATCAATCTGTTTTATGGTTTTTTGAAAGAGTGAAAGGGCAGTATAGAGAATCTATAAATAAGCTTACTCCTAGTATGCAAAGAAAATTTAAAGAACAAAACCCTACCAAACTTAAGTTTGTAAAATCAGATATTGCAAAATATATAAATCTTTGGGAACTTAAACCTTACATGGTAGCTAGAGGTTCGCAAAAAAACTTTATTGATTTCACTAAAAACATTAACGATTTAGTTGAAAAAAATAAAATGCCTGGGGAAAACTTTTATAAAAAATTGATTGCTAATGCTATCATTTTCAGAACTGTTGACAAACTTTTTGGTAGAAAAAATGTTAATGCAATTGGAGACACTAACCTAAAATCATATTCGGTTGCCTATACTATAGCTTATTACCATTATCTAACAAAAAACAAAACAGACCTATGGAAAATTTACACAGAACAAAAATTAGACGATTCATTGATTAATATATTCAAGGAATTATTAGTTTTTGTTTACAACCATTTAACCAAAAATGCAGTAAACACCCTTATTTCTGAATATGCAAAAAAGGAAAGTTCTTGGAAAAAATTACAAGAAGAAAATTACACATTAAACTACAATATAATAAGCCATTATCTTATTTCTGAGGAGGAGGCTATTTCAAGAGAAAAAGAAAAAGAAGTAGATGAAACTGATACTGAAAATGATGTATTTATAAAAAGTGAAATCAAAAAATTAGGTGTTAAATTTTGGGACGGTCTTAAATATTATATTGACAAACAACCAATTAATGGCCTAGACTATTACAACCTTTTTGATTTGGTAAAAAAAATAAAAGAAAATAAAAATTTAAATTCTAAAGATTGTCATATTGGAAAAAAGGGCTTAGAATATATTTCTAACCATCCAAACAAACTCCTTGAAATCAAAAATCTATCCCTGTTAAAAGAAAAAGAAATCATTGAAATCAAACCTATTTATGATAGGTTAAAATTAATTTCTTCTGAAGATTGGAAAAAAATTATCGCATTAGGGGAACAAACAAAGCTATTTGAATATAAAGAGTTATCTAACGTTAAATATGTTAGCTCTAAACTTTTAAAAAAAGATTCTGTAAAAGAAAGTGCTTTAATAAAATGTTTTGACTCGTTAAAGAAAGTGAAAAAATTTGGAATAAAATATTAACTTGAGAAGTTAGATTTTCATGGAAACTTTCAAAAGAAAGCTTAGCCCACTTATTAATATCAACTCCTCCTGTGTAAGTTTTAGGTTCAGAATAGTTCGGTTTCATGGACAAAATGTGTACGTTTTTGTGTACTCTCTAAATGGAAGACATAAAAAAACGGTTTGTGCGCACACAAACCGTTGATTTTATTAGGCTTTAGCCTTAGTAGCGGGAACTGGACTCGAACCAGTGACCTTCGGGTTATGAGCCCGACGAGCTAC
>Ga0055584_100003981_pt1 | contig 14478 bp, 13 predicted proteins | sample OSDHelmetaG_FD_58716 | JGI IMG/M metagenome (GOLD analysis project Ga0055584, IMG submission 58716) | Pelagic marine sediment microbial communities from the LTER site Helgoland, North Sea, for post-phytoplankton bloom and carbon turnover... | ecosystem: Environmental > Aquatic > Marine >... | reverse complement strand
GATTTGACTTTGATAAGTACTATTATCCAAAGTAGCAATAACCTGACCTTTTCGAACACGTGAACCTTGTTTTATGGAAATACTCTGAATAACACCAGAAGCTTCCGCGGAAATATCTACCGTATTCTTTGATTCAACAACACCTTGTAGTTCTACCTTGTTTTTAAAGGTTTCAGAAGAGATGGTATCCACATTAACATCAACAAAAAAAGCAGTTTTAGTACTGTCCAGCTTATCGATCTCACTTTCCAACTTATCTGCCTTAATGGATAAGGCAGACATCTCTTTTTGCAGTTCTTTTAACTCCGCTTTCTTTTGGGTCAAAACATCTTTGTTTTTACCACCGCAGCTAGCAAGTGTGCTTAAAGATATTATTGCGATTGTGATTAAATAAATATTTTTCATTTTAGTTTAATTGTCCGGTTGATTTTTTTAATTCTACGTTTGCTACTAGCAAATCGTATATGCTGTTCAAATAGCCCACTTGAGCTGCTTTGTAATCATTTTCTGCTTGGGCTAATTCCAAACTGCTTCCAATTCCTTCTTTGAATTTGATCCCTGCTTTTTTATAAATATCTAAGGCAATGGCCAAATTCTTTTTTTGTAAATCCATCAATTCCAATGAGGTATTGTATTTACTTAATGCTGAGTTGTATTGAAGCTTTGCTAGGTTCTCCAGATTTTGCATCATCAATTCATTCTTCACCAAGTTCTGCTCTACTTTTGCAATTTGCGCCCTGCGTGCATTGCCATCCCAAATGGGAACACCTACAGATATTTGATAATTAGAAAGCGGGAAAAAGTCTTTCGTCAAGTCACCAACACTGCCCTTATTTCCAAAACTTTGTTGTCCATAAGTTGCATTCAGCATTACATTCGGGTACCTACCTACTTTGTAACGGTCTTTATTCAACTCTTGCAACTTCTGATTCTGCGCTAAGATTTTATAATCGGGTAATTCCTTCACATTGAGGCTAGAATTAGCCACCAAATCGCTTTTTATTAAACCGTTTAGGCTATCAGTAAGTGTGAGTTGAGCATTTACATCCATGCCCATATTCAATTTTAAGCTTTGCGATAAAATCTCTATTTGCTGAGCAATGCTCTTTTTTCTAATCACCAAAGATGATTTAGAAAGCTCAACGCGATCCACATCTAACTTTTCTGCAAACCCATTTTTATAAAGTGCTTTTACCTCCCTTAATGTTTTGTCTACAATGGCCATATTATCATTAATAAGCCTCCCATTTTCCTGGGTGGTTAAAATGAGTAAATAACTTTTTACGATGTTTTCTTTAAGATCTACAGTGTTTTTCTCCGATTGCAATTTGCTCATTTCAACATATTGACTGGCAGCTTTAAGTCCTAAAAAATAGGTGCCATCAAATATGAGTTGTCTGAGTGATGCAGAAGCAGTAAATGAATATGGAACACCAAACTGAACTGGATTAGATCCAAGCACTGGTAGTGGATTGGTCTGAGGATCCAGCACATCTTCTTGATACAAGACTCCATAAACACTAGGGCTTATGAAATCGGGTAATACCTGTGTAGCAATTTTAAGGTTATGAGTAAAATTGGCTCCCGCATTTATTTGAGGAAGACCCATGGCTTTAACCTCACGAACATCTTGTTTCGCAATTTCAATATCACTCTTACCTATAAGTTGTTGCATGTTATTGGCCACTCCATAATCTATACATTGTTGTAAAGACATGCTAAATGTACTGTCGTTTTGACCATTTACATTCATGAACATGCCAAAGCACAGAATCCAAATTAGTTTATATTTTAATACCATGGTTAATTGGGTTGATTTTTAAATATTCAAGTCCTTTTTCAGTTACAATTCCTCGAAGATGATAGTTCATTAATTCATACTGTTTATGGACAACATCTATTCCTTGATTGCTTTCGCTTAGAATTATATGATCAACTCCGCGAATATAAAAGTTGGCAATCAAATCAATATCCATATCATCTCTATACAAATCGATTGATACCCCCATATTCAAGTTTTCTTTGATTTTATTAAAGATAAAATCTTCTCGAAAACTATTGAAAACATGAAAGGCTTTGGGATGAGATTTTTGTAAATCTTTAAATACGGAAGGATTAATTTCTGAAGTGCGTTTATACATTGCATCAAAAATGGCCGACATCTGATCTATGGGGTGCGAAATGTTTTTAAAGATCTCTTCGCTTTCCTTTTTGTGACTCAATACGTTCTTAGTCATGGTAAGAAGAACCAATTCCTTCTTATCCTTAACACAACCATACAATGTTTTTTTGGAAATGCTTAAATCGCTGGCAATGTCATCCATCGTCACACTTCGTAACCCAAACCGGGTAAACAGTGTTTCTGCAGAATCTAATATCTTTTCTTTGAACGACATTGAAGCCGCAAATAAAGAGAAAAAAAGAATAGGAAACTATCCGTTTATAAATAGTTTCCGCAGTTTAATCGATTGGTTTAATACAGGCAGCTATATTTAATCGATCCAAAAAAAAGGGGCTGTAACAGCCCCTTTTCTCTTTATCCTATATGTAGATTAGCTATGCGCACATTTGCTGCATTCTTTTCCTTCAGCCTTCGCAGTTTTGCAACAGGATTTTTCTCCATCTGCACATTTATCGCAACTTTTACCTTCTGGGCAACAAGTTGCAGCCGCATCTCCTTCTCCATCCTTTTTAGCGCAATGCGCACAATCTTCCCCTTTTTCTTTCGCTTCTTTACAGCACGCTTTTTCAGCTACTGCGGTCGTATCACTTGCTTCATCGTGATTGCATTTAGCACATTTCTCGCCCTTCTCTGCTGCATCTTTGCAACATTTCATTCCTTCTTCTGTAGTAGCAGAATCGCCATCAGCAGAATCATTACTTGAATTACAAGCCACAAAAGTGATTGCCAACAAGCTCAATAACAATAATTTAATTTTCATAATATTTACTTTAGTGCAAAGGAACACAAAAAATTAGAAATCATATAATTCAATTAGTATTGTGACCAAATCATTCAATATCATTTAATTTTTATGGCACAAAAAAGGGAAGACCATTTAATTGGCCTTCCCTTTTAAACATATGAATTAGAAACTACTTAGATTTCTCTTTACAGCAAGATTTATCTTTTTTACATTTTACCCCTTTATGGCACTCTCCGCCTTCTTTGCAAGAATTTGCATCATCACCGCAACATTTCTGTGCCTCTTTATCGCATTTATCTCCTTTGCAACATGCCTTTTTCTTCTTGTCACATTTAGCACCTTTGCTACAAGCTTTACCTTCTTTGGGTCCAATATATTTACCATCCTCTCCGTACAAAGCCATGCAATTAGCGCGCGCATCTCCTTCACAACCCATTGAATCGCAATAATCTGCACATTCTTCCTGAGTCATGGTTGCACAAAGGGTTATATCGCAATTGCCATATAAAGCAGTATCAACTGCTCCATTATCAGTGCAGCAGGCTTTCTTTTCTTTTCCTATGCAAATCTCATTTTTATCACACTTTTGCTCACAATCACTTGCTGCAGCACCTTGGTGTCCACCTCCTAAAATTGGGGCAATTACCAAACCGATTAAGCAAGTAAGTTTAATCAAAATATTCATTGAAGGACCTGAAGTGTCTTTGAATGGATCACCAACGGTATCTCCAGTTACTGCTGCCTTGTGCGGCTCAGAACCTTTCTCGTACTGCTTACCATCAATGGTAACTCCCGATTCAAATGATTTCTTTGCATTATCCCAAGCACCACCAGCATTGTTTTGGAAAATGGCCCACATTACACCAGAAACACATACACCTGCCATATAACCTCCTAAAGGCTCAGCGCCAAATACGAATCCAATTACTATTGGAGTAATAATGGTTAGTAAACCAGGTAGAATCATTTCTCTTAAAGCTGCTTTAGTTGAAATATCAACACATTTAGCATACTCTGGAGTTCCAGTTCCTTCCATAATACCAGGAATTTCTTTGAATTGTCTTCTCACCTCTCTTACCATCTCCATGGCTGCTTTACCAACCGATTTCATAGCCAATGCCGAAAACACAACAGGGATCATCCCACCTACAAAGAGCATGGCTAACACATCTGCCTTAAATATATTAATTCCTTCTATTCCGGTAAATGTTACAAATGCAGCAAAAAGTGCCAATGCTGTCAAAGCTGCAGAAGCAATTGCAAATCCTTTTCCAACCGCTGCTGTAGTATTACCTACTGAATCCAAAATATCTGTTCTCTCTCTTACCAAAGGATCTAATTCACTCATTTCAGCAACCCCGCCTGCATTATCCGCAATGGGTCCGAAAGCATCAATAGCTAATTGCATTGCCGTTGTCGCCATCATAGCAGAAGCAGCAAGTGCCACCCCATAAAATCCAGCCAATTCGTATGATCCATAAATTGCAGCTGCAAATAATAATACAGATGCAAAGGTTGATTTCATTCCAACAGCAAGCCCGGCTATAATATTCGTTGCGGCACCTGTTCCAGAATTTTCAATGATATCATTTACTGGTTTTTTACCAATACTTGTATAATATGCCGTAACCGCAGAAATAAGCGCTCCTACTGCTAATCCAATACATGCAGCCCAGAAAACATTCATTGAAGGTATATCCACGAGCCCTTCAACACCAAAGAAACTCATTTGCATGGTTTCTGGCAACATCCACTTTATTAAGAAGAAACTTGAGATTAGGGTTATTATGATTGAGGCCCAGTTTCCTAGATCCAATGCTTTTTGAACTTGAGCTTCTTTAGCATCATTGTTTTTTATTCCAACTAAAAAGGTTCCAATAATTGAAGCCAAAATTCCAACACCTGCAATTACAATTGGCAGTAAAATTGGGCCCATATTATTAAACGAATCTGTAAATTGTGCGGTTGCTGACATATCCTTGATAAGATAGTTTCCCAGCACCATTGCAGCTAAAACTGTTGCTACATATGAACCAAACAAATCAGCACCCATTCCAGCAACATCACCCACATTATCTCCAACATTATCTGCAATGGTTGCAGGGTTACGAGGATCATCTTCTGGAATACCTGCTTCTACTTTACCCACTAAATCTGCTCCAACATCTGCAGCCTTGGTATAAATACCTCCACCCACTCTTGCAAATAAAGCAATGGATTCTGCACCTAAAGAAAAACCAGCTAAGGTCTCCAATACAACCGTCATATTATTATAGAAACTACCATCAACTCCCATAAACTTACTTAAGAAGAAGAAGAAAAGCAGACTCAAACCTAATACAGCCAATCCTGCAACGCCTAATCCCATCACGGTACCACCGCCAAAAGATACTTTCAACGCTTTAGGCAAACTGGTTTTTGCAGCTTCAGCAGTTTTTGCATTAGCATCAGTAGCTATTCGCATTCCAATATTTCCTGCCAATGCAGAAAAGAAAGCACCGATTACAAATGCAGGTACAATCATCCAACTAGTGGACTCAACCATAATGGATATTAAGAAAAGCAAAGCTCCAGCGATTACCACAAAAATGGCTAACAGGCGATATTCTGCCTTTAAAAAAGCCAAGGCGCCTTCTTTAATGCTTTTTGAAATGAATTGCATTCTTTCGTCACCTGGGTTTTGTTTCTTTACCCAAGCCATTTTAATAAACATGAATAGCAGCCCTACAAGAGAAAGTGCTATTGGTATTATAATTACGTTATCCATAGTATTTTAGATTATGTTCTCTTTAAAAAGTGCGCGAAAATAGGACTTAATATTTGTTAAAGCAAATACAGAACGATCCTGTATTTGCGAAAGGTACAGTACAAAAAAAACCGCCTCAGAATTGAGGCGGTTTAAATCTAAAGATTGGGTATACCCCTTATTTCTTTGCTCTTTTAAAGTAGTAACGCGTTAAGAAGATCCCATCCGTATCATCTTTACCTGCATAGGCCTCAACAGCACTATTGATGCTGATAATTTCCCAACCTTCAGCCAACATTGCATTGACTCTTGATTTGAGAACTGCATCATTTGCAGCAATATTTTGAAAACGAATACCTCCCATATTGTACAAGTTCAATAATTTAGTTTCTTCGTAATTCTTTACTCGAATATCTCCTCTTTTGGACTTATTACGACCGTTGTCATCTTCTGACATCACTTTAGTATATTCTGTGTAATCTCTTCCTTCTAAGGCTTGAATAATTCTAGACCTTCCAATTCCACTTGGAATAATGGATTCAACCACGGTCAATGAAGTAAATTCAGTTTTCGCAGGTTCATCTGTTGATGCTGCTTTAAATGACATAAAAACACCCGAAAGTAGCATTAGCGCTGCTACCATTGTAATTGCATAATTCTTTTTCATAATATTATTTTTTTATTTCTTGTTCTGTTTAGTTCAAAGAGTATTCCAAATTTTACTTGGCTTGCACTTTTGCATATGATGGTTACTAAAAGCTACGGTTTATTCCAAATACCATTCTAAAATCAAGATAGTCAGCGGTTGATGCAGCTGGTAAGCGATTCACAATAAATGGAAAGTCCAATCGAAAGGTGAACGGCTTAGCTTTACCCATTTTTCTGCCCCAACTTTTAATCGTAAAGGCCGTTCCCAATCCAGCGTCTGCTGTAATATTACTTCCAATAATTTTATTGGTTTGCCCATTTCCTGCAATAAACCCTGCATCACCAAAGACATAGGCATCAATATGCAACCAGTGTTTAAACCACTTTGGTTTCAATTTAATAAATTGATCAAAGTCTAGTTCACCCGAGAAAGATATTCCTCTGCGCCCAGCGAATAATGGAGAAACAAAAATGCTATCTTCCTTCACCGGAGCTAAATATCCTGTCATTCCTCGAATGTTCAACCCCCCGCCTAGCCATTGATAATTGCCAAAGTCGGTTCCAAATGAGGTTTGATCCCAAAGCACAGCTGCACTTGTAAATTTATTATCCATCATTTCTTCTGGATTTGCTCCGGCTAAAAACACTTGAGACTCCATAGGGATGTTATTCCCTGTTTGGTAAATCCCGTATAGACGTGTTCTCAATGGCATACCAAAAATGGTATTGAAATTTTTTAACTCCAAACCTGCTTCTGCAAAGTTATAATCTGAAAACAAAGCGCTGTTTTTGGTATGTAATTTAATGCGAGCGTTGCCACCGAAATAACGCATTATGCGCTCATAGCCTAATTGCACACTGTTGTTCCAAGCATTGGCTCCCCAATTATTGGCTAGTGGAGCGTATAAAGAAGAATACCTGAAAGGGCGATTCATTGCTTTAATCCGTCCTGTAAATATGGAGTGGCCATGTGTTTTTTGAAGTTGGGTGCTATAAAAAGCCAAACCTTCTTTGTTTCTAAGTTGTAAGTTCCAATTTAAACCCATATTCAATTTACGAGAATGATCGAATTGGTATTGAACCTCTTGCATTTGCTCAATATTACCGCCATAGCCGCCAACACCCGTGCTATACCATGCAGCCGCATTCGTGGTATTTAACAAGCCATAGTTCCGCTCTATATTAACTCCAACCTTAAGCCCATCTACCGTATTATACCACACATCTGGACGAACGCCTATGGATACCTTGCGCAGGTCTGAAGTAGGATACCTTCCGTTATCTAAGTACCAAATTGGGTTTTTCTTCCAAACATTGTTATTGGGGTTGTAATCCGCCAAACGCTGCGTGGGGTCAATTTCTACTTGCTTAATTTTTTCGTTGGTAATGAAAGTAACTGTATGGGTCTTGTTTAAATTACCCCAGCCGGTCCATTTACCCAATGACTGCAGATTGCCTTTTTTCACAAAATCAGTATTCGATATAATATAATTTTTTGTTACACCCTTGCTATCTGTAGTAACTAAATCCAATGGCATTACCATAGCTCCTATACGTTTTAGTTTTATAGTCGTTTCAAATTGATTTTGATTCCGTCCCGTACCTTTCTTAGATTTCACCCTCGATAATTTATAGTCCAACTCTTTTTTCGTTTCCAACCATTGATCGAAAAACCAATTGAGGTCAACCTTAGTATACTGAATGATACTGTTTCTAAAATCATTAAAATATGGGTGCGCCAAACGCCAGGTTGAGAAATAATTTTGCATGGCCTTTTTGAAAAGCTCATCGCCCAAGACATATTGTAAATTAAACAACATGGTTGCCGTTTTATAATACACTTGCCGATATCCACCCCCATGACCCAAGGCAGATCCAAAATCATCACTATGGGTGTTTAAGCAGGTATGCTCAAATTTTTGCGCGTCTCCCATGTATCCTCTATATACACTTTGGTAATCCGAAACATTTGGCGAAGAGGTATCATTTCTAAAGTTGCGTAAACTCCAAGCCGTTAAGAACTGTGTAAATCCTTCATCCAAAGAAGCCCGATAGGTCTCGTTGTTTCCAATATGACCAAAAAACCAATTGTGACCTACCTCATGTGCAATGAGTCCTTGATGACTCGGATACGAACCACCATCTAATGTAATCATGGGATACTCCATCCCATCGCGTGCATCTGCTGCCACAATTTTATTGTACAAATAAACACCAAAGTCTCTGTTATAGGTTTGTACCACATTGGCCATAAACTTGCTGGTGGGTTGCCATGCATGTGCAATGTGTTCTTGGGCTATGGCAATACACTCAATTTTACCAAAGGGATTTTTGGGTTCTGGAATTACCGTTACCATTCTCCGGTAGCTTGGGTCACAAGTGAATGCAAAGTCATGCACATTTATGGCATTGTATTTCCATGTTTTCATCCCTGTCCTGGGTATAGTAAATGAATAACTGTTGGTTTCACCGGCTTTACGGGCATAATTAGAAATATCAATTTTCTTTTTTAGGCTTTCTGGTAGAACCTCTTTTTCATTCACCAAAACACCCGTAGCCTCCATGATATAATTATTGGGTATGGTTAATTCCACATCGAATTGACCAAAATCTCCATAGAATTCTTTCCCTAGGTGTTGGTCCTTGGTCCAACCAAATTTTCGATCATACACACATATTCTTGGATACCAATGTACACCATCAAATTGCTTAACGCCATCATGTTCAAAGGTTTTCATTCTTCTGCGCATAGTTCCCTTATTATCGAAATAGGTCCTAAATTCAATTCCGATTTCAATATCTGTATGAGGCAACATAGGTTTAGACAATGTTACTTTCATTATGGTATTATCAATACTGAATTCCATTTTTTTCTTATTGACGCTGACTGCGGAAATGGATGTACCCAATTTTTGTGACTCATAGGGTCCGTATTTGTATTTCACTTTATTGGCTTCACCCAATTGACTGTAATACGAACCGGGTTGAAATGCATTTTGATATAAGTGAAAATAGAGTTCATATAAGGTGTCTGGACTATTGTTCGTGTACAACAAATTCTCTGATCCTGTTATAATCTCCGTTTCATCATTTAGTTCTGCCTTAATAGTATACCAAACATCTTGCTGCCAATAACCAGTGTGAGGTATTCTATTTTTCCAATAAAAGGAATTCGCTGTATAATCATTTAAGGACGTAGTACCGATATGATCATCCCCATATTGCGCCAAAGCAGATGAAGACAATGAAAGTGAAATTACACATAAAACAAAGTTGAACAATACGCGTGAGGCAATAGGTTTTCTCATGGTGGCCAAAATTAATTTATTTTTTTAAGATTAATGTACATTCTTACTTTATTGTATTGGGATTCTTTTAGCTTTGCAGCTCAATCTTATGGCACGTAAAATTCTTATTTATGGCTTCGCTTTTGCAAGCTTAATGTGTTTAACTACATTCATCTATTTCGAGAATCAACTTTATAAAACCTTTACGCAGTACTTTATTGTAGGCAACGTTATTCCACTACTGATACTCATTTTTGGAATTATTTTTCTAAATTTAAGCTTGCGTAAAACATCGCCTAATGGCATGTCTGTGGGAAGAATTGGCTTTAATGGAATGTTATTTACTGCTGTGGTTTGCATTGTATGGCCGGTATTTTACTTTGCCTACACACAGAAGAAACCAGAAGCAATCGCGCATGTTAAAGAAACTATTCTGCAACGTAAAATTGATTTTGCAGCAGCCAATGCGAAGGAAGTGACTCCCAAAGAAATTGAAGAAACTAAGGCTGATTTAGATAAAGTATTTACCCAAAAAATGCAGATTAGAAGTTCCATTTTTATGTATTTCTCAATTGGCATTTTAGCATCTAGTGGGCTTGCTCTTATAATGGGACGTAAGGCAACTGAAATTGCCCACGAGGTAGATTCCGAAAAAAATAAAAATGCTTAATGCACTATATTTAGTATGGGCTATCTTTTGGGTCGTGATTGGTTTTATCATCACTATGCCCATTAACCTTATTTTTCTTAGTTTCAAACGTACCTATTTTATTGGCCACTTTCTGCGCAAATTATGGGCGTATATCATATTCCTACCCATTGGCATGTGGGTCACGGTTTCAGGTAAAGAGCATGTAAAGGGTCTTAACCAGTTTATATATGCACCAAACCACAGTTCATACATTGATATCCCAGCGAGCACCATTGCCTTACCAGGCATTTTGTGCTATATGGCCAAAGATGAATTGACCAAATTTCCAATATTCGGTTACTTTTTTAAAACCATAGACATTGGAGTAAAACGAGGCAATGCCCGTAAAGCCTATGAAGCATTTATAGAAATTGGCGACCGCTTAAACACAGGTCAAATACCACTCATTTTTCCTGAGGGAACCATTCCTGCAAAATCTCCACACTTAGGCAATTTTAAAATAGGTGCATTTAGACTTGCGATAGAAAAACAAGTCCCTATTGTGCCAGTAACCATGCTAGATAATGCCGCACGTTTTCCAGAACAAAAACCTTTAGTAGGAAGACCTGGGAGAATGCGGGTGATCATTCATCGTCCCATCTCGACCACCAATCTAAAGAGCGATGATGCAGAAATGCTTAAAATGAAAGTTTATCGTATAATTGAGCAAACTTTATTAAAACATCAAATTATATCCAATGAAAATTGATGATAAAAAAATAGCAGAACTATCTCATTTGGCAAAATTGTCATTTGAAGGAGAAGAAAAAGAAGCTATTCGAAAAGATTTAGAAAAAATCACCGGTTTTTGCGAACTGCTTAATGAAGTAGATACAACAGGAGTAGAACCGCTGATTTATCTTTCCGACAATGTAAATGTGCTCCGTGAAGATCAAGTAAAACAAGATTTTACTAAAGAGCAAGCGTTAAAAAATGCACCTAAAGCAGATAGCGACTTCTTTCGTATCCCTAAGGTGATTAATACAGCCCGTAACTAACATGAGTGTTATTTCTTTAAAAAATATAATTAAAGAATATAAGCTAGGGAAAGAAAAGCTGCGTGTTCTGCATGGCATTGATTTAGAAGTTCAAGCAGGAGAATTTGTTGCCTTGATGGGTCCATCTGGATCTGGAAAATCTACTTTAATGAATATTATTGGCTGCCTGGATATACCAAGTGCTGGTGATTACATTCTGCAAGATCAAAATGTAAGTAAATTAAAAGATGATGACTTGGCCAAAGTGAGAAATGAATCCATTGGGTTTATTTTCCAAAATTTTAACTTAATGCCTAAAATGACAGCTTTAGAAAATGTAGAATTGCCTCTGGTTTACGCATCCGTTCCAAAGAAAGAACGAAAAAGAAGAGCGCAAGAAGTTCTTGAAAGCGTTGGTTTAGGTGACCGAATGACCCACAAGCCCAATGAGTTATCTGGTGGACAACGTCAACGGGTGGCAGTAGCTCGGTCATTAGTTAATCAACCTTCGCTTCTTTTGGCGGATGAGCCAACAGGGAACTTAGATACTACAACTTCTGATGAAATCATGCGTCTTTTTCATCAATTGCATGAGAAAGGCAATACCATTATTGTGGTGACCCATGAAGAAGCAATTGCCCAACATGCAAAACGCATAGTACGTCTCATTGATGGGCGCGTGAGCAGTGATGTTGTTCATGAACAAACTTTTACGAAATAATCATATGAAAATTTACACTAAAAAAGGTGACTTAGGAGAAACTTCATTACTCGGAGGCAATCGGGTTTCTAAGGATCATATTCGGATTGAATCTTACGGAACCGTTGATGAATTAAATGCACAAATAGGATTAGTAATGTGCTCATATGAGGCAGCAAGACCTGTATTGAAAAAAGTGCAAGATCAGCTGTTCACCTTAGGCTCTCATTTAGCCAATGGGGCTAATAGTCAATTCAAACTGCCTGAATTTAATACCTCGTGGGTTATTGAATTAGAAACTGAAATTGATCGAATGACCTCAGAATTAGCTGAACTCAAGAATTTTGTATTGCCTGGCAGCGATATGGCCAATGCACATTGTCATGTAGCACGCTGTATTTGCCGCAGAGCTGAGCGATTGGTAGTTGCGCTGCACAAAATTGAACCTGTGGATACTTCAATAATTACCTATTTGAATCGCCTTTCAGATTTCCTTTTTACCCTTTCGCGATTTATCACGTATAACATGGGTAGCCAAGAAATCGTTTGGGAATCTAGATAGATTATTGCTTCTGTTCAGGAGGGAATGCTTGCTGTGCTAATGCGCGAGCAAGTTCAAAATCATTCTGGACTTCAAACGTCTCTTCAAATAAGTCAAATGCTTTACGTGAGTCTGGGTTTTGTCCACCTAAATAAGCATATGCCTTTAAAAATAGTGCAGCTGCTTTAATTTTTATAGCCTGCTCTTCTGCAGGGTTTGAGATTTTCTTCACTTGAATTGTTTTTAACTCATTATCAGGAACGGCTAATAATTCTTCTACTATTTCAAGTGTTTTATTGGCTTGTTGACCTTGAGCATAAATCAGCCCTTTGCTAAATATGTATTTATAGTCTTTGGTCTCTGCAAATAGTTTGTCAAATCGAGCCATGCCAGTTAATACATCGCCACGTTGAATATCAATTTGAGCCAAAAGGCTTTGCATATCCTCGTTAAGTGGTTGTTTTTCAACTACTTGTTTAGCCATATATTCAGCAGCAGCAACATTTTCAAGGGCAACAAAAATACGTGTTAAGCTGTCTTTATATACAACATTGGCTGTATCTAGATATAAATATTCCTGTAGATAAAAAGCGGCACTCGTGTAATCCTGCATTCCAATTACATGTTTATACTTTTTCAAAAGATCATTTTTTTGTTTGTCAACACTTTCCTTGCATGCTGAAAAGCTAAGAATTACAGCCACTACGAGAAAAAATCCAGTTACCTTTTTCATATCGACAAACCTACTTTTAATTTTTATTTATCACAATAGCGTATCTTCGATTTCTTAAAAAAAACAGATTAAAGACCCTTTTATTGAAAATACTGTGTATTTGGAGCAACAATTGACCTGTTTATTACGTCTAAGGTATGAAAATAGTGATTGTTTAATCGTATGTTTGCATTTTATATGAAATTCTTAAACGAGAGCATTTCAAAATTGCTTCTAATAGTTGCTTTTATGCTGTTACCCTTCAACATCTTGTTCGGGCAGTGTGGAGGTTTTAATATTAGCGCAAATGACAGTACCGCTTGAATTCCACAAGTTATCCGGTTTAAAGTAACGGGCAATCCTCCAGTAGGTTCCGCATACCGTTGGGATTTTGGCTCAGGCTTTAACCCAGGCGTAGATTCCAATTCATTTTTATTTTTCGTACCTGGAAAGTATGATGTGCGATTGGAAATGAGTTTCCCTAACAATACTAAATGCATCATTACCAAAAAAGAGTTCATCGAAGTAGGCAAAACCCCTTTTGCCAATATTACATTAGATAAAGTAGTTTTATGTGAAGCTAATGACTCTGTAACAATTACAGATCTCACGCCCAATTCTGAAATTCGTGATTATATCATTGAAGGAATTAAATACACGAATCAACCGAAAGTATCCGTACACCAATTTTCATCTACACCGGGCACAAGAGATATTACCGTAATTATTACAGACAGCTTTTTTAAAAAGAAACCATGTACGATCGAACATATGTCTGGAGATATATTGAAAAAAATTGAGTCTGACTTTACTAACGATAAAAACAAAGCCATTGAGATCATAAATACGGCTTTGGAAGAATTTGAGAACTTGCACAGTGCAAGAATAATTCGCTGCATCATCTTTATGGCTGATAAAGACATTCAACAACTCTATAGATATATTGACAATGCAAGCACCTACCCAAGGGATATTTGTATTTGGGCCGAGTATATAAATAAATCTTCGTTTGATGATCGTAAAAGGGTGCGTAATTTTAACAAAAAATTTGATCGCAACGATTTGACCCTTCGATATTAGTTCCGTTTTTGCATGGCGTGTAGCCCATCAAACAAGTTTAACACAATCACTCAAATTCAATCACATCATCCTGCTTTTTATCCAGGGCATTGATCTTTTTATTCAAGTAAATCACAAAGCCGATTGCCGTGGCTTCATCTAACCATCCAATAATAGGAATTGCATCTGT
>Ga0055584_100003980_pt1 | contig 14480 bp, 9 predicted proteins | sample OSDHelmetaG_FD_58716 | JGI IMG/M metagenome (GOLD analysis project Ga0055584, IMG submission 58716) | Pelagic marine sediment microbial communities from the LTER site Helgoland, North Sea, for post-phytoplankton bloom and carbon turnover... | ecosystem: Environmental > Aquatic > Marine >... | reverse complement strand
TTGGTTTAGCTATTAGTAATTCGGTTTTTGGACCATGGGAACGAGTTGATAAACCTGTTATAGAGCCAAGACCAGGGCATTGGGATGCATCAATTACTTCAAACCCATCACCAGCTGTAGACCCAAAAACAGGAAAAATATTGTTGATGTACAAATCTTCGGCCACACGTAAACCACCGTTATTATTGGGTGTTGCCATGGCAGATAGTCCAACAGGAGAATATAAACGTTTAAGTGAAGAGCCTGTGTTTAGATTTGAAACACCAGATAACAACCATATTGATGTTGAAGACCCATACATATGGTGGGCAGGCGATAAGTACGAAGGCGTAATTAAAGATCGCTCTGGAGAAATTTGTGGAGAAGAGGGTGGAGGTGTTCACATTTGGTCTAAAGACGGCGTGAACTGGAATTTATTTGATAAAGTTAAAGCATACAGTAGAAATATTCTTTGGGACGATGGTACTAGAACAGTACAAAATCATTTTGAGCGTCCTTTTGTTTTAATTGAAGAAGGTAAACCAACGCATTTATTTGCTGCTGTTGGTAGCGGACCAAAAGCTTGGAGTTTTGAAAATACTTGGAATATGGTAATTCCTTTAAAGCATTAAGCTTTAAAGGAATTTTCTTTTTAAATTTTATTCTGCTAAAAAAGCTTTTAAGGGCTTTATAAAGCTCTCAAATTTTTCAATATGCGGTAAGTGCCCAACATTTTCAATTTCAACCAATTTTGCATTAGGAATTGCTTGCTGTGTTTTTTTACCTAATTTGGCATAAAGCCCCATGGTTTTTCTAACCTCTTCAGAAACTAAAGGTTTACCAAGAGCCGTTCTATCTCTTGTTCCAATAATTAGTAAGGTTGGTGCGGTAACATTTTTAAATTCATAAACCACAGGTTGTGTAAAAATCATGTCGTAGGTTAAGGCATTATTCCAAGCAATGATTTCGTAGTTTGAGTTAAGTGTCCAACCAGCTAATAAATGAACCCATTGGTCGTATTCTGGTTTCCATTTGTTATCGTAGTAATTAACTAACTGATATTTCTTGATGCCTTCGTAACTCTTTTTTAATTCGTTATTGTACCACCATTCAACAGGTTTGTATGGCACTTTTAGTTTCCAATCTTCTAAACCAATAGGGTTTTCTAAAATAAATTTTTCAGTAGTTTCAGGGTACATTAAAGCAAAACGTGTGGCTAGCATACCACCCATAGAATGACCCAGAATAGCAGTTTTTTTCACATTTAATGTATCTAGTAGTGTTTTTGTATTTTGGGCTAATTGCTGAAAGGTGTAATGAAAATGTGCAGGTTTTGATGATTTACCAAAACCTATTTGGTCTGGTACAATAACACGATAGCCTTCTGCAGCTAAACTATTAATGGTAGTTTTCCAGTAAGCACCATTAAAATTTTTACCATGAAAAAGCACTATATTTTTACCATTGTAATCTACAGGCTTAATATCCATATAAGCCATTTTTAAGTTTTGATTCTGAATGTTTAGATTTAATATCTTAACAGGATATGGATACTCGTAATTTGATAATTCAATATCTAACCAGTCTAATTGGTTGGTTTGTGCGTTAATATTAGTAATTGTTAAAATTACTAGGCATAGGTTTAAAAATAGTTTTTTCATAATTATTTTTTTTAAAAGAAAAGCCTCAATTTTAAATCGAGGCTTTTTTGTTTCTATTAAATGGTTTCAATGAGATTTTCAATTCGTTTTATGGTTTCAATTTTACCTATCATAAACATAATATCAAAAACATCGGGACCTTGTAAAGCCCCTACTAAGGCTAAACGTAAAGGCATCATAACTTTCCCAAAACCAATTTCGTTGGATGTTATCCATTGTTTTATTTCCTTCTGAAGGTTGTCTGCTGTAAAGTCGTTAACATTCTCAACAATCTCTTTTATGGTAGTTAAAATGGTTTTTGTTTCTTCTTTTATAGCTTTTTTAAAAGCTTTTTCATCGTAGCTTTCTGGAGTTTGGAAGAAGTAAGCACCTAAGTCCCATAAATCCGAAATAAAAGTCGCACGTTCTTTTATTAAACCAACAACCAATTCTATATAATTTATATCAATATCATTCAATTGAGCATATTGATTTTTAAAGGTTTTAGCTATAGAATTATTACTTTGTTTTTGTAGGTAATGGTGGTTAAACCATTTTATTTTGTCTACATCAAACCTAGCGCCTGCTTTATTAACCTTATTTAAATTGAAGGCTTCAATTAATTCTTCTAACGAAAAAATTTCCTGTTCTGTTCCGGGGTTCCATCCTAATAATGCTAAAAAGTTAATAACAGATTCTGGAAAATAGCCATCTTCTTTATAACCTCTAGATATTTCGTTGGTTTTTGGATCTTCCCACTGTAGAGGAAAAACAGGAAAGCCTAATTTATCGCCATCGCGTTTGCTTAATTTTCCTTTTCCTGTAGGTTTTAAAATAAGAGGTAAGTGAGCAAATTCTGGTGCGTCCCATCCTAAGGCTTGGTATAATTGATAGTGTAATGCTAAAGAGGGTAACCATTCTTCACCACGAATTACATGCGTAATTTCCATTAAATGGTCGTCAACAATATTTGCTAAATGATAGGTTGGCATGCCATCGCTTTTAAACAGCACCTTATCATCAAGAATATTAGTGTCTATTTTTATGTCTCCACGAATAATATCCTTTAAATGAAGTGTTTGGTTTTGTGGGGTTTTAAATCTAATAACATAGTCCTGGCCAGCATCAAGTTTAGCTTGGGTTTCTTCTTTGCTAAGCGAAAGCGAATTGTTTAGTTTTAAGCGATTATGCCAATTATAAATAAAGGTTTTACCGTTGGCTTCGTGTTCTTTTCTATGCGCATCGAGTTCTTCAGCTGTATCAAAGGCATAGTAAGCATCTCCAGAAGCGATAAGCTTATCGGCATATTGTTTGTATAAATGTTTGCGTTCGCTTTGTCGGTATGGACCATAATTGCCTAACTGGGCATTTGTTGAGCTTTCTGGGCCTTCATCAAAAGGCATCCCGCACCATTTTAAAGCGTTTATAATATAATTTTCTGCGCCTTCAACGTAACGATTTTGGTCGGTATCTTCTATACGTAAAACAAAGGTACCGTTGTGTTTTTTGGCAAATAAATAATTAAAAAGAGCGGTACGAACACCGCCAATATGTAAAGGTCCTGTAGGACTTGGTGCAAAACGCACACGAACGTTTTTGGTCATGTTTCTACTTTTTGGCAAAGATACAATTAACGGCTAATTAAGGAGCTTGTAAAAAATAAAATTGTAGTTTAGTAGGTTGAAACGGTTTTAAACTGTTTTTAATTGAATTTATGAGCCACTTTGAAATCATACAAAACAAATTAGAAGGGTTTATTAGGCGATATTATACTAATGAACTGCTTAAAGGTATTATTTTGTTTTTTGCCTTAGGACTGCTGTACTTTTTATTTACTTTGTTTATCGAGCATATTTTATGGCTCAATACTACTGCAAGAACTCTACTGTTCTGGATGTTTGTTTTTGTTGAGCTAGCTTTGTTGCTTAAGTTTATTTTTATTCCACTAGCCAAACTTTTCAAGCTGCAAAAAGGAATTGATCATCTTAGTGCTTCAAAAATAATTGGTAAACATTTTCCGCAGGTAAACGATAAATTGGTTAATGTTTTACAGCTCAGCCAAAGCCAATCTAAGTCAGAATTGCTTTTGGCCAGTATAGAGCAAAAGTCTAAAGACTTATCACCCGTACCATTTACTATGGCCGTAAACTTTAAAAAGAACTTAGCGTATTTAAAGTATGCTGCCATTCCTGTTATAATTATTTTGGTTACTTATGTTTCTGGTAATTTTAATTGGTTTAGCGATAGCTATAAACGCGTAGTACATTATAAAACAGCTTACGAACCACCTGCACCTTTTCAGTTTTTTGTTATTAACGAGAATTTGCAAGCCATAGAGAATAAAGATTTCGAACTTATTGTTAAAATCGTAGGAGAAGTTATTCCAGAGAGTGCACAAATTACGTTTAATAACGAAACTTATTTTTTACAGCAAAAGGATTTTGGAGAATTTGGATTTGTGTTTAAGCAATTAAGCCAGCCTGTAACGTTCCAGCTTTCGGCCAATCAGGTTACTTCTAAACCCTATACCTTAAATGTGGTTGAAACACCAACGCTTTTAAGTTTTAAAATGCATCTTGATTATCCAGAGTATACCAAGAAGCAAGACGAAACATTAAACAGTACCGGTAATGCCATAGTTCCACAAGGCACTAAAATTACTTGGCAATTGCAAACCAAATCTACCAACCAGGTGGCTTTGTATGCACAAGATACCACCGATTTCCAAAAGCAATCTAAAGGTCTTTTCCAGGCTTCTAAGCGCGTTTTTAAAAATTTAGACTACACTATAAGCACCAGTAACAATAAGCTTAAAAATTTCGAGAATTTAGCTTTTAATATTGCTGTGGTAAACGACGAATATCCAGAGATCCATGTTAGTATGAAACGGGATAGCTTAGATCAGCAAACGTTATACTTCCACGGACAGGTTAGCGATGATTATGGTTTTACTAAACTTCAGTTGGTTTATTATCCGCTTGATGACGAAACGAATAAGCAGACTGAAACCATTCCCATTTCAAAATCAAACATTTCAGAATTTATAACAGTATTTCCCAATCATTTGAACCTTAATGTTGGTGTTTCTTATCAATTGTATTTTCAAGTTTTTGATAATGATGCCTTTAGTGGTTTTAAAAGCCAAAAAAGTCCTGTGTTTAATTACAGACAGCTTACTAAAGATGAAGTAGAGCATAATAAGCTAGAACAACAATCTGAAACCATTCAGGATCTTGATAAATCGTTAGATGAATTTACCGAACAGGAAAAAGAATTGCAAGAACTTACTAATACACAAAAAGAAAAAGATGATTTAAATTTTAACGATAAAATGAAGTTGGAATCTTTTTTCAAGCGTCAAAAACTACAAGACGAAATGATGAAAAATTTCAACAAAAAACTAAAGGATAATCTAGAAGATTTTCAAAATGAAAATCCAAAAGAAGATGAATTTAAAGTAGCCTTAAAAAAGCGTTTAAATGAAAATGAAGAAAAATTAAAACAAGACGAAAAGTTACTCGAAGAAATAAAAAAACTTCAAAATAAAATTAGCAAAGAAGATTTGATTGATAAACTCGACGAACTCGCTAAACAAAACAAAAATAAAAAACGAAGCCTAGAACAACTTTTAGAACTTACCAAAAGATTTTATATAGAAAAGAAACTTGAAAAACTTCGAGACGATTTAAAACGTTTATCAGAAGAACAGGAAGCCTTGTCTAAGCAAAATAAAGACAACAATACTAAGCAAAAGCAAGATGAACTAAATTCTAAATTTAAAAATTTCAAAAAGGATATTGAAGCATTGGAGAAGGAGAGTAAAACGTTGAAAAAGCCCATTGACATACCAAGAGATGAGCTTGATGAAAATGAAGTTGAGACCGAACAGAATAATGCTTCTGAAGCATTGGAGAAAATGGAAAAAAGTTCTCCACCAGAAAATTCACCAATTGATTCTGAAAAAGCACCACAAGAACATTTAAAGAACGCTCAGCAAAATCAAAAAAAAGCTGCTCAAAAAATGAAACAGTTGAGCGAGAAAATGCAAAGTGCCATGCAAGCTATGGGAGGCGAACAACTGCAAGAAGATGCCGAAGCACTTAGGCAAATATTAGATAATTTGGTTCTGTTTTCTTTTTCGCAAGAAGAGCTTATGGATCGGTTTAAAACCATTTCTAACAACCATAATAAATTTGCAGATTATTTGCTTAAGCAAAATAATTTAAAAGAACATTTCGAACATATTGACGATAGTCTTTTTGCACTGTCATTACGTCAACCAAAACTTTCCGAAATCGTAAATAAAGAAATTACCAATGTGTTTTATAATATCGACAAGGCCTTAGATTATTTAGCACGGAATTTGGTTTACCAAGGAGTGTCCAACCAACAATTCGCCATAACGTCAGCTAATAATTTGGCCAATGTTTTAAGCGATATTTTAGATAATATGCAAGAAACTTTAAGTATGTCTCAGGGTCAAGGTGGTTCAGGAGATATGCAGTTGCCAGACATTATTATGAGTCAAGAAGAGCTTAATAAAATGATGCAAGAAGGTTTAAAAAAGGGCCAACAAGGTAAGCCTAAAGAGGGCGAAGGAGATAAAGAAGGAGAGCAAGGAACAAAGCAAGGCGATAAACATTCTGGCCAAGAAGGTGAGCAGACCAACGATGAGCTTAATGGCTTGCTTTATCAAATATATCAGGAACAGCAACAGTTACGACAAGCATTGCAAGACAAGATTAAAAAGGAAGGCATGGGCGGTAATGGTGATGCCCTGGTTAAAAAGATGGAAGATATAGAATTAGATCTGCTTAATAGGGGGTTTACCAACCAAACTTTACAAAAGATGATGGACTTAAAATATCAACTTTTAAAGTTAGAAAACGCTACCCATCAACAAGGTTACGACAATAAACGGAAATCTAAAAGTAACCAAAAAGAGTACAAAGGCAATTCTGCTAATCAAATAGAAACTGCAAAACAATATTTTCAAACTACTGAAATATTAAACAGGCAAGCCTTACCTTTGCAACCCGTTTACAAAAAGAAGGTACAAGAATATTTTAAAAAAGCTAATGATTAATTTCAATTACGAAACCGATTTTAAACTAGAATCCGAAGAAGTAATTTCTAAGTGGATTTTAAATACTATAGAAAACGAAAAGCATAAGATTGAAGAAATCAATTATGTGTTTTGTAACGATGAGTATTTGCATAAACTTAATGTAGAGTTTTTAAATCACGATACCTTAACCGATATTATCAGTTTTGATTACTCGGTCGGAAAAATTATACATGGCGATATCTTTATTTCAATTGAACGGGTTGCCGATAATGCTGAAGATTTTAAGGTGTCTTTTGAAGACGAGTTAAACCGTGTTATAGTACATGGCGTGCTTCATTATTGTGGTTATAAAGACAAAACCGATGAAGATGCTAAACTGATGCGTGAAAAAGAAAATTACTACCTTGCTACACTGGAAGGCCATCAGTAGTTTTGAATAATAGTTGTGTGACAGAAAATAGATTGTTCCACGTGGAACATGTAAAATGAAATTCAAGATTTATGTTTAACGAAGTATATGATGTTATTGTTGTAGGTGCCGGTCATGCCGGTAGTGAGGCTGCTGCATCTGCTGCTAATATGGGTAGTAAAACCTTGTTAGTTACCATGAACCTACAAAATATTGCACAGATGTCTTGTAACCCTGCTATGGGGGGTATTGCTAAAGGACAAATTGTAAGGGAAATTGATGCGCTTGGAGGTTATAGTGGTATTGTTTCCGATACCTCGGCTATACAATTTAAAATGCTTAATAAATCTAAAGGTCCCGCAATGTGGAGCCCGAGGGTGCAGAGCGATCGAATGCGTTTTGCAGAAGATTGGAGATTGCTTTTAGAGCAAACACCTAATTTGGATTTTTACCAAGAAATGGTGTCTGGACTGCTTATTGAATCGGATCGGGTTGTTGGTGTTAAAACATCTTTAGGGGTTCAAATTAAAGCTAAAACGGTGGTGTTAACTAATGGAACTTTTTTAAACGGATTGATCCATATAGGTGATAAAAGTTTTGGTGGTGGCCGTGCTGGTGAAAAAGCGGCTACGGGTATTACAGAGCAATTGGTTGATTTAGGTTTTGAGTCGGGTAGGATGAAAACAGGTACTCCGCCTAGGGTTGATGGTAGAAGTCTTGATTATTCTAAAATGACCGAACAACCTGGTGATGAAAATCCAGAAAAATTTTCGTTCTTAGAGATTACTAAACCTTTAAAGAAACAGCGGTCTTGTTATATGACTTATACTAGTCCGTTGGTTCATGATTTGCTGCGTGAAGGTTTTGATCGTTCGCCAATGTTTAATGGTAGGATTAAAAGTTTAGGGCCTCGTTATTGTCCTTCAATAGAAGATAAGATTAATCGTTTTGCCGATAAGGATAGGCATCAATTGTTTGTTGAGCCTGAAGGTTGGAATACTTGTGAGGTTTATGTTAATGGTTTCTCTACATCGCTTCCAGAAGATGTTCAGTTTAAAGCTTTGCGTTCTGTGGTAGGTTTTGAAAATGTAAAGTTTTTTAGACCAGGATATGCTATAGAGTATGATTATTTTCCGCCAACGCAGCTCAAGCATACTTTAGAGACTAAATTAATAGATGGGTTGTTTTTTGCTGGTCAGATCAACGGAACTACTGGTTACGAAGAAGCGGCTTCGCAAGGTTTAATAGCTGGTATTAATGCTAGTTTAAAAGTTCAAGAAAAGGAGGTTTTTACTTTAAGAAGGGATGAGGCTTATATTGGTGTTTTGATTGATGATTTAATTACAAAAGGTACCGAAGAGCCGTATAGAATGTTTACTTCTCGTGCTGAATATAGAACTTTGTTAAGGCAGGATAATGCAGATTTAAGGTTAACTCCTAAAGGGTATGCTTTAGGTCTGGCTTCAGAGCAACGTTTAAAACGCATGGAGCAAAAGCATGAAGCGGCCCAAAAATTTGTAAGTTTTTTTAAAAATCTAAGTGTAAAACCAGAAGAGGTTAATCCTATCTTAGAAAGTAAAAAATCATCGCCAGTTAAACAATCGGGTAAATTGTTTAAAATCTTTGCACGGCCTAATATTAATATGGATGATGTTAAAAAGCTAAAAGATGTGGCATCTTATATAGATGAACATAATCTGGATAGGGAGGTGGTAGAGCAAACCGAAATACAGGTTAAATATTCTGGTTATATTGAGAAGGAAAAAAACAATGCCGACAAACTAAATCGTTTAGAATATGTTAAGATTCCAGAGAATTTTGATTATTCTCAAATTAAATCCATGAGTTTTGAAGCGCGCGAAAAATTAAAAAAGATTCAGCCAACAACGGTTTCGCAAGCTTCAAGAATAAGTGGAGTGTCGCCAAACGACATTTCTGTTTTATTGGTTTATATGGGGCGATAAAATATTTTTTTAAAACGTTCCACGTGGAACGCTATGTTTTTATTTCTTTTATGTGTTAGGAATGTTGTGTTGTAGTTGTAAAGAAATTGATAAAAATAATAAGGTAAATAGTAATTTTAAATTCATTTATTGATTCGTGGTAAAGGAAAACCAACAAAAACTATTTTTAAACGTAAAGGATTATTCTGTTTCGGGTGAAGAATTTCAACTTTTAGAAAATAAAAACTTTGGTTTTTTAGAAACCTACCCTCAACCCAGTCCTGAAAAATTACCCGAATATTATCAGAGCGAAGATTATATTTCGCATACCGATTCTAAAAGAAACCTTTTTGAAAAAGCTTATCATTTGGTTCGCTCTGTTTCTTTAAAAAATAAATTAAAACTTATTGGTAAATATTCTCAAGAAGAAAAAACGCTTTTGGATTTTGGTTGTGGAACGGGAGATTTTTTACAAACTGCTAAAAAAAACAATTGGACGGTCTACGGAATTGAACCCAACGAACAAGCTCGGTATATTGCTAATAAAAAAACAAAAAATGCTGTTTTTAATACAGAACAACTTTTAAAGTTTAAAAAAAACAGTTTTGATGTTATAACGCTTTGGCATGTTTTAGAGCATTTGCCAAACTTACAAGAAGATCTTAATACTTTTAAAAGTTTATTAAAACCCAACGGAACTTTAATTGTTGCTGTTCCTAATTATAAAAGTTACGATGCTAAACATTATAAAAACTTTTGGGCTGCTTTTGATGTGCCAAGACATTTATGGCATTTTAATAAAACATCAATATCAAAACTTGTACAAACATTATCTATGCAAGTTGTAAAAATCAAACCTATGTGGTTTGATGCTTTTTATGTGAGTTTGCTTTCAGAAAAATATAAGACTGGTAAAATGAATCCTATTAAAGCAATTGTGGTTGCTTTATTCTCAAATAGCAAAGCAATTTTTACAAAAGAAGCTTCTTCATTAATTTATATCATTAAAAATAAGTAAAAATTGATTTTAAAAGCTTTGTTTGTTGGTTTAGGTCTATAAATAGGGATTTGTATTAGAGTTTTTTAAAAAGCGCTTAAATCGCTTTATTTAGCCTTGTTTTTTATAACGATAACTTATTTTAATTTAAAATAGAATAAATATACTTTATGTAATAAATTCGGGTATTAAAAATTATACGATTAACATTACTTTGTTACATTTGTGCGAGTTGAAAAACAACAACCCAAATTTTAAAATTAAATAACACTAAGAAATGAAAAACATTATTTATGTATCGTTGGCTATGTTGGTTTTGGCTTCTTGCCAAAAACCAAACAAAATTGGTTTTATTGATAATGGTACCGTTATCAACGAATACCAAGGAAAAAAAGATATTGAGGCCGATTTCCAAACCAAAGATGAAGCTTTTAGAAAACGTGCAGATAGTATAGGCCAAGCTTTTCAGGCCGAAGTTCAGCAAGCACAAAAAACAGCACAGCGCTCGTCTCCAAAAAAACAGCAGGAACTTATGGCTGGTTTGCAACAAAAACAACAACAACTCCAGCAGCAAATGCAGGTAGAACAACAACAATTGGCACAAGAGTTTCAGGTGCAAATCGATTCGGCTATTGTTAAAGTAAAAGACTATGTAAAAGAATACGGAAAAGCCAATGGTTATACGTTTATCTTAGGGACTAGCGATGCTGCTGCTAGTGTACTTTACGGTGCAGAAGAAAACGATTTAACCCAAATAATATTAGATTCGCTAAACGCCAACTATAAGAAAGCAGAATAATAAGCTTCTAAATAATAATAAAATATTTTAACCCTGTTTAACCCAAGTTAAACGGGGTTTTTTATTCGGCTTTTTTGTGTAGCAACCGGGTAAGTTTTATAGATAGGTCGGTTAGTATGATTTTAGAATTTCCGTTGCGTTCTATATGGTAAATAGCGTCCTGTAGCTCGTTGCTAATGTCCATGATGTTGTTGCCATGCACAAAAGGGGCAAAGTTTTCCAGTTTAAATTTATCGGTTTTGGGTTCAAAAAATACTAAATCTGTGGCGTTGTAATTTAAAAGCAGGGCTTGCCTAAAAAAATCCAAACAAAAATTAAGGAATTGTTTTTGGGTTTCACGCCCGGTTTTAGCAATATCTTCACTCCACGAAATTAAATCGTGTATAGCTGCTTTGTTGCCTTTGGCCTTAAAGGCACTTCGGATCCAGAAAATAAACCAGGTTTCAAATTGTATCTCTTCAGAATCTTGATAAACCATATCGCAGGCCTTGTTGTAATTTCCATTACACTGCTGGGCTATTCTTGTTGCCACACTGGCTTCTAATTGGTATTTCTCTATCAAGGCTTCTTTTATAACATCTTCGGCCAATGGCGGAAAATGTAAAATCTGGCAACGCGAACGAATAGTGTTTATAATTTGTTCTTCGTCTTCGGCAATTAAAATAAAAATGGTCTTGTTTGGCGGTTCTTCAATAAGTTTTAAGAGCTTGTTGGCACATTGGGTGTTCATTTTTTCGGCCATCCAGATCAGCATGACTTTGTAACCTCCTTCGTACGATTTTAAAGAAAGCGATTTCATTATCTCAGAAGCTTCATCAACACTAATTAGCCCTTGTTTGTTGTCTACTCCAAGCAATTTGTACCAATCAAATAGGTTGCCGTAGGGCTGCTGTTCTAAAAGTTGTCGCCATTCTTCTAAATAAAAGCTAGAAACGGGCTTGCTTTTTACCTTATCGCTAGTGGTTACCGGAAAGGCAAAATGAAGGTCCGGATGCGAAAAGTTTTTAAACTTTAGGTTGCAGGCTTGGTTGCCAGTATGGTTTTCGCCCCCAGTATTAGAACATAAAATGTACCGGGCATAAGCTAAGGCCATAGGTAATGTGCCTGTGCCTTCGTTGCCTACAAATAATTGGGCATGCGGAATCCTACCATTATCAACACTCTTGGTTAAATGGTTTTTTATGTGGGTTTGGCCTAAAACATCTTTAAAAAGCATAGAGCAAACCTACATAAAATTTTAGTAATTATTCAAGTTAAAAACAAGCTTGGCCATATAGAGCGCTTTGTTTTTTAAAAAACTTGCGGCTCTATATCGTTTTCGTTAAAAAACACGTTTTATATAGCTTTTTAATTACTTACATTTGTGAAATACAATACTTAAAAAGGATAAATAAAATTATATGAAGACGCTTAACGATTTTAATTTTGAAAACAAAAAAGCACTAATTCGCGTAGACTTTAATGTGCCATTAAACGAAAATTTTGAAGTAACCGATGCTACTAGGATTGTATCGGCAAAACCTACTATTATAAAGGTTTTGGAAGACGGCGGTAGCTGTATATTAATGTCGCATTTAGGTCGCCCAAAAGGTGTTCAGGAAGAATTTTCGCTAAAACATATCGTTAATAAAGTTGAAGATATTTTAGGCGTTGAAGTGAAATTTGTTGATGCTTGCGTAGGCGAAAAAGCCGAAGAAGCGGCTGCCAATTTACAACCAGGAGAGGTGCTCTTGTTGGAAAACTTACGTTTTCATAAAGAAGAAACGGCTGGCGATGTAGACTTTGCCAAACAACTTTCAAAATTAGGCGATATTTACGTAAACGATGCCTTTGGTACTGCTCATAGAGCTCATGCCTCTACAACTATTGTTGCCCAGTTTTTTGAAGGCAAAAAATGTTTTGGACATCTTTTGGCACAAGAGATTGAAAGCATCAAAAAAGTTATGGAAACAGGCGAAAAACCCGTATTGGCCATACTTGGAGGAGCCAAAGTGTCTTCTAAAATAACCATCATCGAAAATATTTTAGATAAAGTAGATAATTTAATTATTGGAGGTGGAATGGCTTTTACCTTTGTAAAGGCACAGGGCGGAAAAATTGGAAATTCCATTTGCGAAGACGATAAAATGGATTTGGCCTTAGATATTTTAAAACAAGCTAAAGAAAAAAACGTAAATGTTTATATTCCTGTTGATTCTATAGCTGCCGATGCCTTTAGCAACGATGCCAATACTCAGGTTGTAGATATTACGGCCATTCCAGATGGATGGGAAGGTGTTGATGCCGGACCAAAATCGCTAGAAATCTTTAGAGATGTTGTAATGAAATCGAAAACCATTCTATGGAACGGACCTCTAGGTGTTTTCGAAATGGAAAGCTTTGCCAAAGGCACCATAGCTTTAGGTAATGCCATAGCCGAATCGACTAAAAACGGAGCTTTCTCTCTCGTTGGAGGAGGCGATTCTGTAGCTGCTGTTAAGCAATTTGGATTCGAAGATAAAGTAAGTTACGTAAGTACCGGAGGTGGTGCTATGCTTGAAAGCTTAGAAGGAAAAACGCTTCCTGGTATTGCCGCTATTTTAGAATAAAAGCTTTTTCGTTTTTTATTTAAGCGAAAAAACACGAATTTAGCCATATTATCGTTCAATAAACTGAATGGATTTTATGGCTTTTCGTGTTTTTATATCTCTTTTAATATTTAATTCATTAACCGGTTTTGCCCAGGTTAAAGACTCTGTTTTGTTGCATAAAAACAAAACTACAGATACCTTATTACCACAAAACCAACAATTTGCAAAAGATTCTGTAGTTGGTGGGCAATTGCAGGCTGTTAAAGACATTAAAGTTAAAACAGACAGCATTGATATTAAAAATTTAAAAGATGATGCCTTTGCTGCAAAATTAGACCAAAAATGGTTAGAGGAACTTTACAGCAATGCTCTGTACGATACTGTTTATAAATCGGTAACCGAATTAACTTTCGAAAAGGTAGATTACCCAGAGCTGTCAACCGATACCTTAAAGGCTAGATTAAAAGAACTCGATGCTCGAACGCCCTTTAACATAGAGTACAACCCATCCTTAGAAAGTGTTATTAAATCGTATTTAAAGCACAGAAGAAAACACCTTCAAAAGCTAATGATGTTAAGTGCCTTTTATTTTCCTATGTTCGAGCGCGAACTCGATTTACATAATATTCCATTAGAAATAAAATATTTGGCCATTGTAGAGTCGGCTTTAAATCCACGCGCCAAATCGAGGGTAGGAGCAACCGGTTTGTGGCAATTTATGTTTACCACAGGAAAAATGTACGGGTTGGATGTTAGCAGTTATGTTGATGAACGTAGCGACCCTATAAAGTCTACCGAAGCTGCAGCCAAATACCTCTCTGAACTTTATGGGATTTTTGGCGATTGGGACCTGGCATTGGCAGCCTACAATTCGGGCCCTGGCAACGTTACCAAAGCCATACGCCGGTCTGGAGGTTATAAAAACTATTGGAATATAAGGCATAATCTGCCAAGGGAAACCGCAGGTTATTTACCGGCATTTTTGGCCAATATGTATATTTTTGAATATGCCGAACAACACGGTTTTAAAAAATACAAACCCCAATGGGCTTATTTTGAAACCGATACTGTTAGG
>Ga0055584_100003979_pt1 | contig 14481 bp, 9 predicted proteins | sample OSDHelmetaG_FD_58716 | JGI IMG/M metagenome (GOLD analysis project Ga0055584, IMG submission 58716) | Pelagic marine sediment microbial communities from the LTER site Helgoland, North Sea, for post-phytoplankton bloom and carbon turnover... | ecosystem: Environmental > Aquatic > Marine >... | reverse complement strand
ACCTACTCCTATTCAGGAAAAATCAATTCCACAAATTATTGAAAACAATGTAGACGTTTTGGCACTAGCTTCAACGGGTACAGGTAAAACAGCTGCTTTTGGATTACCAATCGCACAAAAAATTGACACGAACAACAACTCGGTTCAGTCTATCATTCTTAGCCCAACCAGAGAACTGTGTCGTCAAATTGCACAGGATATAGAAAACTATACCAAATACAGAAAAGGCTTCAAGTCTGTATCTGTATATGGCGGTGCTAACATCGTTAATCAGATTAGAGACCTAAAACGTGGCGCTCAGGTTGTTATTGGAACTCCTGGTCGTGTTATCGACCTAATCAAGCGTGGCAATCTAAAATTAGAGAAAATTGAAATCTTAGTTTTAGACGAAGCAGACGAAATGTTAAACATGGGATTCAAAGAAGATTTGGATTTCATTTTAAGCAATACCCCATCAGAACGCCAAACCTTATTGTTTAGCGCAACAATGCCACGTGACGTTTCGAGGATTGCGAAGAACTACATGAACAGTCCTGTAGAGATTGAAACTGCACGTGCCAATCAGAGCGCAGAAAACATTGAACATTCTTATTATTTGGTTAATGCCAGTACACGTTTTGAAGCGTTAAGACGTATTGCCGACGTAAACCCAGATATTTATGGAATCGTTTTCTGTCGTACACGTCGAGAAACACAACAAGTGGCCGACAAACTTATTAAAGGAGGCTATAATGCGGATGCATTGCATGGGGATTTATCTCAAGCACAGCGGGACCATGTTATGGGCAAGTTCCGTTCACAAGTACTACAAATTCTAGTTGCTACTGATGTGGCTGCCAGAGGACTTGACGTAAACAACATTACGCATGTTATCAATTACAATTTACCAGACGAGCTAGAGTCTTACATTCACCGAAGTGGTAGAACAGCCAGAGCTGGTAAAAAAGGATCTTCTATTGCATTGGTGTCTAATAGAGAAAGGTCTAAAATCAAACAACTTGAAAAGAAGATTGGAAAGTCGTTTGAAGCCAAGTCTATTCCAAGCGGGAAAGAAATTTGTGGCAAACAACTATTTAAATTAGTAGAAGACCTTAAACAGGTTGAAGTTGATAAAACTGAGTTTGAACAATATTTACCAGCCATCACAGCTGAACTTGAAGGTTATTCAAGAGAAGAGCTCATAGAGCGCTTTTTCTCAGCAGAATTTAACCGCTTCTTAGAATACTATAAAGACGCTGGTGATTTGAATATCAGTGCCTCAGACCGAGATCGCTCTGAACGCGGAAGAAATGGACGCGGAAGAGACCGTGATAGAGATAGGGACAGAGACAGAGACAGAGGTAGAGATCGTGATCGCAGAGACCGACCAAGAAGAGAAAAAGATTCGTCTCGAAGTCGAAGCAGAGGAGGAAGCATGAATTTTGAGCGATTCTTCGTAAACCTAGGGCAAAAAGATTCTCTAAATGCACAGCGTTTGATGGGTTTCATCAATGAGCAACCTACCTTAGAAGGTGTTGGTATTGGTAGAATTGAGGTTCTTAAAACATTCTCATTTGTTGAAGTTGACAACAACTTTACCAACGACGTGCTTAAATCAATGAATGGCAAGGATTTTAGAGGCCGTCAGTGCAACATTGAAGTAGCTGGGAACAAGGAAAACCCTGGACGCAGCAAAAGCAAAGACAAACGCAATCGAGAAAGAAGCCGTAGATACTAACCAATCACTATTTTTGGTTTTATGAAACGTTCTATTGATGTTAAAATAGCGTCATCACAAGAGTGGATTGACAAAGTGTTGTCAGATTTTCCATCCTTTTTAAGAGACCATGCAGATTGTGAACGGAAAGCGAGCGGAATGGCGAACAGTTTTGTTGCGAAGTATCCAAACCGCGTAGAAATCATCCCAGACCTTATTGACATTGCCATCGAAGAGATGGAGCATTTCAAACAGGTGTACGACGTAATGTCTGCCCAAGGCATTGAATTGAACCATGAAATCCAAAAAGACGTTTACGTTAATCGGTTAATGAAATTAGCCAGAGACGGCCGTGAGGAACGATTTTTAGACAAATTATTGTTGGCCTCAGTATTCGAATGCAGAGGTGCAGAACGTTTTAAGATGGTCGCTGATCATGTGGAAGATTCAAGTCTGAAGTCGTTTTACAAAACGTTGTGGACTAGCGAAGCCAAACATGGGCATGTATTTGTCACCTTCGCTCTGCATTATTTCAGTGAAGATGTTGTGTATGATCGTCTTGAAACATTAATGAATGCGGAAGCTGCAATATTGCAAGAAATTCCAATTCGGGCTGCGTTACACTAAGTAGCGTTCCCGAATAACTTGGGTATGATGCAAAGCATGTCCAGCAATAATAAAACCCTGGTTTTCAACGCTTAAAACCAGTCCGTTGGCAAATCCTTCTCGTTTCAGTTCAGCCGCCTTAAAGCTTTTATACATAAACAAGGTTGAAATTCTCACGGCATGGAATTCATCCCATAAGTCTGTAATAGTCCGGTCTGAAACATCAGCTACATCGACATAACTATTGTGATCATAGCCAGGCAATTGCGTCATGTCTTTTCTCGCAAATCGCATTGCACGTTGACTTAATATCCTTTCCGCATCAATAAGGTGTTGTAATATTTGCTTTGGTGTCCACTTGCCTTCATCATAACGGTAATTCGACTTTTCTTCTGTCATTGAAACAAATGTCTGACGCATCTCTTCCCATTGCTCCTCTAGCGCATTGTAGGCAGTTGTAGAAAAGACTTTACTTACGTATGGTTTGAAGTATTCTGGAATTGTTTCTATTAAGGGCATAGGTATTAAGGGCATAGGTTTTTACTCGATTTAGTGAATAAACGTAATTGAAACGGATATATTTTCTGCTTTATCGGCTTCGTGGTGTTTTACTTGAGCGACACCAAAATAGGTGCCTGTTGGGTAATATTCGCCGTTTTCTTGCTTTCCATCCCAACACTCTTGCAAAGCATTCTCCGTTTTAAACAGCAGTTCCCCCCAACGGTTATAAATAAAGAATGAAACTGTATAACAGTCACCATTTTGCATGTCTAACTGAAAACAATCATTAATCCCATCACCATTTGGCGTAAATACGTTATACAGCATAAGTTCTCCTACTGAAAAATCCAAAGAATCTATTTCGATATCAATGTGTTTAGGTTCAATCACAGTGCATGGCCGCTCAGATTTCAGGTGTTTTAGTGAAACATTGAGTCTACCCTGGTTTAAGTCCTCCAGGTTCACCTCACTAGCGTTGTAGAATGAATCTTCCACCCCGTCAATGCGCCAATACCAATCTTCAGTTAATGCATCCGTCTTTAAAAGCACCAATTCTCCGGGGTTACAATCATTGGGGAAAGTGAAATCAAAGTCCGAAAAAACCGTATCACGTCCAAGTATTTCAAATTCCTCTGTATGTTGTTGATCCAGCGCACACTTGGCCGAATCCGATACACGCAAGGAAATGGTATACTTGCCTGGCGTAGTCACTGTAAACTGATTTACGATCAGATTTCGCTGCTCCCCTGCTCCCGTTCCTAAATTCCAGTACCATTCTGGCGTGGTAGTGCTCTTATTGATGATTGTAACCTTTCCTCCTTCACAAGAGTCTTCTAATTCTATACCGAAATCGGCCGATAGTTTTACAACCTCGCCAATTTCTATATCCTGTTCCATGCTATCGGCACATTGGTCGTTTCTGGTAACAAGTTTAATGGTAAACAGACCCGGATCTTGAAACGTGATAATCGGATGTTCGTCCGTCGAAGTTGTATAGATGGCATTTTGATTGGAAATAGTCCAGTCATACGTTTTACCAAATCTCGATGTGTTTGTAACGGCTACAACAGAATCTGAACATTTAATTTCGGGCAAGTCAAAGTTTGCGGAAATCTTAATATCGCACTCCAACACGTTAAACTGATAATCTCGTAGTGTCTCGCCAATTCTTACGCCGTTCCTGAACTCTGACACGCGGATTCCGACAACGTATTGGCCTACCTTATTGGGTAAAACAGTGAGTTGGCCTGTTTTGCTGTTAATTTTAAGTTTTTCGGTACCACCCATCAAGTTAGATAAGTTGTATGCCGATGTGTATTGAACCACAGCATAATCCGGATTGGAAGGTTGACTTGGTCGTGGTGCACTCGAACTTGCACCTTTAAAAGGCAAATACAAGTCATACACCAACGAATCACCTTCAGTATCCACGGCACTATGATCAAACACCAAGGGTGCGTCGTTACATAAGAAATTGGGTGGACTGTCTTTAAAAACGGGATTGCTATTAATCTCAACAAGTTGACGGGGCGGTATGGTTGCCAATAAGGTTATTCCAGTTCCTCCGGGGTCAACTAAGTTTGTAATGGTGTGGTTCCGACAACACCTTTGAAAAGCTATGATAACGCCATCACTACCAATTTGGACCCGTTTGCGAAAAACATATTCATACCGATCTACACACGCGTTTGGCGGAGGTGTCACGCAGGCATAGTTTAGTTTAGAAACACGATCCGGTTTACCACGCTCTATTTCTACTTTATCAATAAACTGCTTTGTCTTTGCATTGAAAAACCCAAGAATAGCAAACCGATCTGACGCAATAGCACCAGGATTGCCATTGACACAATCAATGTAAAAAGCCAAGGTGAATTCAAATGAGTCTTCAGAAATGTAGCGATACGTTAAATCACCTCCCATAATGTGTGTAGCTCTCGCTGAGAGTGCACAAATTAAGATTAATAATATGGCAGGTAGTTTTTTCAAGTGGCTACATCTATTGGTATATAGACACGAGAATTTACAAAAGGTTGTCTAGGATTTAATTACTTCCGATTAAATGTGGCACAAAAATGCCAATTCGACGCTACTTTTTGGAGAATGAAAACTCAAACAAGTCGTCGTCCTGTCCTTGCTTTCTAGCACGTTCGCAGTAACAAATAATGTTTCCGTTTGAAGACGTCACTTCACCATCAACACGTGTTGTTTGCCCATCAATATTGATAATAGGCTTGCCAACTAGATCTCCGAAATTTTTAACATTCTGTTCTGGAATTGAGAAGGTATACCCTGTACTAATAGATGTTAAACCCGTTCCAGACATCAACAAGGTCAAACCGTCAATTCGAAAATCAAATTTATCTGCATCCTCTGTGTTCGCCCAAATCTCACATTCGAAACTACCTTTTTGAGACTCAACACCAGTTACGGCATTAAACAGCTTATAATTACAGGTATATTTCCCTAATATGTTTTCTCTAACATCACCCGAAGTATTGTCAGTTGTATCAACAGGTGTGTCGTCTTTACAACCAGTTAAAACCGTAAAAACGAATAATGTAGCGAATAGTAAATGTTTCATTGATAATGTACGTTAGTTGAGCAAATTTAGGATTAAAAAGCTAATTTCCGATTGAAATGAAAAACATTACAATACTGCTACTTATTTCGCTTGTAGGATGCGTTTCTGAGCCCAAAAACGAATCTAAAACATCTACTGAAACCATTCAAAATCAAAGCGATATGGATTTTAATTGGCTTTTAGGGGTATGGGAAAGGTCTATGAATGGCGATGCAAACATGAATCACTTTGAAACTTGGACTATTGACTCTTTTGGCATGACAGGAACAGGCACTACCATCATGGATGAAACGGTCACAGAAGAACAGATTTGGATCTTTACACGAAACGATTCCATTTTTTACAAAGCCCATCCACAACAGAACGAAACACCAACACTTTTTCACATTACAGAAATAAATGACAGTTTCTTTCGTTCAGAAAACAAAGCACATGATTTTCCAAAATATATCGAATACCTCAGGCAAGGAGACTCTCTTTACGCCAATATAGGAGATCATAATCAACGGATTGAATTCAAATTTAGAAGGCAAGATGAACGAAGTTTTAGATGATCACTTAACTAAAAAACGCCATAAGAGCCCGTACGGTAAATACTCCAACATCCCGGCCGCCATAGTAATTCTGGGGGCTTTATTTAAAATAATGCACTGGCCTTATGGCGGAATGATGGTACTATTTGGAATAAGTGGTCATTTCGGGATTGAACTTGGATACGCACTAGTTCTCAAATTCTCAAGCAAAATTAACAACCGAAGATTGCTGATTGCCAGCTTCTTTCTCATCTTTATGACTGGTATCTGGCGATTAGATTTCAAAACCTGGGCGTTGGTAGACTACAGTTTTATTTTGGTCATTGTAGCCTCTTTGGTCATCACCTACGTTTTAACCAAACAAAAAATAAAGGCCAATAAGCCTTAAACTATCCTTCCATTTTTTCTTCCAGCAACATCAGCTGTTCAATGAGTCCATCCATTTTTTCAGAAAGCTCAGTTTTTCGGTCGGACTGTGATTGGTGCAGGTTTGACAGTTCTAGTAATTTCTGTCTATCCCCCGTTATTTCAGGATTTGCCAAGTCTTTTTCAATGTTTTTGATTTCGGTGGTTATGTCCACTACCTGAGTTTCAAGGCCATTGATCTTTTGTTCTAGCTTTCGTAGTTTTTGTTGATTTTGCTTTTGCACATCAGACTTCACTGGGTTTTTTGAAGGTTTTACCGCTTTAACCTTTTCGACTTCTTGCGGTTTGTTATTTGCCTCTTGCTGTGATTTCCAGTACAGAAACTCCTTGTACGTTCCTGGATATTCTCTAATCTGTTCGTCTTCTATCCACCAAATTTTAGTCGCTACCTCTGAAACAAAGTATCGATCGTGACTTACCAGCACGAAACTTCCTTCATATTGCTGCAAAGCTTGAACAAGTACCTCAATACTCTGAATATCCAAGTGGTTGGTAGGCTCATCCAACAACAAAAAGTTTGCCTTTTCGACCAAGGTTTTCGCTAAAGCAACTCGAGACTTCTCGCCACCGCTAAGCACCTTTATGGGTTTAAAAACGTCGTCACCAGCAAATAAGAAGCAACCAAGTACGTTTCTCAATTCGGACTCAGTTAAACCTGATCCATGCTCTGTTAGCTCTTGTAATATCTCGTTTTCAAGGTGTAACGCTTGAAGTTGGTGTTGAGCAAAAAAGGAAGTGACTACGTTATATCCTTCTCTCCGCTCTCCAGAAAACTTTTCGGTATTGGCGATAATACGCAGTAAGGTAGATTTACCTTTTCCATTGGCCCCAATCAGGGCAATTTTGTCTTTTCGAATGATCTCACCCGAAGCTTTTGTGAGAATTTTATTATTTCCAAAGTGCTTAACGATGTCGTTAAGCTCCATAACCACCTTTCCGCTTTCCTTACTTATAGAAAAACGTAGGTTAACCTTTGCTCCATCTGATTCGACACCATCCAACTTCTCAAGTTTGTCGAGCATTTTAACCCTACTTTGAACCGCCGTGGCTTTAGATGCTTTTGCTCGAAATCGTGTGATAAATTTCTCTTGTTCTTTGATGTACTGCTGCTGATTCTCATACTGACGCTGCTGCAGATCATCTCTTTCAAGCTTCGCTTTAAGGTAAAAATCATAATTACCATCCCACACATATAATTTCTGATTGGTGACTTCAACAATCTTGGTCACCATTTTATTCAAAAAGAATTTGTCGTGAGATACGACTATCACTGTACCTTGATAGCTTTGCAAATAATTTTCTAACCACTCAATCGAAGGTAAATCCAAGTGGTTTGTTGGCTCATCCAGCATCAGGAGGTCTGGCTGTTCCAGCAACATTCTTGCTAGAATAACCCGCATGCGCCATCCACCGCTAAACTCTTTTAAAGGTCTTGTTAAATCGGCTGTTTTAAATCCTAAGCCTTCTAAAATTTCTTCTGTTAAGCTCTTTACAACGTAGCCATTCTTGCGTTCGAACTCTTCTTGTAAGTGACCTAATCGATCTAAAAGCTCCTCGGTGACCTCTTCAGTCTCCATGCGCTTATAGATCTCGTTCATTTCAATTTCTGCATCAATAACGTCAGCAAACGCCTGCATAGCCACATCTACAATAGGCAGATCAACAGCGGTTTCTGACATCTCTTGGTGCAGGTAACCGACTTTGAGTGATTTGGTTTTGGAAATTGTCCCTTCTCGAAGTTCGTATTCGCCTGTTATGAGCCTAAGCAAGGTCGTTTTACCGGTACCATTTTTACCAACAAGGCCAATACGTTCTTTCGGTTTTATGTGCCAATTGGCATTTTTGTACAGATAGTTTCCGCCAAATTCATACGAAATGTCGTTGAGTGCAATCATGAAGTTTTAGCTACTGTGAAATCAATTATACTATTTCAACGGTTGCGGATAACCCTTTTCTGCAAAGCGCATCGCAGATTGGAGATAGGGATTTAGTTGATCCGTGCTTGACGGCGCATTTGCCCTTGAAGTGAATGATTACTGAACACTGTTCTGCTTGCTCAGGAGTGTGTTCGCAGTATTTCATCAAACAATCAATAACATGATCGAAAGTGTTTACATCGTCATTAAAAATAACCAATGCATATCCGCCTATCAGGTCTTCAATGACCTCAACTTCTTCTTTGGTAGATACGTCTGAATTGTAAGTAAGCACGTTATTCACTTCTTTTCTTAAATAGATACATTTTCTTTTCTTCACCTTGCCAGATGCGTTTCAAGTTTGCTCTGTGCGTGTACAAGACTAAGATTACTGCAAAGATGCCAAAAATTTGTAAAACGGGCTCATCCAATCCATATCTGAAATATGTCATTATTCCGAAACTCAATGTAGCGAGTATCGAACCTGCCGATACCATGTGTGTTGTAATCAGGATTATTAAGAAAACGACTAAGCAGCCTAACGCAAGAATTGGGTCTAATGCGATAACCATACCCAACAGACACGCAATACCTTTACCGCCCTTAAATCCAGCAAACACTGGATAAATGTGACCTACGACAGCCAAAAGACCAAAAGCAATTTTAAAGGCAACAACATATTCTGATGATTCGAGCTCTGGTCCGAACAGTACCAAGTTTGCCGCAGTCGCACCTTTAAACACATCCAACAGTAGCACTAGACTACCTGCTGGCTTGCCTAAAACGCGAAAGGTATTTGTTGCCCCGGCACTGTTACTTCCGTGTTCTCGAACGTCTAAACCATAAAAAGCTTTGCCCGCCAAAACAGCAGAAGGAATCGATCCAAGCAAGTATGCCGCGATGGCTAAAAGTACAGTTGTGGTTGTTATCATTCGTCTAAGGCATCTATTATGTCAACGTGTTTTGTAACTTTCAAAGGCGAACTTGGTCTCACGGTATACCCTCTTTCGTTAACTTTTCCTGCCCGTTGACGTAAAATCAAATTAAAGTCTTTGTCTGTGGAATACACAAATAGGTTACCCCTTTGAAACTCAAAATAGAAATAATCATACTTCGTAATTTCAAAATACAAGGCTATTCGCGTACCGCTTCGCCTCTTCTCAATTATCGTATAAGCGTTTAATCGCTTGTTAATTTGTTTGCCGTGTACCACCGCTAAATCAATCGGGGTCTTTGAAACAAACGCATTTAACGTATGCGAATAATAGAATTCCATGTTACTAATAAAGAAGTCTTTTTTAAGTTCATCAATCTGTTTGACTTCTCCGAATTCACTTAGCTCTTGGATCACCTTGGCATACTTCTTTTCGTCTGTCACCAACTCAGCTATGTTCCTTTTTACTATAGGATCATCGACACTTATCCCTTTAGCATCTCCAGATTTTTCAGAAAATACTTCTAACATGCGCAGCCAACACTCATCAGGTAACTCCATATCCAAGGCCATCAGTGTTTTAAAGGTGAACGTAGAATCATCTTCTCCTCTAACCGCTTCTCCTACCGTACGTGCTGAGAAATTTTCATGTAATTTCAATCCAAAATCGAACTCACCTTCTGCACGTATGTCTTTCGAATCGTCACTGAACGTTAGTGTATTGCCTCTCAGCGCACCATTTAAAAGTTTATTGCTGTCTCCTACTACGAATGCACTTTGCAGTTCGTCATAAAAGAAAACTCCGGTGTCAATTGAAATATCTTGGTCTGTAAAAGAAAACTTCGATCCAAAAAAGTTTGGATAAACAGCTACTGAATCATTCGGTGACAAGCTTATACCAATATTCAGCTTCCGGCGGTCACTGTTTCTAGGTTCAGAAGCATTCACAATAATGTTGGTTGGGTCAGGTTGATCTAAGTATCTAAACCACTGACTTACAATGTCTTTATAGGTATGAAGTGGCTTAACAAAACCCTTGAAAGAAAGGAATTGTTCCTTGCTAGACATATCTGCCGTGCCCTTGTATCCAATTTTTGGGCTAATCGCAAATCCTAGTGTATCCGATATGTACCCACTGGCTTGAATGGTTGACGTATCTTTTAAAACCCGCATCTTGTCAAAGAAGATTACTTGGCCTGTTTGATACTTGTCTTTATACACATAATACCCATTTCCCGCAATACTTAAGCGTCCTTCCACCCAAAGCTTACAGTCGTATAACTCATGGTATTTGTTATCCCGGTTTGCAAGCATTTTGGCATTTTCAAGCGGTCTTAATACGGCATCTTTTTCAATCGTTACTTTCCCATCAGATGGAAATACCCTTGAATCTGCTACATCGATGTAAGGCACCTCTTCTGCGTAAATAATACCGTCATTCATATCAAACAAAGCCTTGGTACTTTGAAACACCAACCCATGCTGACTGGCGTTTTGTGATTTAAACACATACTCCTTTGATTTCTGACGGCCCGTAGGTGTAAGCAGGATGGTTTTCTTATCCATATCCCACTTAAACTCGTCCATCGTAGACGCAAACTGGTTATAAGGGAATTGGGTTAGATGCCCCATTTCGTTGGCTCTAAAATCTCCAGTACGTTTTTCAAAGTCAATATGTGATCGCACATTGGTCGAAACAAAGGAAATCATACCTGCATCTACATCGCCAATTTTAATATCACTGACATCGGCATCGGCATGTATCGGGTTAAAGCGCATGTCTGCGGAAGCCAACACCGCGTTATCCCATCTCAATTCTCCGTTTCCTGATAAGGTGTTTGGCGTTTGAAGTAAGTTGCCTTCAAATACCTGCCCATCATCGAATATATCTACCTCATGTTGTTTGGTGTTGATATACATCTTATCCTCTTTTGGCAGCCAATGCGACAGTACATCGTTGGCTATTAATCGTGGATATTTCGCACTTTTTTTGATTTCATACAGCTCAACTTCGGCGTTGGTTGAGTCTGGCGTCATCAATATCTTGTTGGACTCCAACTTAGCGCCTTCATAATCGATCTCGCCTTTTGCATAAAATCCTTCTTCACTCATACTAATATCGATATCACCATGTCCCTTGCCTTCGTACATGGTGTAACCACCAGGCGGGTTGGCGCGGGTAAAGCCAAGTGAATAATCTTTCATGATGGACGCTTCGTACCTAAACTCCGGTAAAATTCCGCCTGAAACGAAGTTTCCTGGGAATTTTAATCCGGCAATGGTGAAGTTGTCTAAGCTATCGATATCAAATGGATCTACCTCAAAGCGGAAAACGTCTTTGTTATAGGTTCCGTTATGAATATTCTTTTTGTCATAGGCAATTACAGACGGGGCTGTACTTACAAACCTTGGATACTCCGGATAATCGGTCAATCCAGACTTGTTATTCGACCTATCAATGTAAATGGTTCCGTGTATATCCCTCAATACAGATTTTACCGGAATCAAGAACTTCTGATTTATAGTATCTGGAAACCAAAGCTTGAGCGAATCAATTTTTTCTGATGTGATGGTAAAATTCTCGTAGCTAAAATCAAATTGATCACCAAAAAAATCAAAACGACCTGCAGTCACTTTTCCATCAAACTGTAACCGCCTATTATTTTTTATACGAACAAACTGCTCTTTTGGGTAAGCAATAACATATTGTGAATCGCTAAATTGAAACGCACGAACGCCTTGAACTTCTAAGTCATAATTCACTAGATTTAGTGTTGCATTTGGTCGTTTACCAATCACAGAACTAAATCTTAAAATATCATAATCAGCTAGTTTCCAGTGGTTTTTGTAATAGTTGAGCAGTTTTTCCTTGATTTCTATTTCTTCGGTTTCCGTGTCATAATAGATAAAGCCCTCATTCGCCAAACCAATCACCTGTGGATATAGATTTTCCTTTTTCGAACCCAAAAAGTTAGCATAATCATATAAGCTTAAGTTCTTAGTACGCTCAAGCATATAAAACTTATAGAGCTTATCGATTGGATGGTAACGCATCATGTTACCGCGCGTTATCTTTTCGTAATTGTACTCTTTAAAATAGTTTTTGGACAAGAACAATGCTCTTTCCTCATCAATGAGCATATCGAAGTCAATTTTCGGCTCCTCCATTTTCCAGATGACTTGATCTACAAGAATCTCAATGTTATGATCTGAATCATAAAACGGAGCTTGCTCTATCCCCTTTTGACCACGCAATAGGGAAAGTCTTTTGTTTCTATCGTCGAAGGACAATTGAACGCGTGGATGGTAAATCTCTCCACTATCTGTGTAGATGGTCACCTCAGTTTGTAGCGAATTGATTTTACCATCAGCCATTGTAAAAACGTTGGCTTTTGCTTCAACTATTAACTTTTCTTCATAGTAGAATTCAAAAATAGCCTTGTTCTCCTCGCTGCCGCGACCTTGAATTCGAGCCCCATCCATGGCAAATCCGCCTTTAAATACAATGTTGCCAGACTCAAAGCTTTTAATTGTTAAATCATCGCTAAAAGAAATAAACTTTGGATAGCGTGAGTCACTAAAATCATCGCCTTTGCGGTGAATGGTACGTGCAGAAACTTTGTCTTCTAATTTACCCAGTGTCTTACCATCAAGCACTCCGGCGTACTGAAACTCAACCGTGTCAATTTTCAACCCAGGCGAAGTCATGTCAATTTCGTACTTATCAAATTCAGCAAAAGCCTTAACAGCAGATATCCCTACCCGCTCCCAGTCTATAAGTCCCTTACTACCAACCCATTGATTAGTCAGAATGTTATATTTACCTGACGTCTCACGGACGATTAGTGAGTCATCTGGACCATGACATATTAAGTCTACGTTGGTTAATTCAATACTTACATTGGCACCAGTGTATATAAACTTGTAGTCGGTATTTGAAAACTGCCAATTTTTACTTGCATCTGCATACAACGTGTTGGATTTGAACAAATCATACGACGTTTTAAGCACAATTAAATACGCTCGGCGATTTTTCTTTATCAATTTGTATTGGTTTAACAACCAATCGTCAAACTTCTCTTCAGACACGCGTGAGTTGCTATCTTTACCAGCAACAAGGGTGCGCATATACAATTCGAAATCGGGTTTGATTTTAAACTTTTTTAACGCCATGTATTCAGCAAGTCTGATGACTATGCCTTCTTGGTCTTCTGTATAAACCCCAGTCTCCCATTGCGCTTGAAATGCTTCATAGGTTTTTTCAACGTCTTTGTCCTTTAGTTTCTTAACGTGATCGCCAAGCTCACCGATAAATATATCTGGATTTTTGCTAAAGCCCCTTGTTTGGCTAAATACAAAACCAGTGCCTAATATGAGTAGCAGGCAAGTAGAGAGCACATAACGCCAAACGCGTAGGTTATCGAGTTTCATTTAATTCTATATTTTTTTATACAACAAGCTTTCCCAATCCTTTTTGGAAATATTGCGGACAAGTTCAAAACCTAAATCCGTAGTTGCTTTATCTATTTCTTCCAAATCAAAATTCAAAAACCCTGCCAGTATTAGATGTCCACCTGTTGATGTATGTTCAGCAAGATGAGGTAAAAGCCCCATATTGATGTTTTTGGTGATATTCGACAAAACAACCTCAAACCTCTGTGAAGGTATTGCCTCGTGACTACCATGTAGAAATGAAACGTTACTGACCGAATTATATTTCACATTCTCTTTTGCGTTATCCACCGAGTTTTGATCATAATCAATTCCGATTACTTCTTTTGCGCCCAAAAGACTGCTCAAAAATGCCAACACTCCTGTGCCTGTTCCCATGTCTAATACAAGTTTGTCTTTGATATAAGTCGTTAGCATCATCTCAATCATCAGTTGGGTAGTTTCATGATGCCCGGTGCCGAATGACATCTGAGGCTGGATAATGACTTCAAACGGTATGCCTTGTTTAGTCTCGTGAAATGGCGACCTCACATAAACCTGATCGTCTACGAGTATGGGTTCGTAATGCTTTTCCCATTCTTCATTCCAATTCTTATCCTGGACCTCTGCATACTTGAAATTGTTTTCCATGCCATACTTGGCCAGCGTATCGTACAAGGTTTTATGCGCAAAAAGCGACTTAGGAATATATCCTTTTAGCGACATCCCTTCTTCCCAAACACCTTCATAATCAAGGTTAACGAGCTCTGCGGTAATAATCTCTTTGCGTTCGTCAAGAACGGGTATTGTCACTTCAATATATGCTTCCATAAGAATTGTAAGCAATATTAAAAGCA
>Ga0055584_100003978_pt1 | contig 14482 bp, 14 predicted proteins | sample OSDHelmetaG_FD_58716 | JGI IMG/M metagenome (GOLD analysis project Ga0055584, IMG submission 58716) | Pelagic marine sediment microbial communities from the LTER site Helgoland, North Sea, for post-phytoplankton bloom and carbon turnover... | ecosystem: Environmental > Aquatic > Marine >... | reverse complement strand
GCTACGCGTCATTCAGAGCGCAGCGAAGAATCTCACAACAGATCCAAGTTGTCTATTTCATTTGTGAGGTCATGCCATTGTGGGTTAAGCTCCGAAATCACATTCTCTTGGAACTTCCTACTTTTACCCTTTAAGTATTTTTCGTAGTCTATGGCTTCGGTTATATCACCAAAGAACTTATAAAAAACCAACTTTGATAGATTGTATTTCGCTGAAAAGCTGGCTGGATAAAACTTGGTTCTGTGCTGCCATAAACGGTGCTTGATGTCACTTGTAACGCCAATGTACAGTACGGATCCAAACTGATTTGAAATGATGTAGGTAAAGCCACCTTTGGCTGTAAACATGAGTTGCATTAATTTATAGCAACATAGTACTGCGTTGTCGTAATTGTTCGAATAAACCTCCATGCGGAGATTCTTCACATCCTCGTGACCTCGGATGCTCTGAATGACGGTGAGCATGAATTAGCAGACAGCGAGGGCTTTCCTGACGTCAACCCCTCTGAATGACGTGTAGGCTAATTGCGGAACTCAGAATCTAAAACCTCCAATTAAACATTAAGAATTCAAAATTAAGAATTAAGAAACCCCACTCACCTCCAACGCAGGATCAACTTTCTTAATCATACCTTGAAGTGCGCGACCCGGGCCGACTTCAATAAATTCTGAAGCGCCATCAGCCACCATGTTCTGAACGCTCTGTGTCCATTTTACAGGGGCGGTAAGTTGAGCAATAAGGTTGTCCTTAATCGTTTGTGGATCTGTTTCACCAACGGTTGATACGTTTTGGTACACCGGACATGATGGTGTATTGAACGTAGCATTGGTTATAGCAGCAGCCAATTCAGCTCTCGCTGGTTCCATTAAAGGAGAATGAAATGCACCCCCTACAGGTAATGGCAAAGCGCGTTTAGCGCCTTTTTCTAACAATTGCTCACACGCAATTCGTATGCCTTCATTACTTCCAGAGATTACCAATTGTCCTGGACAGTTATAGTTTGCGGCGACCACTACTTCATCAGAAATACCGTTACACACTGCTTCTACATCAGCGTCTTCTAAACCAAGAATGGCGGCCATTGTAGATGGATTTTGCTCACAGGCTTTTTGCATAGCAAGTGCTCTAATGCTAACGAGTTTTAAACCATCTTCAAAGCTCAAGACATTCGCCGCAACCAAAGCAGATATTTCTCCCAATGAATGTCCGGCAACCATGCCAGGAGTAAAATCATCCATGGTTTTGGCCAAAATAACCGAGTGTAAGAATACAGCGGGTTGAGTGATTTTGGTTTCTTTTAAATCGTCATCCGAACCACTGAACATCACGTCAGTAATAGGAAATCCTAAAATGTCATTTGCTTGGTTAAACAAGGCTTTTGCATCCGGATTAGAATCATATAGTTCTTTACCCATGCCTGAAAATTGCGCGCCTTGTCCTGGAAATACGTATGCTTTAGTCATAATTTGAAGCGATAAATTTATTCTGTTTTATACAACTGACCAACGATTTGATATGATTCGTTGCCCATGATTTTAGTGTCTCTTTCAATAGTTATGGTATATCCAACGTTTTTGGTATAACTCAAACCAGTAACGGTTGTTGCGATTTTTCCTTTTTCAATGAGTTCAGCAGAAAACCGCTGGACGTGGCCTTCCGTATCAAGTTTCAACTTAAAGGTTTTAATCTTTTGGTTTGGGTTTGTTGAAACATAAACGTCGGCGGTTTCATTTGGTTCTTCATGTTCATCAGACGTCACTTGGGCAAAGTCAGTTTTCCATACTGCAGGTTTTATGCTCAAATCTAAGAAGGCATATAACTCGTCGGCCCAATTTGGTGTAGCGTTCGAATCCGCTTGCGTTTCTGTACCCATTCTAGTTCGTTTAAAAACGCCTATTCGTTCCGTTGTCAAGCGATCAACTTCAGCTGTAAAAAAGGCGTGTACATCAACAAACTCGACGTCATTCGTTGTAGTATTGTTTGAGGACGAACACCCAACAAATGTGAGCAATACGGTGAAATAGAGGAGTAATTTCAAGGCTTCAAAAATAAAAAAGATTACCGATTTCTAGTCAATTCGATCTAAACCATTTTTTGCACGATGCTCAATGCTTTTTTTGTATTCTTTATTGGCACTGAAAGACATGGCTTTGTAGAAATACAACTTGGCTTTGGAATCATTCCCTAACTTTTCATGCAACTCAGCGAGATACAACGCAGCATATGAGGCATAGTATTGCGGTAGGAATTCCCCTTCCCGCATAGCTTCCAGATAGAACGCCTCAGCCAACTTACTGTTGTTTAATGCGTCGTATACCCTTCCTTTACGATAGAAATATTCCGTCTTTAGCAATACGGTGTTGAAATTGGCAGCTTGCTGTGGCCTAATGATTTCAAGTGCTTTGTTGTAATAGCCTCCATCAAAAAGCAACCTAGTCTTTAGCAACGTAACGTTTGGTTTGATACCACTTTGCGCATACTTAAAGGCCTGATCATCTTCTTCAAGATTGGTGTTTCCTTTTGTCTTTATCAGCGCCAAATATTTGTTATACGATTTTTCATCACCTTTAATTAAGGCGTCCCAACTTAATTTTTGATAACAACTCTTGACATAGTTCATACCGTCGTAATCGTTTAGGTATTGAAGCAGGGATTCGTCAGCGTCATTATCCAGGCGATTCAGTTTTGCCTTGCCCAACATAAACTGCAGAAAGGGAATGCTACCGTACGGTTTGGCAGTAGGAATTTTTTGAACGACTTTGATTATTTCATCATTCCGTCTGCATTTGTCTGCAAAATGCACACGGGCAAATCCACTTAATGGGTTGGAAGCATAATCCTTCGTCAAAGAATCCGCCAAATTCCAGGCGGTGGTTTTGTCATTCTTTAAATGTAAGTGAATCGACGCAACATAAAACTGCGCTTCCTTTTGCATGAGCGTCCATTCAGGTCGGCCCTTTTTGACATTGATGAAATCTTGTAACATCTTAATGCCGTTGTCCATACTAGAGCCATAGCCAAAGAACTGAACCAATTTTTGATAATTGTTTGGAAGACTACCAAAGCCAGAATGGAGTAATCCTATGGTCTTTTTGGCTGGATAAAATTGAGGATGGTTCTCAATCACTCCCATGCCAAGATTGTAGCTTTTACGGACATCCAGGGCGGCAGCCAATGTGTTGCCTCGTTTGCCGTTTACGACTGATGAGTAGAAATAGATTTCTTCCAAAAGGAAGTCGCGATAGCCCTCGGCCTTTTCTCCTGAGGAAATGCGGTTAATTGCGGCGTTTTTTACGGAATCAAAACGAACGTAGGCGTTAGAGGTTTCATTGGTGACATAGCTCAACATGCTTTTCACAACCATGAGGTAATCAACAGCAACGTTTTCGGGATCTTTGGTGTGGGCCGATTTTAGAAGAACAAGGGCTTCACCAAGTTTGAGTTGGTAAATGGATTGCTGTGCCGCCAAACACGTTTCATTAAAGTCAATACGCACTGCGGCGTCTGTTCGAAACGAACTTAAAAAAACAAGGCTTACAATAAAAGCAAAGCGAATGGCCTGTAGCATTTAGACAAAGTTATTCATTGTCTATGACCTTAGCCTAATGAAACGTAAATGAAAAAGACCGTATTAGGCTTTTTTTCGACGTCTAGATTTTGGTTTTTCTTCAACCACTTCCTCAACGATGCCTGCCATTTCCGCATCCACATTGATACGTCCACAGTGTTCGCAAATAACGATTTTCTTACGTTGACGAATATCTGACTGCAATTGAGGTGGAATTTTTGCAAAGCAACCACCACAAGAACCACGAAGTACAGGAGCAACGCCAAGTCCGTTAAACACACTCTTACGAATTCTTTCGTATGCTTTTAACAACTTCTCGTCGGCAGCTTTCATTGCCTTCTCTCTGTCTTTACCAATCTTGCCTTCTTCCTTTTCGGTTTCAGCAGTGATTTCTTCAAGTTCTTTTTTCTTGTTTTCTAAATCGATATTACGACCATCAAGATCTTGCTTTACTTCTTCAATCAACTCTTTCTTCAGCTGAATGCTGTTCTGCAATTCACCGATTTTCTTTTCAGCGGCCAATACTTCTAAGCCCTGAATCTCAATTTCTTTATTAAGTGCATCGAACTCACGGTTGTTTTTAACCTTGTTCAATTGTTCGTTGTACCTTTTGCTTAGTTGCTGAGCTTGACTGATTTTCTCTTTGTTCGCAACAATGTTTGACTCAAAGTCAGCGATTTCTTGTTCGAATTTGTCTAATCGAGTCTGTAATCCAGCTAGCTCATCTTCTAAATCAGCTACTTCCATTGGTAATTCACCACGAACTGCCTGTAAACGATCTAATCTTTTATCGATGGTTTGGAGGTTCCAAAGACCTTGAAGTTTTTCTTCTATTGTTGCCATAAATTAGTAAAAATAATTTACCGGGTTTGTATCTGTTTCCGTGAAAAGGACTGCAAAATTAGGTATTTTTTCCGATAAAAAATCACGTAATAATTCGATAGTAAATTGCTCACTTTCAAAGTGGCCTATATCGCAAATCATCAGTTCATTTTCACCGTCAAAAAACTCGTGGTATTTTATATCTCCAGTGATATACGCATCGGCTCCTGCGGCCTTAGCATTCTTGATTAAAAAACTCCCCGACCCTCCACAAACGGCTACACGACTGATTGTGTTGCGGTTTGTATTGGTGTATCTTATAACGGCAGTTTGCATATTTAACTTCACCATTTTTAAAAACGCATCTGGTGTTAAAGGTTTAGACAGTGACCCGATAAGTCCGGCACCAACATGCAAAGATTTGTTTTGAAGTAGATGCAAATCGAAGGCAACTTCCTCGTAAGGATGAGCTTTTAACATCGCGTTTACGACTTTGTCTTGGAGATGCGCAGGAACCACAACTTCAATTTTTGTTTCAGGTTCTAAATGCAATTCTCCTTTGTTTCCAACAAATGGGTTGGCATTTTCTCCGCCTCTAAAACTACCCGTCCCTTCACTTACAAAACCACATTGGTCGCAGTCACCGATGTGCCCACCTCCAGCGTTAAAGATGGCATCACGAACAGATTCCATGTGTTCACGAGGAACGTACACCGCGAGTTTTAAAACCGTTTCACTTTTCTTGGCCAGTATCTGCGTGTTCGTTAAACCAAGTTTTTGGGCAATTTTTTGGTTGACTCCATTTTCTAAAACGTTGTCTAAATTGGTATGAATCGCATAAATCGCGATGTCGTTTTTAATGGCTTTAATAATTGTCCGCTCAACATAATTTTTACCATTGATTTGCTTTAATCCTTTAAAAACAATGGGATGGTGTGCCACAACCATGTTACATTTTCTTGCAATCGCTTCATCAATTATGGCTTCAGTCGCGTCCAACGAAACTAGAATGCCAGTTACATCCATTTCATTATTTCCGGTAATTAATCCAGCGTTATCGTAGGATTCTTGTATGCTTGGCGGCGCCAATTCTGAAAGAATGGAGGTAATTTGATGCAATTTCATGTCTGAACTCAGCTTTTATACTGGTACAACAAAACAACATAAATTATGGGAACTGGGCGATTATTGAGCCCAAATTATTTAAGGCCTAATGGCTTAAATTTGCCTCACTTGAAATGGGTAAGATGGATATTGTGGCCGCTATCGGTGGTTTATGGCTTGGTAATGGAAGTGCGCAATGCGTTGTTTCGTTTAGGAATCTTAAAATCCGTTTCGTTTGATGTACCCGTAATCAGTGTTGGCAACCTGTCGGTAGGTGGGACGGGTAAAACGCCAATGGTTAAATACCTCATTCAACAATATGGTGCAACACATACCATTGGTGTGTTAAGTCGTGGCTATGGCAGAATCACTAAGGGTTTTTTAGAAGTTGAACCGACTTCACTTGCGAAAAATGTCGGTGATGAGCCTCTGGAAATTAAAATTCAGTATCCCGAAATAACTGTGACTGTTTGTGAAAATAGGGTGCTTGGAATTCCTGAAATGCTTGTCATCAATCCCAAAATTGACCTAATCATTTTGGACGATGCCTTACAGCATCAATATGTCAAACCAAGTGTGTCCATTGTGCTCAGCACTTTTTCAAAACCCTTCCACACAGATTTTGTACTTCCGATGGGCCGATTGAGAGAGTTTCGGCACAACATAAAAAGAGCGGATCTGCTGATTTATACCAAAGCCCCGGATCTTGAAAGTAGTATGGGTGACAAAGGCTTGCCTACGTTTTTGAGCAAAACCTATTATTCTGATTTGCACATCGCTTTTGGAAAAGAACGTGTCATTGAACGTCCAATGGTCGTAAGTGGATTGGCTGATAACATCCAATTTCAACAAGGCATTAGACAGCTTTATCCAAATGCAGTCATGAATGGATTTGAAGATCACCGCACGTACACCATTACGGAGGTGAAACAGATGATTTATGACGCAGACAGACTTGATAACAATATCATCACCACAGAAAAGGATTGGGTAAAGTTGAAGACCTTCGTGTTAGATTTAAAACCTGACGTAACATTTTGGATACAACCCATCACACTTGGATTTTCAGATCCACAAGCTTTAAAACAGATAATTGATCAAAAAATAAATGGCTAAGCAAGTACGAGCAAAGAAATTTTTAGGCCAGCACTTTTTGAAAGATGAATCAGTGGCAAGACGCACAGCGAATTTGGTGGACAAATTTGAGGTTGAAAATTGGTTGGAAATTGGCCCAGGAATGGGTGTATTAACGAAGTATTTAATCGCCAAAGACATTCAGTTAAAAGCGGTTGAGTTGGATAGAGATTCAGTGGCCTATTTGGGCAAGGAAATGCCAACTTTGGAGGTGCTTGAATCAGATTTCTTGCGGACGGATTTAACCACCTTTTTTTCAGAGCAATTTGGTGTGATTGGCAATTTTCCGTATAACATTTCGTCTCAAATCTTATTTAAGATATTGGATTATCGTCCAAGTATACCTGCCTTTGCAGGCATGTTCCAATTGGAAGTGGCCAAGCGAATAGCTGCTAGTCCAAACAACAAAACATATGGAATCCTATCAGTCTTGATACAGGCATTTTATACCATTGATTTAGAATTTGAAATTCCACCAACGGTTTTTATTCCTCAACCCAAGGTGCAATCAGCAGTTATTTCCGGCCAACGAATTGAACAGGAAATTGACTGGAATGTGCCCATGTTCTTTGATGTGGTCAAAACAGCGTTTCAGCAACGTCGAAAGACGGTGGCAAATGCTTTGAAGAAATTTAACATACCGAAGGACTTACTTGTCACTAATCAAATGTTTAAATTGCGTGCAGAGAATTTATCGGTGGAAGATTTTAAAGAATTGACCGCTTGGATAGAAAAGAATAAAATCGATTAATGGAAGCGTTTGACCTAAGTAAGGAGTTTTTAGAGGAATTTATCATTCAGCTCGACTTGCAAAAGGAAGACGAATTAATTCCAGTCCTGGAAAGACTTTTTCCTGCGGATATTGCTGAAATTTTTGATTCTTTAAACCTAGAACAAGCCGTTTACGTAACCTCGTTACTCGATTCCGATAAAAAAATTGAAGTACTCGCGGAACTAGAACCAGAAGTTCGGGTTAAGTTCTTTGAAGGTTTTAGCAGAGAAGAAATAGCGCTCAACTTTATTCAAAACATGAATAGTGATGACGCGGTGGACGTATTGAGCGTTTTAGACACAACGGTCGCGTCAGAGATCATCTCGCATATTCCAAATAAAGAAGACTCATTATACCTGACCAGACTTCTTAGGTATCCGGATGATACGGCGGGTGGTTTGATGGAAGGTGAGTTGATTAAGGTCAACATCAATTGGACTGTAGGACAGTGTACTGAAGAGATCCGTAAACAAGCTGAGGAGGTGACTAGGGTTTACACGGTGTATGTGGTGGACGATAGTGATATTCTTCTCGGTTGGGTGTCGCTGAAGCGAATCATCTTAGCAAAAGCTTCAACGCCAATTTCAGAAATATTTGATAGCAATATTAAATATGCAACGGTAACTACAGACGGAGAAGATGTGGCAACCACGATGCAGAAGTATGACTTGATTGCCTTACCCATCGTCGATTCCTTAAACCGATTGTTGGGTCGTGTTACGATTGATGACGTTCTCGATTTAATCAAAGAAGAAGCAGACAAGGATTATCAAATGTTGTCTGGTATTAGCCAAAGTGTTGAAGTAAAAGACAAAGTTTGGGTACTATCAAAAGCTAGATTGCCTTGGTTAATTATAGGTCTTTTCGGCGGAGTATTAAGTTCAATAGTTATCGGTCAATTCGATGGCGAGCTACAAGAAAACGTTCAATTGGCTTTATTCATGCCGTTGATCATGGCGATGGCTGGTAACATTGGTGTACAGTCTTCATCGATCATTGTTCAGGGCTTAGCCAACAACACAATCGACAGTAGTTCGGTGCTTAGTAAGCTTGGTAAAGAACTCATGGTGGCACTCATCAATGGTTTGGTGTGTTCAGCTTTATTAATGGGGTACGGCTTGGTTTCAGGCAAAACAAATAGCATCATGACAACAGTCAGTATCGCACTCTTTGCAGTGATTCTGTTGGCAGCAGTTGTAGGAACAGTTGTCCCGTTGATTTTAGATAGATTTAAAATTGATCCTGCATTAGCGACAGGTCCGTTTATAACCACCAGTAATGACTTACTTGGGTTGTTTATGTATTTTATGATCGGAAGAATGCTCATATAAATGGAGAGTTTAGATTCTAATACGCTTTATCATTCCATTATTTCAGGAAATACCCAATCTCTTGCAAAAGCAATCACTTTGCTTGAAAGCACCTTGCCTTCACATCAAGCCATTGCCAATGAGATATTGGATAAGTGTTTAGAAAAAACAGGAAATTCAATCCGTATTGCTGTGACCGGAGTTCCTGGTGTTGGGAAAAGCACCTTCATTGATGCCTTTGGTCAACACCTAATTGAAACCTATCAGAAGAAAGTAGCCGTACTCGCCATTGATCCAAGCAGTCAAAAAACACGAGGCAGTATTTTAGGAGATAAAACGAGGATGAACCGACTATCTGTGTCTGATCAAGCCTTTGTACGACCTTCTCCAACAGGTGACACCTTGGGTGGTGTGGCCGCAGAAACACGGGAAAGTATCTTGCTGTGTGAGGCTGCTGGTTTCGACATTATTTTGGTAGAAACAGTTGGCGTCGGGCAAAGTGAAACGTTGGTCCACAATATGGTCGATTTCTTTCTGCTGTTACTACTTCCAGGAGCTGGAGATGAGCTTCAAGGAATTAAACGAGGCATTGTTGAAATGGCCGACATGATAGCCATAAACAAATCGGATGTAAACCCGAGTCTAGCACAAGAAGCCAAGATGCATTATAAAAACGCACTTCATTTGCTGCAAAGTGGCCGTGATCAATGGACAGTCCCAGTAGAAAAGATTGATTCAATATCTGGGCTACATTTGGGAAAGGTGTACGAAGAAATTCTAAGCTTCGTTACTAGTCAGAAAGAAATTGGCGCTTTTGAAGCAAACAGAAAAACGCAGGCAGCTGATTGGTTGACTGAGCACATTGAAAATGGTTTTTTGAGATATGTGAAACAGAATCCAGAAATGCAACAGAAGATGAACCAAGTCCGGAAAGAAGTAGAGGACAACAAGATGTCACCCCGAACTGCCGCAGCTCAATTTATTGCCGAGATTGTGAATTTAAGCTAACGCGAAACGCTAAGAAACAAACCATGTGTCATCCATGATTGATACCATAAAACTTCTATTGAGTTTGCTTGCGGTTACTATCATAGGCTGCGAAACATCACGTAAAGAAGCAAACTCGCCATCAGAAACTATTATAGCGGAAAGCGACGAGACACTGAGTCCAGCTGTTGTATACGACCAATTTCCGGCTACTAGAATTGAAGCGTTTGGGGACAGTATTATTCAGTATTTTATTCATGAGGCTGGTTATGACATTTCGAACCACAATACAACCATTGACACCAGCGCAGAGGAAAACTTTACGAAAGTCAGGATATCCATAAAAACCGATACGTACAAAACAAATGGCATCATTTCTTATGACTTATATACCTTTCACACACAAGAGGAAGCCACTGATTTCTACAACGATTTAAAGACGCAAGAATTGATTCTGTGGTTTGGTCTAAATAAGCGGCCTAACCACATTCTTTTAGATAGCAATCGAGTTTTTTGGCATCACTTAGAACATCCATACGGTCATAGAATACGCGATTTAACGGGTATATTTAATGAGGTATTTGAGTTTAAACCAACATCGGCTAACCTTGATTCAGTGTCGGGGTTTACCTATTGTCAATGCCAAAATGAGGAAGCAAGCCTCAAAGGTATTGTGGGGAGGTGGGAAGGACGCAGCGGTATAAAGGTATGGGATAAACAAGACGAGTCAAGTCACATCCGACGACGAAAAGGCTTGCCAGAGTATCGGGATGAAATAGAGATAATAATTGAAATGGATTCGATTTCGATTAATGGAAACAAAGACTTTGTAGAAATCAGATCCTCTGTTAATCTACCAGACAGCCGATATTTTTGGAAATAATACTATCTCGAAGAAAATCCATATGCCTTAACGTCTGAAATGAAAGCGTATTTGAACGTGCTCAAACAGCCTAAATCAAGCCTTACGTTATACACGCTTAAAAAGACTAATAACAGTCATGTCAAATTCGTAAAATTAGACTCTGGAATTGGCTATATATTGTTTGGCAACCGGCTGTACAAGTTAACCCAAGCGTCATAGAAATAAGCTCAATTTATTACGTCAGTTGTTAAGTCCAATTTGTCGTAGAACAACTGTCTAAAAACCGCCTCATATTCTTCTTGCACTTCATCCATATCAACTGCAGACCCAAGTTCTTGTTCCATTGACGTAACCGACTTGTCTTGAATACCACAGGGAACAATGTGATTAAAATAGGTGAGATTGGTATTGACGTTTAAGGCAAATCCGTGCATGGTTACACCCCGACTCACTTTGATACCTATGGCGGCAATTTTACGTGGCGGACCTTCTTTTAACCAGATGCCAGTAAGTCCTTCGATTCGCTCGGTGAAAATATTGTAGGCTTCCAGCGTTTGTATCAAACTTTCTTCTAACAGGTCGACATATCTTTTAACACCAATACCAAGTTCGTGAAGATTAATTATCGGATAACCCACCAGTTGACCTGGACCATGATACGTAATGTCACCGCCGCGTTCAATTTCGAATTTTTGTGCTCCAATTGAGTCTAAGAATCCATCATTAATCAACAAGTTGTCTTGGTTGGCGCTTTTGCCAAACGTGTATACGTGGTTGTGTTGACAAAGAAACAACACATCCTCAACCGTGTCTAGATGCCTTTTGGCAACTTGCTTTTTTTGTAAATCCCAAGCTTCCTGGTAATCTACCAGACCTAGCGACTGAACTGTTAGCGTAGACGAATCCATTTGACCAGTATGCTAAGACCTAAAAATAGAAAAATAAAAACACCAAGCTTTCCAATATAATCGCCGGTGGCGGCATAAAACGTTTTAAATTTTAGCTTGGGTATGTACACATTTAAAAAACCCTCTTTCCAATAGCCCAGTTGATTCAGTATCGCACCGTTATCGTCAATCAAACAACTGATGCCGGTGTTGGCACTTCTGACCACATAACGGCGATATTCAATTGCTCGTAAACGGGCATAGTGCATGTGCTGCTTGTGTCCTGGAGTGTTTCCCCACCAACCGTCATTCGTGATGACTGCAAGCATATCGGCATCTTGTTTTACGAATTCGCCCACATATTCACCAAAAACAGATTCGTAACAGATTAATGGTGCAATCGACAATTGCTCGTTGTTACGCAAGGTGAAATGAAACGACTTTGCTTGTCTATCCCTACCTAAATTACCAGAAACGCCACCTAAATTAAGGTCAAGAATATTGTCAAATTTTCTAAAGACAATAGGGAAGGGGAGGCTTTCAACCCCTGGTACTAATTTCGACTTGTGATAAGTTGTGGTTGTACCACTTGGGTCAATTTGTAAGGCTGTATTGTATGAATCATAATACTTTGCCTCTGGTTCAAAGTAACGTGGATATGGTGGCAGAGGTTCATCATCTTCATAGAAACGGTGCGTAGATGCGCCAACTAACATACCAACGCCAGGATGTTTGGCCAAAAAGGATTTTAGCTTTCTTACCCCAAAGTCTTGGTTAATGAACGATTCATTCATGTTACCCACCAACGCGGTTTCTGGAAGGATGATAAGCTTTGTATCATCTGTTATTCCGTCTTCACACAATTCAACAAATTTGTCAATTTGTGCGCCTTTGGTTCCAGCGGCAAATTTTTCATACGGGTCGATGTTTGGTTGAATGACCAGCACATTTGGTGATGCGCCGATCTTGGTTGCATATGGTCCTTGCTGATTCTTCAGATACATCGACCATAATACAGGCGCCACCAATAAAGCTACGATGGCAAACGTGGTTAACTTTCGAAATTTGGTGAATGAATTGAAGATGAAAACGTTGACCGTTAAAATCCATAAACTACCGCCAAGTGCGCCAGTGTATTCGTACCATTGTACTAGATTGGGTGATGTGGCAAAGCCGTTACCGAGTGTTAGCCATGGATAGGCTACGCCCCAACGGAAATGTAAGTATTCAAACGACAACCAAGCGACTACGAAAAAGAGTAATGCTCGACCTTGTCCGATTTGACGCTTCGCTTTTCGGTACAACACAAACGGTAAAAGCATCAGCAAGGAATTCGCAATGAGCATAAAGACCGCTCCTCCGAGCGAGGCATTCCATACCCACCAAGTGGTAAGTATGTTGAATGTAAACAAACCTATGTAGGTATACACCCCAAACCACTTGTTCGACTTTTCTTGATCAAACAAAGATTCTAAATAGAAGAAGGGAATAAAGGCGATAAACAACAAGAAGGGTAAGGTGTGAGGAGGCCATGCCAACGATGGTAGTACGCCGCCTAACAATGCTAGACCTAAATAGATTAACCTTCTTTTCATTTTCCTGCTACACAAACAACAAACTCGCCTTTAATTGGTTGTTCTAATATTGATTTTTGAACGTCATTGATTGTTCCTCTATAATGCGTTTCATGAAGCTTTGATATTTCTCGAGAAACTGAAATCGCTCTATCACCACCGAAAACTTCTTCTAATTGGTCAAGCATTTTGACGATGCGATGCGGACTTTCATAAAAAACCATGGTTCGTTCTTCATCTACCAAATGTAGCAATCTCTTTTGACGCCCTTTTTTATGTGGTAAAAAACCTTCGAACAAAAATCGATCACACGGCAAACCTGATACCACTACCGCTGGAATTACTGCTGTTGCTCCTGGTAAGCATTCAACTTCGAATCCTTTCGAAATGGCTTCACGAACCAATAAGTACCCTGGATCCGAAATGCCAGGAGTGCCGGCATCGGAACAATAACATATGTGTTTGTTCTCTCCCAATAACCGCATTGCATAAGGCAGCTTTGCATGTTCGTTGTTTTGATGGAAGGATTCAATCGACGTATTAATTTCGAAATGATTGAGCAACTTTTTTGTCTGACGGGTATCTTCTGCAAAAATGAGGTCACATTGTTTTAGAGATTCAATAGCTCGATACGTGATGTCGTCTAAGTTGCCGATTGGAGTCGGAACTAAAATAAGTCTGCCGTCAGAGGATACTTGCACGAGACAAAGGTATTAGATAGAATAGAACTTTTAGGCATAAAAAAAGGCTCCGATTTCGGAGCCTTTCTTTTATGTAATTATATAATCTTACTCAATCGTTACAGGTACGTGAATACCAGTAATGATGTCAGTTTTACCTCGTGCGATGAAAACAACAACGTCTAAATCTTCAGGAACAACAGATCCACCACCTGGAGGGATAACAGCTCCGTTGTAATCAGTAGGAACGTCGTAAGTTACAGTTTCAGTGTACCACTTACCTTCAGCAGTGTTTTCAGAAGGAACTTCATGACCCCAAGGACCAGTTAAGAAATCTCTCATAACATGCTTGTGTACGTAGCTAGCACCGCCACCACTTTGGTTAGCAACCATACCGCTTTGTAACAACGCGATGTTTACTCTGTTTTCGTTAGCAGACTCATCACCTGTGTAATATACTTCGTATGTTACAGTCATGGTAGAGGCAGCTTTGTTGAAAACCGCTTTACCACCAAGGTTTACAGGAGAAGGCTCAGCCATAACTGCAGCAGCAGTTTCAGCCCAATAACCACGGCTCATTGCTAAGCCAGTACCTTTGTTTTGTGCTTTTCCTGGGAAAGGTTGTCTGTTCATAGTACCTGCTGGGTAACCAGTCACGCCACTTTGATTAACAAGATCTTGTCCATAAGAGTTGGTGAAGTTAGCCCATCCTGCAGCAGGAGCAGCATAACTACCAGCGTTAACACCAATAACCACGAAACGCTCAGGGTTGTTGATTA
>Ga0055584_100003976_pt1 | contig 14486 bp, 17 predicted proteins | sample OSDHelmetaG_FD_58716 | JGI IMG/M metagenome (GOLD analysis project Ga0055584, IMG submission 58716) | Pelagic marine sediment microbial communities from the LTER site Helgoland, North Sea, for post-phytoplankton bloom and carbon turnover... | ecosystem: Environmental > Aquatic > Marine >... | reverse complement strand
AGTCGCCCAGACCATGGTTGAACTGTTCGCCGACCTGCCGCCCGACCATGAGTATTTCGGTCAGTTCTCCTTCATTTCCCTTGATGACCTGCCGGAATTCCAGACGCTGTTGCGCAAGGTTGAACGCGATGGCCTCGAAGAACTCGAAGAAAACGAACGCCTCATGTTCATGGCGCTGCCATTCAAGATGGCACCTGCGCGCCATCGCCTTGGCCTGATCGACAACGCGATGCAGGACCGCCTGCTGGAAGCCCGTCGTGCCTTTGCCGAGGATCTGCCGGAATCGCTCAAGGGTTCGGTCGAGTTCTTCGATCATGATCTTTACAACACGGCTTCGTCGCTCCAGGACAACATCCTGTTCGGCAAGCTTGCCTATGGCCGCGCCCAGGCGCAGGCCAAGATCGGTGATTTGATCTCTGACGTGATCGAGAATCTGGGCTTGCGCATTGTCGTGGTCGAGGTCGGGCTTGATTTCGAGGTCGGTATCGGCGGCGCAAGGCTGTCTTCAGCACAGCGTCAGAAAACCGCCATTGCGCGCGCCGTTCTCAAGCGCCCACAAATGATTGTTCTCAGTGAAGCCACTGCAGCATTGGATGGGTCGGCCCAAACCACCATATTGAAGAACATCCGGGAGGAATTCTCGGACAGAACCGTGATCTGGGCCATGCATCGGCCCAGCCAGGCCAAGAACTTCGATGAGGTTCTTGTGATGGCTGATGGCAAGATCGTCGAAAAGGGCACGTACGACGAACTGGTCGAGAAGAAAGCGGTCCTCGCGGACCTGATTGGCGCGGAGTAACACGATGACAACGGAGGCACAGCCATGAGCCTGCAACAAGATGTCGAACTGATGCGCAACATTCCGCTGTTCGCAAAAATTGAACCCAGCAAGCTGAAACTGCTGGCGTTCACGGCTGAACGGCTGACTTTTGGCCAGGGTGATCTGGTCTGCAAACAGGGTGATGAGGGTGATTCGGCCTATATCATCATCGACGGCGAGGCCGACGTCATCGTTGATACCGCCAATGGCGAGGTGACCGTCGCGACCCTGAAGAAAAACGACTTTCTGGGTGAAACCGCAATTCTTTGCGATGTACCGCGTACCGCCACGGTTAAGGCAAAGAGCGATCTGGAGACCCTGATGATCTCCAAGGACCTCTTCTTCCAGCTGGTTGGCCAGTTCCCGTCCATGTCGATCGAGATCATGCGTGAGCTTGCCCGTCGCGTGGAGCGCACGACGGTGCAGTTGCGTGAAGCGGTCTCCCAACAGGCATGAGCCGTCTCGACAGCGTTATCCGCCGGCTCGAAGCCCAGCGCGCCTGTCTGGGTCGCGCCGCAGAGCTGATTTCCGACCGGGCGGGGCCCGTGCTGGAACTGGGTCTGGGCAATGGGCGGACTTATGATCACCTGCGCGAAATCCTCCCATCGCGCGCAATCTATTGCTTCGATCGCCAGATTGCGGCGCACCCCGATTGCATCCCCGATGACGAGCACATGTTTCTGGGTGACCTCAGTGAGACATTGCCGCTGGCCGTAAGCCGCCTGGGCCAGAGTGCTGTTCTTGCCCATGTCGATATCGGTTCGGGCGATGAGGAAGCAAGCCGTGCCCTTGGTGTCTGGCTGGCTGATGCGCTCCCGTCACTGCTTGCGCCCGGTGCCGTGGTGATCAGTGATCAGCCGGTACCCCATGCTGCATGGCAGACTCTGGACCTGCCGGCGGGTGTGGCCTCAGGGCGCTATTTCATGCAGAGAGTTGCCTGACTCCTTGTGTCGACGTGACGCGGCATTTTTCTAAGGGTAGTGTCTGAGTGTGATGGCGGTCACACTGTGGCCGGCTTCGGATGCGTCAGGGTGCAGACTGGGTTCATGGGAACGAAACATGGCCGGAAACGACCGTCCTTCAGGAACAATTCTGCCACGGGTTGACCGTGCCGTGCTCGATTCCCTCATTGAGGTTATCGGCCGGGAAAGCGTGCGCGGGTTCCTTGCAGAGTTTCAGGACCTTGCAGCGCAGCAGCGCTTTGCCCTTCAGGCCGCCCATGAAGCCGGCGACCTCGAAGCCCTCTACCGCGAAGCGCACAACCTTGTTTCCACCTCCGGAAATCTGGGCATCAAACGCACGTCCAATCTGGCCGATCAGGTCCAGCGCGCGGCACGCACACACGACATGGACTTGCTCGACAAGGCCGTCGAAGGTCTGCTCGTGGAACTCGATGCTGTGGTCGATGACCTGCCCGGCCTTGTCAAACAGGCATCACAGGTCGCCTGATCAACGGGCCGTTACCCGACCTTCTTCTCGACCGCGTCCCAGAACAGGGATTCCAGCTTCACGCCGTCATAGCGGTTGATTTCCTGCAAGCCCGTGGGCGAGGTCACGTTGATCTCCGTCAGCCAGTCGCCGATAACGTCGATGCCGACCAGAATCATGCCGCGCCTTGCCAGCTCCGGCCCGATGGTCGAGCAGATTTCGCGCTCCCGCGGGGTCAGGGTCGATGCGACAGGGCGCCCGCCGACATGCATGTTGGACCGCGATTCGCCGGCTGCGGGGATGCGGTTGATGGCCCCGACCGGCTTGCCGTCGATCAGAATGATGCGTTTGTCGCCTTCACGCACCTCCGGCACGTACTTCTGTACGATCACCGGTTCGCGGTACATCTGTGTGAACATTTCCAGCAACGCACTAAGGTTTTCGTCGCCCGGTGACAGGTGGAAGACGCCGGCGCCGCCATTGCCGTAGAGCGGCTTGACGATGATGTCTTCGTACTCCTCGCGGAAATCCCGGATCGCTTCGGCCGAAGAGGCGATCATGGTTGGCGGCATGACACCTTCAAATTTCGTAACGAAGATCTTTTCGGGCGCGTTGCGCACCTCAAAGGGATCATTCACCACCAGCGTCTTGGGGTGAATCTTCTCGAGCATATGGGTGGCGGTGATGTAGGACATGTCGAACGGCGGGTCCTGACGCATCAGAATGACGTCCATCTCCGCAAGGTCCATCAGCGCCACATTGCCCAGGGTGACATGGTCGCCGTGGTTGCGGCGCAGATGCATCGGCCGGGCATAGGCCTGGAGCTTGCCTTCGCGGAAGACGAGATCACGCGGCAGATAGAAATAGACCACATGGCCGCGCTCCTGGGCTTCAAGCGCCAGGACAAAGGTGGTGTCGGCATCGATATCGATGGCTTCGACGGGGTCCATCTGAACGGCAACGGAAAGCGTCATGGCACGAACTCTTGGCTACGGATCGGAACGGTTCAGGACCGCATCCCATGCTTAGAACAGATAAACTCGTCTGGGAACCGGGAGACGAATCTCCCGGGGCAGCAGCGCACATCCCATACCGGTCAGATCGATGTATCCTGCCCGTGAAACATCCCATGAAGGAGAATCTGATGCTCGACATACGACGCGTAAGCGGCGGCGCACCGGGACGTAGTGCCGGGTCGTCCTATAACGGTTTTGCCTGGGCGGTGGCGACTTCGCCCGATGATGTGCCTGATATCCATGAGCAGACCGTCAATGCGCTGGCCATGATTGATGAGATCCTGGCCGGCATGGACACCGACAAGACCCGGCTGATCAACGCAACGGTCTATCTGGCCCGCATGCACGACAAGGCAGAGATGGATCGTGCCTGGGTCGCATGGATGGGCGATGACCCGGCCCACTGGCCCCAGCGCGCCTGCGTGGAATCCGGCCTTGCCGGTTACAACCTTGTCGAAATCGTCGTGATCGCTGCCTGTCCCCAGAGCGAATCGTGATTGCTCAGGTCAGGCGCTCTTGATCCGTACGTGACTGATCACTTCCTTGACGCCTGAAATGGTGCGCGCGTGGTCGATCACCAGGTCGAGTTCCGCCTGACTCTGGGCGATGCCCGACAGGTAGACGATGCCGCCGACCGTTTCGACATTGTAGTTGATCGAACTCACGCCGCCGTCGAACAGCAGGTCGGCGCGCAGTTCGTTGGAGATTCTGACATCGGTCAGGTAACTCTCGATCCCACCGGTATCGGTCACCTGAATTTCGTTGATGACCTCTTTGACTCCATCGGCCTGCCAGGCCAGCCGCACGGCATCAACACGGTCATCGGGTTCCGGCACCTTGCCGGTCAACAGGACGCGGCCTTCGGTCACGTCGACCGAGACGTCCTGGAACAGGCTTTCGTTGAAGTTGAACAGTGATTCGTTGACGGCAACATTGATCGTGAAATCGTCAACCACGGTGCCGACCGAGCGTTCTTCAGCAACGGCGACGCCACCGGTCGCAGCCGCACCGATAGCCATGCTCACACATCCGCTCAGGGCCGGGACGGCCAGGGCAAAAGCGGCGATCACAGCGAGTTTCCGGAACATCATGGGTCGGCTCTCCAGAGGCAGATTCACACTCTACATAGGGGGTCGCCGAACAATTAGCACGAGAAATAAGGCAACTTTAAGGTCGCCAGACATCCCTGCCATGGCGGGGCCAGCGTCCCGGGGCGACATCGACACGGTCGAACCGCCGTTCAAGATCGGCCAGTCGTGGATGTCGGGCAAGATAGAGTTCCAGCGTGCGTGCGATACGTTCCCACTGCCTGTGGCTGATCGCCTCGTCATCGTGCACCGCACGGGCCTTGACTTCGACCGCGGCAACCACGCCGCCGCGGCGCACGATCAGGTCAATTTCGCCGCTGGCAAGCCGGCAACGGTGTTCAAGCACCCGATAGCCCTTCAGGATCAACGCACATTTCGCGAAGAATTCCGCGCGCCTGCCCCAGATTTCGGCTTTCTGCCGTGTTGCGCGTGTCATCGCCCTTCTCAATTCTGCCAACTTGGCAGATCATAGATGCAGACACTCAGGCAGAACACAAACGCGACAACGCGGAGATCAAACACCATGGGCTCAACCCGAAGCTGCTCCACCTGGCTTCCAACGCATCTGGCACTGGCCGCAATGCTTGCCGCGGGTCTGGCCCTGACAGGGTGCAAGACAACCAAGTCGGAAGATTTTGAAACTGTAGAGCCCGTGCAAGAAGAGACCCTGGTGATTGCCAGCGAGGATGTGGTCGAACCTGCCTTCACGGAAGATCCCGATGCCTTCGTGGTCGACCCGATCACGGGAATCAACGAACCGGCCTATGGCGATGATGCCACCGGTGCGGTCCGACGCATTGCCCTGCTTCTGCCTTTGAGCGGCACCCATAGCGGTCTGGGCCATGATCTCCTGGACGCCGCGACCCTGGCTCTGTTCGACATCGACAATGCCAACATCGAACTCGTCGTGGCAGATACCAAAGGCACCGCTGAAGGTGCTGCCCAGGCGGCCAATCAGGTTCTGGCGGCCCAGCCTGATCTTATTGTCGGGCCCCTCTTTTCCCATGCTGTCACGGCGGCAGCGCCGGTTGCCCAGCAGGCAGGGATCAACATCATTGCGCTTTCTTCCGATCTTGAGGTTGCCCAGCCCGGCGTGTTTGTTCTGGGCATTGCGCCCGAAGATCAGATCGAACGGGTTGTGGCCTATGCCGCCAACCAGGGGCGTCTGCGCTTTGCTGCGCTGGCACCCCAGTCCCGCTTTGGTCAGCGTATGGTCCAGGCCATGGAAGCAGCCGTTGCCCGTCATGGCGGGGTCGTGGTCACCCGCGCGTTTTATAATCCCGATGGACTGGCGCTTGACGAGACCGTACGTGAGCTGACCCAGTACCCCGTGCGCCAGGCGGATCTTGAAAACCAGATTGCTGAACTGCGCGCCCGGGGTGACGAAGTCTCGATGGCCACCGTTGCGCGCCTGGAAGGTGACGCTGGCGCTATGGCGTTCGATGTCCTGCTGATCCCTGATTCCGGCTCAAGACTCAGCCAGCTCTCGGCCTATCTGGGCTATTACGACGTCATGTCGCCGAATGTCCGCCTGTTGGGTCTGGCCAGCTGGAACGATCCGGTGCTGGCCCGCGAACAGGTCATGCAGGGCGCCTGGTTTGCCACCGCGCCTGACAACAACCGCAGCTGGTTCGGCAACCACTTCGCGGGTGCCTACAACACCGAATCCTCGCGTCTGGCTACCCTGGCCTATGACGCCATGGCGCTGGCTGCGGCACTGACCAGTAGCGGAGCGGGCGGTGATTTCAGCGAACGGGCCATCACCGACTGGCGTGGTTTCCAGGGTGTCGATGGTCTCTTCCGGTTCCGTGATGACGGCACGCCCGAGCGTGGTCTGGTCGTCATGGAGATCACCGCAGAGGGCCTCGATGTCGCAAACCCCGCCCCGACCGTGTTCGAGCCGCCTGCGGTTTCCATGCTTATGGTGGAGTAGGGCCTGATCGGCTCACGTCGCCTCGACACGGGCCGTGAACAAGCCTCTAACTCGATGAAGCCTGCTCTAATCGGTCAGACGATCAAGAACGCCGTTGAGAACCTGCCGTCCCTGTGCGGTCGCGCGGACCCCTGCGGCATCGCGCACCAGCAGGCCTGATTCAACCAGCATGGCCAGCGTTGCCGGATTGACGGCTTCGTCCCAGCTGGATCCCGCGGCGCGCTGCATATCTGCGTGGCTCAGGCCGTCACGCAGGCGCAGGCCCATCATCAGCACTTCGGTCAACCGGTCGCTGCCGGTGATCGTCTCGGTCACAGCGGTTGCGTGACCGTCTCTGGCAACGGCACCCAGCCAGGTCTCGGGTGCTTTCTCCTGGCGCCGTGAGATGCTTGTGCCATCTGATTCGTTCAGGCGGCCATGTGCGCCGGGGCCTATGCCGATCCACTCGCCTGACCGCCAATAGGTGATGTTGTGACGGCTTTCATGGCCCGGCCTGGCGTGGTTGGAGACTTCATAGGCCGGCAACCCGGCAGCCCCGGTCATGGACTGCGTTGCTTCATACATGGCGGCCTGGCTGTCTTCATCCGGCAGGTCCAGCGCGCCCCGTCGGGCCAGCGTGTGGAACTGGGTGCCAGGCTCGATGGTGAGCTGATAGAGCGAGAGGTGGTCTGTTCCAACGTCGAGCGCTTCGCCCAGTTCGGCGCGCCACGCCTCGGGTGTCTGGCCCATGCGGGCATAAATCAGATCAAAGGACATGCGATCGAAGGTCTTGCGCGCCAGTGCGATGGCGGCCCGGGCCTCGGCGGCATCGTGACGTCGGCCAAGCGCTTTCAGCGAGACATCATCCAGAGCCTGCACGCCCAGGGAAACGCGGTTCACCCCGGCTGCGCGGTAGCCCGTGAAACGTCCGGCCTCGACACTGCCGGGGTTGGCTTCCAGCGTGATCTCGACATCGCCTGCAACGCGCCAGTGTGCCGCAATGGCCTCGAGCGTCGCGGCCACGGTTGCAGGCGCCATCAGGGACGGTGTGCCGCCGCCAAAGAAGATGCTGGTGACGGTGCGGTCGGGTGCCAGCGCTGCCATATGTGCCGTCTCGGTCACCAGCGCATCGGCCCAGGCCGTCTCATTGATGGTCTCGCGCACATGGCTGTTGAAGTCGCAATAGGGGCATTTCGACTGGCAGAACGGCCAGTGCACATAGATGCCGAAGCCGGGGTTGCGGTCGTCCATCAGTGGAAGTCCGCCGCCCCGATCAGCTTGGCAAAGGCGCGGGCGCGATGGTTGAAGGTCTTCTTCTCAGCCATCTCCATTTCACCAAACGTGCGCGTGTCGCCATCGGGCACGAAGATTGGGTCGTAACCAAACCCGTGATCCCCGCGTGGTGGAAACTCCAGCATACCGTCGACGCGTCCTTCAAAGCTGCGCACCGATCCGTCGGGCCAGGCCAGCGAGAGGACACAGAAGAAGCTGGCGCTGCGGTCAGGATTGTCGCCCAGCTCCTGCTCGACCCGCGCCATGGCCGCGTTGAAATCCATGGAAGGCCCGCCCCAGCGCGCCGAATGGATGCCGGGTTTGCCATCCAGGCCCCAGACCGAAAGGCCGGAATCATCCGACAGGGCCGGCAGGCCCGAACCTTCGACCGCTGCCACGGCCTTCAGCACGGCATTGGCTTCGAACGTGTCGCCGGTTTCTTCCGGTTCGGGAAGATTGAGTGAGGCCGCACCGATGACCTCGATCCCGAATGGATCAAGCAGGTCGTCAATCTCGACAACCTTGCCGGCATTGTGGCTGGCGATCACCAGACGTTGCGGCAGGTCCAGGCGTTCGCCTGCCATCACGCCTTCTCCAGTGCCACCTTCTGGTGAACGACCAGTTCGGCAATGCCTGCGCTGGCCAGATCCATCAGCCGGTCGAGTTCGTTACGGCCAAAAACCGCGCCCTCGGCGGTGGCCTGCACCTCGACGATGTTGCCTGCTCCGGTCATGACGAAGTTGGCGTCCGCTCCGGCATTGGAATCCTCGGCATAGTCCAGATCGGCAACCGGGGTGCCGTCAAAGATGCCGCAGGAAATGGCTGCGACATGGTCCTCGATGGGTGACTGTTTCAGCGCGCCCTGATCCATCAGGCCCTTGATCGCAATGGCCAGCGCCACGAAGCCGCCCGTGATGGCGGCGGTGCGGGTGCCGCCGTCAGCTTGGATGACATCACAATCAACCTTGATCTGGCGTTCGCCCAGGGTATCAAGGTTGGTCACGACACGCAGGCTGCGCCCGATCAGACGCTGGATTTCCTGGGTCCGACCCGACTGCTTGCCGCGCGCGGCTTCGCGATCCGTGCGGGTGTTGGTGGCACGCGGCAGCATGCCGTATTCGGCCGTCACCCAGCCGCGCCCCTTGTTGCGCATCCATGGCGGCACGCGTTCTTCGACCGATGCGGTGCACAGCACATGAGTCTCGCCGAAGCGCGCCATGCACGATCCCTCGGCATGTTTGGCAAAGCCTGGCTCCAGATCGATGGTGCGCAGCTGTTCGTCCGTGCGGCCGGAAGGTCGTGACATTGGATGTTCCCGTCAGGTTGTGTGGCGCGGAACCTAGTTTGAATGCAGAGCGATGGGAACCGTCCTGACGTTGACCTTGGGCATGGCACCGCCTACATGCTGTAAGACCCTGCTGGTCGCAGTGATCAACACAGCAAACCGGCCGTTTTTCGGTCAAAGGCCATGATTCAGGAACTCAACGAGCGCTCACGCGAGATCTTTCGCATTCTGGTGGATGAATTTGTCCTGACCGGAGAGCCCATTGGCTCGCGCACAATTTCGCAGCGTTTTCCGGGCGGATTGTCACCGGCATCCGTGCGCAATGTCATGGCTGACCTTGAAGATGCCGGGCTGATCAGCGCGCCCCATACCAGTGCCGGGCGCCTGCCGACTGATCTGGGCATGCGGCTCTTTGTCGATGCCCTGCTCCAGGTCGGTGAGATTTCGTCGGAAGAGCGCGCCGCCATCGAAGGGGCGTGCGAGGATACCGGCCGGACCTATGACGACGTTCTCCAGGCCGCGACCGGGCTGCTTTCGGGCCTCTCGCATCATGCCGGCGTCGTGGTCGCGCCCAAGCAGGAAACACCGTTCCGCCATGTCGAGTTTGTTTCGCTCGCGCCCGATCGGGCGCTGGTCATTGTGGTGATGGAGAATGGTGCGGTGGAAAACCGCATCATCGAATTGCCCGGCGGTATTCCGCCCGCGGCTCTGACAAGTGCCGGGAATTATCTGAGCGCCCGTCTGGCCGGGCGCACGCTTGATGACGCCAAGACCCAGATCACGACCGAACTCAGCCGCCATGAAGCCGAACTTGATGCCCTGTCCCAGCGTGTCGTCGAAGCCGGGCTGGCGACCTGGTCGGGCAGCAATGGCATGGAAGACCGCGCTACCCTGATTGTGCGCGGTCAGGCCAATCTGCTTGATGACGTGCGCGCGGTGGCAGATCTTGAACGCATTCGCGAACTGTTCGACAAACTCGATGAGGCGCACCATATGATGCGTCTGCTGGACCTGGCGCATAGTGCCGACGGGGTCAGCATCTTTATCGGCGCGGCCAACGAACTCTTTCAGCTTTCGGGCTGCTCGACGATCGTAGCGCCGGTCTCTGACCAGGGCGGCCGATTCATCGGCGCTCTGGGCGTGATCGGACCCACGCGCATGAACTACGCCCGGATCATTCCCATGGTCGATTACACGGCCAAGGTCGTGGGCCGCCTGATCGGCTGACCTGGACCACCAGACAAGAAGACGTTTAGTTGAGGAAGTCATGAACGACGAAACAAAGAAGCAAGCCGACCAGGAAACGCCTGCAGCGGCCAACGACGATGCCGGCCCGGCAGTCGATGAGGCCATTCTGGAAGTCGGTGGCAACGATGACCCCGCGGCTGATGATGCCGCCGTGGATGCGGCTGCCGACATTGCTGCCGCGCTGGACGATCTGGAAGATGGCGAGAGCGAAGAGGTCGAACACGACCGCGAGGCCGAGCTGGAATCACAGGTCTCGGACCTGACCGACCGCCTGTTGCGTACCGCAGCGGAAATGGAAAACGTGCGCAAGCGCGCCCAGAAGGACCGCGAGGACGCCTCCAAGTTCGCAACCTCAAAGTTCGCCGAAGACATGCTGGCGGTCGCCGATAATCTGGCCCGCGCGCTGGAAGCCGTGACTGACGAGGTGCGCGCCAACGAAGCCTCGAAGGGCCTGATCGAAGGCGTTGACCTCACCATGAAAGAACTTGGCGGCGTGCTTGAACGCCACGGCATCATGAAGATCGAAACCGCCGGTGCAAAGTTCGACCCCAACCTGCATCAGGCCATGTTCGAAACCGAGACAACCGATTTCGAGCCCGGCACCGTCATGCAGGTTCTGCGCAGTGGCTACACCATTCACGGTCGCCTTCTGCGTCCCGCCATGGTGGGCATCGCCAAGGCCCCCACGGCCTGACACCTTCCAATGTCGTTATCTCCCCACGCGATGGGGCGGTTCGATCAGACGCGGATACCCAGGAGATTGCCCAGTGCCGTGCGACCCCTGGCCGTGAGCGTGACGGCCTGACGGTCGTCTTCCAGGGTGATCCAGCCGAGCCCTATCAGGTGACGCAGCAATGCCTTGCCCGGTTTGCCGCCCAGATGGCCGTGCTCTGAACCCCCCGACCGGCAGATCCTGGACGTGCTGCGCGATGCGGTTTCAAGGTCGAGGCCGATGGTGGCGAGCAGACGCTGACCGCGTTCGGTGAGAACATGCGATGTGCTTGTGGTTTCGAGATGTCCGCGCGCCAGCATGGCCCGGGTCATGGCATCGCCGAGTTCTCCGCCCAGATGCTGACCGCACATAGTCCCCGCCATTTTGCCCGGTTTCGCTTCGACGCGAAGCGGCTTCAGTGCCTTGGCGATGGCGGCATCGGCCAGACGATGGCGGTGTTTGCCATCATGCACTTCGGTGATGATGACCTGGGCATCGCGCAGGCGGGTCAGGTGATGACGCAGGGCCTGGGGGCCGGTGCCGATTCTTGTGGCCAACTCGCGGGTCGTCACCATGGCCCGGTCGGAAAGTCCCGCAAGGATCGCAAGACGCAGGGGATGCTCCAACAGCTTCTGTACGGCTTCCAGATCGGGTCGCGCCATGACTTGAACCCGCTCCGGTTCAGACAGCCGCGACCGGAAGCGTGGCGCGCGCGAGCAGCCCACCGCCTTCGCGTTCCAGCAGGGCGATTTCGCCGCCATGGGCGCGCAGGATGCTGCGGGCCACGGCAAGACCCAGGCCGGTGCCGCCGGTCGATCGGTTGCGGGAGGGTTCGCCACGCATGAAGGGACGGAACATGGCTTCACGCTGATCCGCGGGAATGCCGGGGCCACGGTCGGCGACATCGATGGTGACCATACCGTCGGCCTGGCCAAGGCTCACCTCGGCCGAGCCGCCGTAACGCACGGCGTTCTGGATCAGGTTAGCCAGCGCGCGGCGCAGTGCGACCGGGCGACAGGTGATGTTCAGCTTTTCGGGCCCGTGGAGCGTTGCCGTCTCACCGGCATCGGTAAGATCATCGACCTGACTTTGCAGCAGCGCGGAAAGATCAACCTTCTGGCGCTCTTCACGCGCGGCCTCGCCCCGTGCGGCATCAAGCGCCTCCTTCAGCATGACCTCCATATCGGCCATGTCGGAAAACGCTTTTTCGCGCTGGGTATCATCGTCGATGTCCTCGGCACGCAAACGCAGGCGCGTGATGATGGTGCGCAGGTCGTGGGAAAGTGCGGCCAGCATCAGGCTGCGGTCATCGATCACCCGGCGCAACTGGGCCTGCATGGCATTGAACGCTATCACCGCCCGGCGCACTTCGTGCGAGCCTTTCTCGGGCAGCGGCGGGGCATCAATGTCCATGCTTAAGCGGTCGGCCGCCACAGCCAGGTCACGGAGCGGCCGGGTCAGGCGGTAGGCGACAATCAGCGCCACAAGCGTCACGAGAAGGACGACAAATCCCAGGCGCACCATGGCGGTAATACCGGGCCGTGTCGCAGTGGGGCGGGCAGGCGCAACGGCAACGACCCAGCCGCCGTCATCAACCGGCATGCCGACCATCAGGGTATAGAAACCCGGCCGCCAATGGCCCTTCTCGACCGGCGCTGGGCTGGCATCGGGATCAAACTTTCCCGGTACGCCGGCCAGGGCATGAATCAACAGGTCGTCCAGCATGGTTTCGGGTGCAGCATTGCGTGCCTCGTCCTCGATCTCCTCACCATGTCGCCATGATTCGACAGGCGGCAGGGGCCGTTCGGTCGCAAGCCAGACGCGAAAGTCACGCTCGTGATAGTTCTCCAGCGCCTCGTCGCGCTCACCGGGGTCCAGTTCGGCCAGCGCTTCGGCCATGCTGGTCGTGCGTTCGACCACGGCGCGGGCAAAGCTGTGTTGTGCCGCAAGTTCGCGGTCATGGCTGGCGATGAGAATGCCGCAGCCGATCACAAAAGCCAGCACCGAGACGATGAGCAGCATGAAGGCGGCCGTTGTGCCCCAGCCGTGACGTCTGATCATGATGATGCCGCGGTCATGAGCGCGTCACATCCGGGGTGAACTGATAACCCCCGCCGCGCACCGTCTTGATGATCTCGGGCGCCTTGGGGTCAACCTCGATCTTGCGGCGCAGGCGCGAAAGCTGGACATCGACGCTGCGGTCGAACGGCTGAGCCATGCGCCCCTTGGTATAGGTCAGCAACTGGTCGCGATCGAGCACCCGTCGGGGATGTTCGAGAAATGCGATCAGCAGATCGTATTCGCCCGCCGTCAGGGTGATCAGCGTGCCTTCGGCATCGAACAGTTCGCGCCGGGCGGTATCGAGCTTCCAGCCGCCAAAGGCATAGCTGACATCCTGGCCGTCCTCAGCCGGCTGCCCCGACGCCCGGCGCAACACCGCGCGGATGCGCGCCAGAAGCTCGCGCGGATTGAATGGCTTGGTGACGTAATCGTCTGCCCCCAGCTCCAGACCCACGATGCGGTCGGTGTCTTCGGCCAGCGCGGTGAGCATGATGACCGGCACGGTCGATATCTGGCGCAGCTTGCGGCAGATCTCAAAGCCGTCATCGCCCGGCAGCATCAGGTCCAGCACGACCAGATCAATATCGCGGTCGCGCACTTCGCGCAGCGCGCGCTCGCCATCAGGTGCGGTGATGCACACAAGACTGTGCTTCTCCAGGAAGCGGGCCAGCAGTTCGCGAATCTCGGGGTCGTCATCGACGACAAGGATGGTCGGCACGGTGTTCATGCCCTCCAGATAGCGGTTTCAGGGCCCCGGTGCAGGGGAAGTTTGTAACGCTGTGTAACAGAGACGTCCAAACCCCTGTTTTCGTTACACAACGTTACCCAATGACACCTTTTGCGCAACGCACGAGACACAGACGACCTCCATCTTGGATGCATGCAGAGAGCGGGTGAAGCGCTCAACAACAACCCGGCCTGCATGTGGGACCAAACAGAGAGGATGAAGACCATGAAACGTACCAACGCAGTTTACCTGGCCGGTGTTGTTGCAGTCGGTCTGACCGGCGCGGCCCTGGCGGCCAACAGCGGTGAGGGTCGTGAAGGCGGCATGTTCGAGCGCCATTGTGACGGCGACCGGGCCATGAAGATGGAAATGATGACCGTCTATGTCGAAGACCAGCTCGACCTCACCGATGCGCAGATGCCGGCCTGGACCAATACGGTCGGTGTGCTCGAAGACGCTGCCGAACAACATGCAGCCATGTGCGGTGCGCTGGCCGAGATGGGCCAGCCCGAGAATGTCATCGAGGCGCTCGACCGTGCCGAACAGCACATGGAAACCGGCCTTGCGACCGTGAGTGAACTCAAGGGCGCGGTTGGTGATCTCTACGAGGTTCTCGACAACGAACAGCGCGCAACGCTGGACGAGATGATGAAGAACTTCCGCCACATGCGTGGGTAACCCCAAGTCCCATGCATCGCTTTGCCCGCTCCCGGCTCTTTTCAGCCCCTGGTAGTCGGGGGCGGGTGAAGCAATTTTTTTAACCGGTCTTCAGACGCCGGGCGGGATGACCACCATCCCAAGTCTGAAACGAAATTCGGGTGTCATGCACCCAACAAGTTCGGTACCGGCCCGCATCTGGCGCTTTTTCAGCCCCTGGTCGTCGGGAGTGGGTCGGTACCGTCTGGAATGCGCGGGAT
>Ga0055584_100003975_pt1 | contig 14487 bp, 10 predicted proteins | sample OSDHelmetaG_FD_58716 | JGI IMG/M metagenome (GOLD analysis project Ga0055584, IMG submission 58716) | Pelagic marine sediment microbial communities from the LTER site Helgoland, North Sea, for post-phytoplankton bloom and carbon turnover... | ecosystem: Environmental > Aquatic > Marine >... | reverse complement strand
AGACTCACCGCCAGGGGCTTCTATTGATATTGCGGGTGCAGAGTTTGGTGTATCCTCTGAGCTACAAGCCGATAACCCTAAAACAATAGCCATTGCTAATGCCGTTTTTGTTACTTTTAACGCATCCATACTCGTTCTCCAATACTTTTTTATTTGTAATCACATTAAGTTAAATATAATTTGCTTTGTTATATTTCAATATATTTCGGGATTTTGAAACTAAACATCTCACCGAATCCATTATTAACATCACCAATTGTATAGTCTTTTAAGTTATTCGACAAGCTTTTAGGGATTCGACAAAAAGCCTTAATGTTAATACCTACAGTAGTATCGGTTTTTACGTTTTTAGTATGGAAATCAACTTGGACAAAATACTCTTCGCGGTCAACTCCTGAGTTGGCCGTATAGAAACTTACGCTTTTTACATCGAGGTAAGATGTAGCTTTCCCTTGATCGTTATTGTTACCTCTGAACATTATATGACTATGATCTGAAGTTAGGGCACATAATGTGTTTTCTGACTTGTCTTCAAGGAATATATCTGAGACTAATGTATTCGCGTTGTTTTCGATTGTTTCAGAGAGACTTCCATTAGTAAACAAAGCACCTTGTTTATTCGCTGGAATAAAAAGATCATCATTGAATTCAAATCTTGTCATAGGAGGCAGTTCTGATAATTTAATAGCGAGTGTCGCTTCTTTTGCTTTATCTAGTTTTGCAATCTCATCTAAATCAACTAGTTTAGGTTCCACCCTTACCTCTTCGAAAACAGGCTGCTTTCTGATAACACTAACAATAGGTGTTTCGACTGGCTTTGATAAAGTCCTTTCACTTTTAGGTATGAATACTTTACGTTGAGTAGTGCTTTGTGTGGTGTTTTTTTTACTTGACTCTTCTAACTGAAGTATCATTTGATCTAAGTTTTTAAACTTTTGATTCATTGAGTTTTCAGTTTGGGCGTGAGCTGAAAAAAAAGAGCCACCCAGTGCTATTGCTACAACCGTAAATATTTTAGAATGGTTATTCCATTTCATATTATTCATCCCTGCTTACGTAAAAATAAAGTTTGTGTTTGTATTCTAGTGCATAAAACAAAATAAGACCTAAACTGTTTGATTTTTTTTCTATATAGCGTACAATATAGTAATATAAAACAATTAATAAAACTTATAGATATGATACTAACAAAAGATGTCCTTTACTCAGAGCTCAAGATAATTAATATCATCGGAGTTCCTGGAGCTGGAAAAACAACTCTCGTTAAAAAAATATCTGAAATGGGTTCAGATCTAAATCTTCTTTACCTCAGTTTTGGCCGAGAGAACACAAAGAATGCTTCCTCAAGAATGCCTAGTAATGTAACTTGTTCAAGCTTTCATGCCTACGCAAAGAAAGCTCTCTCGGTTGATAATAACAGAATAATAAAAGAACTTACAATGAAAGTCGCCTCAAAATCACTCAAAGAACTAGATTTGAGTATTTCGAGCATGAAAATGCTAGAAGCTTTTGTGACGTTGACTAATAACTATTGCATATCAGGGTTTCAACTAAAGCAAGTTGGCACCTTGTTGAAAAAAATAACTAAAAAACTCCCGCCGTTATCTAATGGCGAAAAAAACGAACTGATTATTACATTTGGTCAATACTGGCAAAGCCTATGGAGCCCAAGTAATAGAGTGCAACTTAATGTCACTCATGATATGTATCTTAAAGCATACTCAGAAGCTCCTTACGCGCTACCTCACGACATTCTCGTGGTGGACGAGTATCAAGACCTAAATGACGCTATGATAAGCCTTATTGATAAGCTATCAATATTAAAGCCTAGTATGAAAACAATAAAGCTTGGTGATCCATGCCAGCAAATATACCATTTCAAAGGGGCTAGCTCTTCTTTCTCAACATCTAAATTCCATTACCGACTTGATGAGTCTCATCGATTTGGACGTGGTTTATGTAATGTCATAAACTCATTTATGGATTCGCAACAATTAAACTATTATACCAAAATAAGAAGCCGTTCTAACGCGACTAAGGTAGAACAACACAAAAGTGTTGGAGAAATCATCGAATTAGCTAAAATGAAGAAATACCCAACCATTATAGCTCGTAATAATTCTACACTTTGGTATATGGTTAAAAACATCGCTTTATCAGGACTTAAATGTCATCTGGTTGGAAATAACCAAAAAGAGCTATATTTTCTGAGGGCTTTGTTTGAACTTAAAAGTGGAAGAAAAACGAATCACCCAGCACTTAGAGGGACTACGTTTTCTGCTTATGTAAATAACGCCAAGCTAAACAAGAATACCTCAGCATTGCTTGCATCTAAATTCGTCAGCAAAATTGAGGGAGATGATCTTTTTTCCAAAATAGAAGCGAGCTTAACAGAGGCAAAAAATGCTGATGTGAATTTAACGACTGCGCACCAGGCAAAAGGACTTGAGTTTAATCATGTTATTATGGCTAATGACTTTTCAGAATGTGTATCTGACAGTGGGGAGTTTGTAAAAATAAGCACTGAAGATGCTCATTTGATTTACACCGCGATGTCAAGAGCTAGGCTATCTTTGACATTACCCAAATCTTGGGTTGGTTTATCTCATAACAAAAAAAGCCGCTATTAGCGGCTTTTTTGTGTGTTGGGTAAGTTCTAAAAGCTAAATGCTCTCCAACCAAGCTCTTTGTATTATATTGTACACTTGCACCAGTATTAATGAATCAACCATTGCCGAATGATAAGGTCTCTCTATGTCCGTAATTAGATCAGGATAGTTCTTCTTACCGTATTCATATATAGAGTCAAGGGTGTATGAACCTATATCTTTTTTTATAATAGTCGCTTCTGCTAAAGCTTTTGTATCTAAAACATTAAAAAATGATTCTGGCGGTGGCAATTTAGCACAACTGCATTCTGAGTTAAGAAAACGCATATCGAAAGGGCTATTATGGAACACTGATGTCATTGTTACTTGCCCATATTTAAGTGGAGGCACATCAACCAACTCTCTAAATAGATCAAAAACAACTTCGAATGTCGGCGCTCCCGTTATTGGCAATCGTGTTCTTTTATTTGGAGATTCCCCTTCACCAAAAAGGTATTCCAAAGTCAACCCATGAATTGGTATACTTTCGGGATGCGGTTCAGTTACAGAAACTTTACCCCTTACTTTTATATCTGAAATAAAAGGGTTTATAGGTTCGTCGATACCTATTATTTCCCCTGATGAATCTTTGCATACATTTAGATAACCATTTTCATCCTTGTAGCAAAAACAAATACCCCACTCCAAAACCCGATTTAGCTTCCCGGACACCGGATCAAATAAGTTAACATCCGTAGTTTCTGTGTCAGAGACAAGATATAAGTTGCCATACTCTTGAGCATAGCTAGAAATCGTGTCTCTCCAATCACTAAGTTTATTGTGATTAAAGTTTATAAACTTAGTGCCAGACTTTTCATTTATATTTAATTCATTCATCAACGATCAACTATACGTGTTATTTGTTTCATAATAACATCACCGATTATCATAATAAAGAATTAATAACTCAATGACACATTATAAATCCCCATTCCACCTTCAGGCCCCAAATAAACAAGAGAGTATTTTAATTTTAAGTTTGAAACAAGAGAATCACCTACTCCGCGATCTAATGTTGGTAATGACCCATAAAAAACCCAAATTCTAGCCCCTCTAGTTGAGGCGGGCGGCGTTTTAATCATTCTTGAGTCCGTTAAGATAACTTCCTTTATAGAAATATTATTAACGTTAAACTCATAGTTGGACCATTCTTCAAATTGAGATCTGAATTTTTCATAGAAATAATCACTTACGAACAAATCTTTAATTTCTTGCTTTTCTATGTGTTTATAGAAATCACCTGGCCGATAGTTGAACATTATAACGGATGCTCTTTCAGCAAACAAAGTGACGCTTTCAGTATTAACTATCTCCTGTGTTTCCACAACAAGGGGAGTAATACTCCCTTCTTTAACACTAACAGCAATTGGAGCTCGCACAGCGGTCATATCTCTGAAATAAACACGGTCAGCTACTTGCACTAATAGCAAAACTAAAATAATAGAAAGCATAAAGGCTCTAACTAACATAGCTTAAGTCCTCCTCTCAGATTCAAAATCAAATTTAACAATACGCCATTCCATTGTGTTATTAGGAACCATCGGTGGAAAGTAATATTTAGATTCATAATCTCCGTCCTGAATGATCAAAGGTTTTCTTTCTAGCGTCACGGTAAACCCAATTTTGTACGTCTTTTGCTTATGCTTCTTAGAGTTTGAAATAAGAAAAAAATAACCCTTATAATCGACACTCAAGCGTCCGCTTTCATTTTTGTAAAAATCTTGAGAACTAACTTTCGACGGCGGCTCTGTAAACGAAACCAATAATTGACGTCGTTCATAGTGAAAGTTGCGCATCCAATCTTGAGCCACTAATTCTTCTTTCACTTTTTCATAGGCATCTGGTGAATAATAAGAGCTAAATGTATCTCTATGATCTGGCAAATCAGATTCTTTTTCGCCAGATATTATTTTTTCGTAATCTTCTTTTTCTGCATAAGAGACAAAATTGTAAGAGAATGTTTTACTTATAACCTCAAAAGCAAATTGTTTCACCTCACCTTCAGACACGTTGGTTCTACCCAAATCTTCGGATACATAAACGCCACCCATCTGATTCAGTAGTATGGTTTGCTCCTTAGGCGTGTAACTAATGCTATAAAGAACATAAAAGAAACAAATCGAAACATAAACCACTAAGGTTGAATAAAACAAGTACTTCCACCTTGAAAGTGCGCTATCTACTTTTTTAAAATCCATTTATCTTAACTCCAATTCAACTATCTGATAGCCTCTGATTTTATCCTGAATTAAAGCTCTTTGAACTAGCGCCGAAACAGAAAAAACAGTAGGATACTCTTTTTCACCATGCACAGTAACAATCATTGTTCCAGTAAACTTGTGTGTCAATGATGGCAATTCAAGACCGGCCGAAGATTCGTACAACCTTTGAGCCGAACCAACATAGTTTAATTCTCCAACAATTCTAGCTTGAACAACACCATCTTGCGCAAGAACAACTTTTTGTTGACCTAGATTAACGAATGAATCCCTGTAAAGAGATATGCTCTCTTCTTCCGAGCACCAATTGGCAAAATCCATCATAACACTGCCTGACGTTAAATCCTTTTTATCGTAAGTGAATAAAGTAAGGAGGGCTTCTTTTAAAAAATCACCCGGGGTTAAACCATCATCAGAACCTTTCCTGTAATTTATATTGTGATAAGTATCAATTAGCAGATCCTGAACTCCGATTGGCCTATTGTACTCATCTAAAAAAACCTGTTGAGGCACCGGTTTATAAAAGACAGAGCTTTCGTAGTGATTCCAACTACCTATTAAAAGTAATAAACCAACTATAAAGCTAAGTATTGATGTTAATTTATTTTGATAACGTTTTGACTTTAAGTAATCCATTACACATCATCCATCATTATTTTCTTGATTTTTTATCTCAACCTGACGAAGACTATTTTTCATCAAAATATCACGCCTTATATCCATGGACTCTCTGACTTCGACACCATCGACTCTTTTAAATAGCATTGGATTTTCTTCATTTTTACTTATTACGTTCAAAAAAGAAACCGCCATAAAGCCAGATGACACCAGGCTAAATATGATACCTAAAATCCAGTACCACTTAACACTTGAGTAGTATTTCGCTGGAGAGTAATCATTTTCTCTATTTGTGTAACCAAAAACTAAATCATCTACATTTTTACTTAGTAAATCAAAAACCTCATCATTTAGTTCTTTTTTATTATCTTCACTCTTCATAATAAATCCATTTAAACTGGTGAATTGTTAATACCTTCTAACTTCCTATTCATCGATAGAGAGTTGGATATTGATGGTTTCACAATATTATCATAAAAAACACTATTAAGTTCATAATCATTAAAACGCAAAGCTTCTCCCGGCTCATAGTTTTTAAGAACAACTTCCCTGAACTTAAGGATGAAATCGCTATAGTCAAAATTAATATCTTTCCTTGCTGGCTTCATTATCGAATTAACTGACTCTGAAAGTAAAAGTAACCCAGCCGCTAACCCTAATCGTAACGTACCATCTTCATTGAAATTATTCTTAGTATCAACACTTTTAATTCTAGTACCACTAACCTCTGATGGGGCACAAACAACCTCAAGCCCTAATAGATTCTCATTATGGAGACGCAACGATAAAGATCCCGCGCTCCAATATAAAACTGACTCTGCTAGAGCTGAAGAAAAAAGTATAGAAGGACTAACCTTTTTCTTTTGAACATTTATAAATCTCGGTGTGCCCACTACTCTCAGTGCGGACGATGTAAATAAATTCATGATTTCACCTATTTGTTATTGCTCGCAAAACCAGCCACCATATCCATAACTTCTTGAGTTGATCTTGATGGAGACTTTAATCTACGTTCCTTTTCACTTATTATAGCAGGGTTAGTCTTTAACCTCATTTCAGTAACCAAATTAGATGAAGTTAATTCACTAAGCCTTAACGAATCACGTTTAGTATGACCTTGATTTTTCAGTAATATCTCTTCTAGTCGCTGGATATTCTTCTGAGTATCAAAAACACTCATATCAAGAGCTTCTAAAGAATTAAATGAGCTCTTTTCTGCCTCTATAACTCTGGCTTTCTTTGCATTTATAATTTCTTCTATTTTATCAAGTTTAGAATCTCTAATAGCCATGAGCTCAGTTTCATTAGGTAGACCTTCTTTACTACTTTTAACAGGCTTTAAATCAGGTTTTTTTGCAATAGAAACACTACCCGTGCTACTTTCAGCTTCAGTGCTAGATGATGTATTAAAGCCATCAAGAACTGCATCCCCAGATAACAATGCCGCATCATCAAACTCTTCATCAAAATCAAAACCAAGACTTTCATTGAGTGATTTTTTTATGTTGAAATCAACCAATTCTACTTTTTTCACAAACGTAGACAAAGCGAATATTGATACCTCTGTCTCTGTAGGTAATTTATCACCATCCTCAGCATTATGAGCTTTTGCGTCTAACATTTCAAAAACGCCAATAACTTCTTTGCTGAATGTTGAAAATGAAAGAACGGCTCGTTTTGATAGTTCTTCAAGATTTTCCCACTCACCATCCAATCGTTTTCTCAAATGACGATGAAGCCCATCGACACCTTTTTTCATCATCATTACAGTAGGGTGAGATGGCTTCTTAACTTCAAGAAAGTGAGTTAATCTCGCTTTTTTAGTTAGTTTTGGATCTGCATAAAAAGCCTGTACTCTATAAGTATTCGAACCATATATCCACGTTTCTTCCCCAGGACCTTGACCTTTCAAATCGGTGATATCAAGAACATCCCTTTTTTCAACGCGAGCACTCTCTTGAGGTTTTAACTTACGTCCAAACATAGTCTCTGAAGCTTCAAACGACTCCTGTACCATAACGTATCTTTGGCCAGCAGATTCTTTGAATTTTTCGTAAGTCAAAGGATCTTCGAGTTTCATACAGATCTTAATCGTGCAATTGGCAAAAATTGTAGCGGCCTCAATTTCGTCACCTTTTTTAAATGCCTCATAATCCTGACCGGCGAAAATACACACTATATTCAACGATCTAACCTGAGCGGGTAGTGTGCTGGCACCCTTAGTCGCATACGCTCCAAATTCATCAAAGATCAAACCATAAGAGGATATTGCAGAAGTTGGTTTGCTCTCGATCGTATTTTCAATATTACCCTCGACCTTGTTACCGATTGCTTTTGAGGATACATTTCGAGTCATTGCTATTATTATTCTACCCAAGTTTCGAACCGATTGATCGGACTTCGATAGCGATGGTAGTAAAACAAGTAGTATTCTTCTTCTTAAAACAATATCTGTTATTGATATATCAGGGACCTGAGATACTGTTATGTGCCCGTACTGCTCAGCTAACATATTGAACGTAGCTGTAAATTGCATTGTTATGTACTGGAATTGAACTTCAGTTTCTGAGTTTTGTTTTGGATTTGGTTCTGCGTCAGTAGGTATTTTATAACCAATGGAAGTTAGTACTGTATGTAATCCAGTACGATACTCTTTAGGAACGTCATCATTCATTGCTAGTTCGTAAAAAGCATTAAGATCGAAGTAGGATCTGTATATATCGGGATCTATTTCAAGATATCCGTTATTTTTAAGATAATAAAGGGCTTTATTAAGAGATTCTATACCTGTCGTCGCACGTCCTTCCCAAACGTCACCGCCACCACCTTCTTTATTTGGGAGTAATCCGCCGATTATTTCATTTGCTTCACTGGCGTTCGTATCAACGAAAAAGTTGAATTTATGAGTTATTCTCTCTACTTCTTTTTGGGCTGAATCACCCTTATCCATGAAGTTTAGTAGGTATACATCGTCGCCTCTACCATATGCTCTACACAAAGAAAAAACCTTTGCAAACAATAATGTATCGCCTTTCCCATCCACGAGAATAAATCCCGAAGCCTGTGTTAGGAAGTTTACGCATATAGAAATGATGTTTTCAGTTTTTCCACTTCCAGTTGTCCCGAAAATGATTATATGAGTCCTTACTTTAGAATCTGCTACATGTATTTCTTGATTTGTAAAAAGCTCATGACCAAAAAAGAATACACCTTCTCCTATTCCTTTGGCTGCTTCTTTCACATCATCTATATTTTCTTTTGGAGCAAAATCAATTTCGGCAGCTTTTTTATTATAATCAAGGTACTTTGGTTTGTCAAATAATGACTTTTGCTTCTTCAAAAACTTAACCCGCCTAGCTTTCCAAGCCAGAAGCATAATCATCGATAAAGCTAGAAACACCAAACTAAACGAAGTTACAGCTAATGCAAGAAATAGGAAAGCTCCCGATATCAGCAGAGATAACATAGTCTCAAAGAAAAAAGCATGTTTGATTTTAAATGGCCTAGTGTCTTTACCTAAAGCCAAGTTAACTTTTTGTCCGTCAATATAAGTATCGTCAAACCTTACTGTATCGATACCTTGCATCTTAACACTAGACATAAAAAATCCTTTTTAAAGCAATCGACTTAGTTCACTAGAAGGTCGCTCATTATTTACTATTTCATTAAGTAAAAGAGAAAAAACAGAGTCTTCACCCCTACTTTGAGCTAATTTCTTGATTTTGGAATTACCGTAATAACCCCTAACGCTACCTCTGAAGTAAAACTTACCAATTTTGTCATAACCAACAGTTTTACCTAATTTTTCAATTACAGAATTCTTGAAATCCCTATCTACCTGTTCAGAATTTGAAACCCAAAGTATCGCTGGGCTAACAGCCACCCTAATTAAGGAGGCTACTCGCTTTACATTTATTTCGTCACCTGGTTTCGTTTTGATATAAAGGTAAGCTATCCTATTATGAAGTCTATTGCTTATCGCATTACGCTCTTCTTGAGTCGTTTCCATAGTTGTTAACCGACTAGCTAGCTTCTTGCCATCTTCACTCTCAGATGCGCTCTCAGGGCTTGTGAGGAAAACAGTTGAGCAAGTCGAGAAGAACTCATCACTTGGATCGACTAGTCGCTGACTTAACGAACGCATCCCCCAACCAGCCTTACGATTATGCCTTTGCATAGCTATTAGTATTCCGTCGAACAACTTATATAGTACGTGAGCTTCCTCAATATTCAGTGTACCTGGTAATATTCTATTAATAAGATCAAGTTTTTTTAGATATTTTTGATATTGCGGTTTCGTATTATCAAAGAAATCTTTTGATTCTTCTGCATTATCTCGTTTAACCATGTACATCATCAAACATAAAGAGCCAAATACAGCTTTTCTATAATCACTTTCGCCACAAACTGCTTTTATATCAAGTGATATCATCCTGGCCATATCAAAGTTTATTGTTGTAACCCTAGTAAAACAAGGAAACTCCGACATTACATCTCCCATGCGTTCTAAGAAAAAGTCTTTGGGGCTCTTGTTATTAGCAATTATCCCTTTCTCAAACCTAGAACATAATTCAGGATTATCATTTATTAATTGTGAGTAATCCGTCAACCTCGGCACGGCATAGCGCTGCAATATAATAGCGTGATTTTTACCCTTAGCTGGATCAATCCTCATAACTTCATCAGCTAAATGATAGTAGCTGTGATTTTTATTAGGTTTTATGCCGATTTTATCAAGGTACTCTAAAGTGCGTTTAACCCTAAACTCACCATCATCAAAGAAATGAGGAGTATTTTCATCTTTTCTATAAGAATAAACGGAATCAACCAAGTATTTAACCATCGAATCAAGACCTGGATAACTAATCTTAAACGAGCCATCCTGTAACTTTTCTACACCCGATAGTAAAATAAGTAAAAATCGAGAAAGGATTTCTTTATGTCGACCATTGGGCTCATTTCTACCAAGAGTTAAATCATGCGGATTTATTGATGAAGTTATGTCTGTAGTAAATTCGTGAAGTAGGAATAGGTTTTTCTTGCTATCACTAACTAAATCTCTTATCGTTTCTTTGAAACCGAATGAAGTTTTACCAAAATCAATATCAACTGATAATGGTATCTCTCCACTCAACCTAGGATTAGTCTTAGGTTTAGATAATTGAGCAAGATTAAGCACGGTAAGTAATGTTGATTTACCACTACCTGGGGTACCTGTTATATAAACGTTGTAATTTATGTTTCTTGCTGAATGCTCTTCAAATGGATATGGTTGATTATACTCAGTAAGAAAGTGAAAGTAGCCACTTTCATATAGTATTCCCGGAGTAAATATTGGTGTTTGAAAAAGAGCGTCACTCAAATTCTCCAAAACATTAGTTAACTCTGGGTTTTTAGTGGCACCGGGCACCGACTCAAAAAGACCTTGAGTTTTATCTTGTTCCACGGTTCTAAACACAGCCCCATTTATACCATCAAGAACACCTAGTATAGACTGTCTGTTAGTCATTAAAGTCTCTTCATCATCAGCAAAGAAAGTGATTGAGGCTTGCATATAAACCCCTGTATTAGAGTTATTCTTATGACGACTACTCAACTCACTTCTTGCCCTTCTTATAAGCAAATTATCAGTACCAGGAAAGGCGGCTGACATACCCGTAAATATTTGCTCTGTTTGGTACTCTTTATCACCAAATGGGTTCGAAGTTATTTTGTAAGATATCATATACCCAATATGTTTTGGGATCTTACTAAGAATTTCCTCATAGGACTTCATGTTATCTTGATTGGACTGAGGCATAACCATTGACAAAGACGTAAATAATCGATTGCCAAATTTAAACATCTCAGGAGGAAGACCAGCCCCAGTACCGCCCATAAATAAAACTTGAGTAGACATATCTGGTGTTTGAACGTGCACTCTACCGGCTTTAACTGAAGATTCTCCATCTTTAACAACTGAAAACGATCCTAAGTCAGGCTTCCAATCGGGTGATGAAGATTTTCCGTAAATACTCATTCGCTGGGTTTTTATAGAATCACTAGCATCCATTTTTTTGAGTATAATCCCATGGCGAGAAAACTCATCATAAACGTAGTTAAAAAATATTTTGTGATAAAAAATAATAGCTTTATCTTTCTCTGTTAAAAAAACAGCTTGATGATTAGCATCTTCTTTTATCACGTTCTCAACAACGGCAGAATCCATATTGCCTTTCTTGACATCTTCTTTTGAACGTTTTCTGAATTTATGCTTATTACTGGCTAGAACTTTTGATGACGAGGTTACTACTAGGTACTGTTTTCTCCATACCGCTTTTTCTGTTATAAACTTAAGATAGTCCGTAGTCAGCATGCTATGGTCTATACCCATAGCTTTCATTTCATTTATAGAGGGAGCCATAGATTCTCTCGCGAAAACCTCGGTCATTTCTGGATCAGAGTAATCTACAACTTGAATCGAGTAACCTGATTTAAGGAAGAAACCATCAAGTGATCTTTCTATCTTTTTACAGATATCACTTTTTTCTCTTTCATTTAATATGTAACCAAATCCCCTAAGCTCAAAAAACGAAACCATTGTTCCATTATTCAACTTAATAACATCGTCATCAACAGCCGAAACCACACTGTAATAATCTTCAGCATTTCTCTTTGCTGATGAAAATAACTGGTTTTTAATCGCATCAATAGACATTAGTATTTTGCTTAGCAAATCCATTTCTAAATCCCTTAGGTTAATTATTCCTTATATCCCTAAGATAATATCACAGTATACAAAAAAAAACATCGCGATTTAAACAAATCGCGATGTTTTACAATAAATACAAACCTATTATCTTCGCCTTGGCATAGTGCTTGATGGTTCTTCTGGAATTTCTTTGTTAGCTATTTCCGGAGTAATTTCAGGTTCAGGCTCAACCTTCTCTTTTTTAAGATCTTTAACATAATCCACCAAACCATTAGGAACCAAGTCATCAGGCATATTTTCAAGTATTGATTTCTCAGTAACTCCAAATGTACCTTGATCTTCCACTAGCGGATTTGAAACAAAACCAACTGTAAGCAATGTATTTTCCAACACCTTTATATCATCTAAACTCCAGTCGCTATTTGGGGTTGCTGTTTTTAGGTGGTGCATCAACCCATAATCAGCAGAAGCCTCAACTAAAAACCTAATATCATCTGGAGTCAACTGCTCTGGCGATTTATCTATGATATGAGAAAATTCAGATTTTGACAGGAAATCAGCACTATTCATACTATTAGCAGTTTCAGGAAGAACACCCACAACATCACTCTGCTTCATAATTGAATCCAAGTCATCAATGTCAGGATTTGTAGAAACAGGCTTCTCCGAAGATAAAGCATTAAGATCAACTCCATCGAGCTCGTTGTTGTGTGATATTTCAATACTTTCATCAATAGCATCACTATAATCATCATAACCAGCCAAATCACTAGGTCCAGGAGCTACACCTGTTGGAGCGGTTAAATTAGAGTAATCAACATTATCAACTAACGGGCTTTCAGGAGAGCTCTCATCAGGTCCAACGGTAACACCTGCATCCGCAATAGCCCTATCCCACTCAGCTTGAACCGCCGCATCTTCGGAGCTTAGGTTGTTATTCATTGAATCATCTACTGAATGATTGTTTGGCTCTACCGTTGGCTCTACCGTTGGCTCTACCGTTGGCTCTACCGTTGGTATATCCTCTGGTATATCTATTGGTGCACCAGTTGGTGAATAATCAGCAACTGGTGTTTGAGCGAGAGCATCAATTTCCGACTTTACAACCGAAAAAACATAATCTAATCTCTCAGATAGTTCGGGTTTGTTTTTTCTTAAAACACCTTCAGCAAGAGCTAGTCGCCCCCTCTCTTTATCACCAATATTTCTTTTGGTCTCAACGGATGGATCTGCGTAATCCAGTAAAGTATCAAAATAAGCACTAACTTTTTCAACAATTGGTCTTGTACTTGGAACCAATCCAGCATCACGATCTTCCTCTCGTATCGCAACATTCCAAAACTCACTACCTTCGTCTTTTAATAGTGGTGCAACTTCAAGGATTGCTAAAAAATCATCATCTGTAAAATCTTTAATTTCTAAGTTTTTCTCGCGATCATTGACCTTCTGTTGAAGATGAAATAGATTTGTGTTTATTTCAAGCAACTTATCAGCGGTTATCTCCGAGGGTAGCTTCTTGGCATAATCTTCTAGGTTTTTCAGCGTTGCCGCATCTGCGTATTTCAACCGAATTTCTTCGTCTTCAGGAGTTATAATTAATTCTTCCGGCGCTTGCTCCATAGAGTAGCTACCAAGGTTGAGTTTTATATCATCAAAATAAGGCTGTAGGTTCGATTGAACCCTAATATCATCTAATGAGTAACCCGCTTTAATTAAAGCTGTTACAGAACCATTCAAAAAATCTTGAGCCTTTTTTGGGTTTTTAAACGTCGATTTCAAATAAGGATGAGTTATCCCTTCCATTTGAGCTCTTAGTGCTATCGCTTCATAAACCTCTGGTGATTGAGACGGATTAGATAAACTGGCCTTAAAAGGAGTGATTGGGTTTGAGCTAAAGCGAACTAACTCTTTAGTCATTCTACCTGCCGGATCAACTTCTGATAATGTTTCACTAAAAATAGACTCAGATGGGTACTCTAATGAATTTCTCATGAAAACACTTTTAGTTTTATCTAAAGCGAAATCTTTTAACTTATCGACAACAGTACGGTTAGCCCACCCTTCAGCTTTCATTTGCTCCATTAGAGCATTAAGTCTCATTTGAGCATCTAACTGTAAGTCTAAATCCAGTTTGTACTTCCGAGATTCACGATCAGCTTTTTGAGACAGCTCAGCCCAATCAGGTTGAGATACATCATCGCCAAGTTTCGCCGAATTTCTTTCCAAATCAACCGAAGTATCATCAACCGGGGTATCATCAACCGGGGTATCATTAACCGGGGTATCATTAACCGGGGTATCATTAACCGGG
>Ga0055584_100003974_pt1 | contig 14487 bp, 14 predicted proteins | sample OSDHelmetaG_FD_58716 | JGI IMG/M metagenome (GOLD analysis project Ga0055584, IMG submission 58716) | Pelagic marine sediment microbial communities from the LTER site Helgoland, North Sea, for post-phytoplankton bloom and carbon turnover... | ecosystem: Environmental > Aquatic > Marine >... | reverse complement strand
TGACCACGCCGGAGACCAGAAATGCTCCCACCGCCTCGGGGAAGGTGAGATGGTCCAGCGCGGTGATCAGCAGCGCCGAGCCCGGCATGGTCCAGGCCAGGGCGAGCGGCATGCGGTAGAACAGGCTGCACAGGATGGTCAGAATGCCGCCGACGAAGAACGCGGCGAAGATCCAGCCGTCGATGATCTCCTTGGACAACCCACCCGCCGCCGCGACGGTCAGGATGATCGCGATCGGCCCGGTGACCGCGAAGATCGTTGAGACGAAGGCGTTGGTCCAGTTGTACCGGTTCGAGGCCAGCCGCATCTCGGCGAGGCTTGGAAGCCGCGTGGTCGGGAGTTCAAGAGCCATAAGCGCGGACCACCTTTACTAGCGTCACCCCGCGGAAGCGCGGGGCCCATTCCTCTGGCCTCAGGCGAAACAACGATGCTTCAATCACGGCTCTCGAGACGTGATTAAAACGTCAAGACCTCGGACAAGATGGCGGAATGGATCCCTCTCGACAGCGGGATGACGGTGTGGCTGATTTGAAACGCCTACCCCTACTCCGCCGCTTGGGCCGGACGATCACCGACCGCGCCGCTGTTCCATACCGCTTCCAGGTCCTCGCCGTCATAGCCGAGGACATCGCGCAGGATCTCGTCGTTATGCTCTCCCAATAGCGGCGAGCGTTGGACATCCGCGGGCGAGGCCGAGAGCTTCACCGGGCATCCGACGGTGAGGTACGCGCCGCGTTCCGGGTGATCGACCTCGACGATGGTGCCGGTATCACGCAGGCTTTGCTCCGCCGCGATCTCCTTCATCGACAGGATCGGGCCGACCGGAATATCCAGGGGGTTGCAGATGTCCATGACCTCGTATTTGGACTTGGTCATGGTCCAGTCCTCGATCGCGCCGAACACCTCATTCAGGCGCGTGAGTCGGGCGTTAGGAGTCGCGTAATCCGGATCTTCTTTCCACTCGGGCTTGCCGATGGCATCACAGATCTTCGGCCAGGCGGCGGCCTGGGTGATGAAATAGGTATAGGCGTTGGGGTCCTGCTCCCAGCCCTTGCATTTCAGGATCCGGCCCGGCTGCCCGCCGCCGGAATCGTTGCCGGCCCGGGGCGTGGTGTCGCCGAAGGGCGTGCCCTCGCCATGCTGGGAGTATTCGGTCAGCGGACCCGCCGCCAGCCGCTGCTGATCCCTGAGCTTGACTCGGCAGAGGTTGAGCACGCCATCCTGCATCGAGGCCAGCACCCGCTGACCCTTGCCGCTATGGGTGCGGTGATACAGCGCTGTGACGATGCCGAGCGCCAGATGCAGACCGGTGCCGCTATCGCCGATCTGCGCGCCGGTGACCAGCGGCACACCGTCGTTGAAGCCGGTGGTCGAGGCCGCGCCGCCGGCGCATTGCGCGATGTTCTCATAGACCTTGCAGTCCTCGAAGGGGCCGGGGCCGAAGCCCTTGACCGAGGCCATGATCATGCGCGGGTTGATGGCCTGGATCTGCTCCCAGCCAAAACCCATGCGCTCCATCGCGCCGGGGGCGAAATTCTCCACCAACACGTCGCATTCCTTGACCAGTCGGGTCAGCACTTCCTTACCCGTCTCGTTCTTGGTGTTCAGGGTTAGCGACCGTTTGTTGTGGTTCAGCATGGTGAAATAGAGACTATCCGCGCCGGGCACGTCGACCAGCTGTTTGCGGGTCGCGTCACCAACGCCGGGACGCTCAACCTTGATCACGTCGGCGCCGAACCAGGCCAGCAACTGGGTGCAGGTCGGGCCGGATTGAACATGGGTAAAGTCGAGAATTTTAACGCCTTTAAGGGCTTCCATTTGCTTAGCTCCCGTGGATGGCCGGTTACCGGTTCGCCATCATTATTTTTTCTTGGATACAACGCTTTGCGGGTTGAGATTGCCGATCCGGCCGCTCTCGGTGCCGGCTTCCGGGTTGATCACGGCGTTGATCAGGGTCGGCTTGCCGGAGGCAATCGCTTCCTTCACCGCCTGGCTAAGCTCATCCGGGCTGGTGGCGTTCACGCCGACGCCGTGGAAGGCCTTGATCATCCAGTCATAGCGCGCGTCCTTGGTGAAGACGGTCGGGGCCGGGTCGGCGCCACCGGTCGGGTTGGCGTCGGTGCCCCGATAGATGCCGGAGTTGTTGAACACCACCACGCAGACCGGCAACTGGTACCGGCAGATGGTCTCGATCTCCATGCCGGAGAAGCCGAAGGCGCTGTCGCCCTCGACGGCGATCACGGGATTGCCGGTCTCGACCGCGGCCGCGATGGCCGAGCCCATGCCGATGCCCATGACCCCCCAGGTGCCGACATCCAGGCGCTTGCGGGGCTTGTACATGTCAATGATGCTGCGGGCGAAATCCAGAGTGTTCGCGCCCTCGTTGACCAGGATGGTCTCGGGATTTTCCTTGATGATGGCTTTCAGAGCACCAAGCGCGCCGTGGAAATCCATCGGCACATTGTTGTTCTGAAGCCTGGGCGCCATCCGCGCGACATTGGTCTCCACCTTCTCGCGGATCGCCGCCATCCACTCCGCTGGCGGGGTCGGCCAACTATCGCCCATACCATCCAGCAGGGCTCCAAGGCAGCTTTCGATATCCCCGACCAGCGGCGCCGCGATCGGCTGGTTGCTGTCCATCTCTCTCGGGTCGATGTCGATATGGATGAATTTCTTCGAGCCCGGCTCGCCCCATTGCTTGCCCTTGCCGTGGCCGAGCAACCAGTTGAGACGCGCGCCGATCAGCATCACCGTGTCGGCTTCCTTCAGGACCAGCGACCGCGCGGCGCCGGCATATTGCGGATGGTCGTCCGGCAACAGGCCCTTGGCCATGCTCATGGCGATATAGGGACTGCCGCTTTTCTCGACGAAGCTCCGGACCGCGTCATCGGCCTGGGCATAGGCGGCGCCCTTGCCGAGAATGATCAACGGTTTCTTGGCGCTTTTCAGAACATCAAGGGCCCGATCGATGGCCGCCGGCGCGGGGATATGCGCGGGGGTCGGGTCGACGACCTTGATAAGCGACTTCGCGCCCTTCTCGGCATCCATCACCTGGGCGAAAAGCTTGGCCGGTAGGTCCAGATAGACACCACCGGGACGGCCCGAGACCGCCGCCCGATAGGCCCGCGCGATGCCGACACCAATATCCTCGGCATGTAATACGCGAAACGCCGCCTTGCAGAGCGTCTTGGCGACCGCGAGCTGATCCATTTCCTCATAGTCGCCCTGTTGCAGGTCGACGATCTCGCGCTCGGAGGAGCCGCTGATCAGGATCATCGGCCAGCAATTCGTCGTGGCATGGGCCAGCGCCGTCAGACCGTTCAGGAAGCCAGGCGCCGAGACCGTGACGCAGACACCCGGCTTCTTGGTGAGATACCCCGCGATCGCGGCGGCATAACCGGCGTGCTGCTCATGACGAAACGAAATCACCCGCATGCCCTCGGCCTGGGCCATCCGTCCGAGATCGGTGATCGGAATGCCGGGGACCGTGTACATGGTGTTCAGATCATTCAGTTTCAGCGCGTCGATGACGAGGTGAAAACCGTCGGTCAGGTTCTGGGTCGCGTCGGTGTCTTGGTTTGAATCGGTCATGGTTTCCCTTAGTCCCCGTTCGTTCCTAGCTGAGTGTTTCTCGCTAGGTGTTCCTAACTAGTCTCGTTGATCTCGGGCGCCCGGCCGTCAAGCTCGGACCAGGTGCGCTGGACATGTTCGTAAAGCCCCATCGTGTGCTCGCGCACCCGCGTCGAGGCAAGATCTCCGTCTCGCGCCTCGATCGCCTCGATGATGTGCAGGTGGTCGGCGACCGACCGGGTTACCCGATCGGATTCATGCATCGCGCGGCTCCGCACCGCGCGGACATGAACGAACAGGCCGTCGGCGATATCCTTCAGCATCGGACATTTTCCGAGCTCGAGGATTCGCTGATGAAAGGTGATATTGGCTTCGGAATAGTCGTCGATATGGGCCCGGGCATCCGTGGTCTCGAAACCGCTGGCCAAGCGCCGGAGCGAAACGATCTCGGCCTCGCTTGCCCGCTCCGTGGCGAGCCGCGCGGCCATGCTTTCCAACGCCGCCCAGACGGTAATCATCTCGAGGATCTCATCGCGCGTCTTGCGCAGAATAAATACGCCCTTGCGCGGCTGAATCTCAACCAGACCCTCCTGAGCCAAGCGCGCCAACGCCTCGCGCACCGGCGTGCGGGAAATCCCCAGCTGTTCGGCGAGGGTACGCTCGTCCAGGCGCAGGTCGGTTGCCTCGTCATAGATCCGCGCATCCAGGATCGCCTGGCGCAACTCACCGTAGACATGGTCCTTGAGACTGAAATTCCGCGCCACCGGTTCCAGGGAAACGGCGGTTTGAGTCTCCGAACTGGCGGTGATCGCGGCGCTCATGAGCGGGATCCGAAGCGTTGAGACGAGGTGAGATCATTGGACGTGATCTCCATGGCATCTGGCGTCTGGTATACCACATGCCATTCCGTTCGCAAGCGCTGAGTTCATTTCTATTCCTGGGCGGCGAGAGTGCGGCGAGGGATCCATTCCGCTGACTTTTCAATCAAATTTCCACAGCCCAGGCAAGCCGCCGCCGCCTCTCCCCAACCTCAACGATCTTTCCCGCTCTTCCTCAAACCGATCGCGTCAATCCACCGTCGACTTTCAGGTTTTGGCCCGTGATATACCCACCATCCTTCGACGCCAGATAGGCGATCAGGGAAGACACTTCCGCGGTTCGCCCATAGCGACCCATCGGGATGCGGGCCCGCCGGTCCTCGGTCTCCGCGAGACTGTCGATAAAGCCGGGGAGGACATTGTTCATGCGAATGTTATCGCCGGCGTATTTGTCGGTGAAGAGCTTGGTGAATCCCGCCAGCGCCGCGCGAAAAACACCAGAGGTAGGAAACAACGGATCGGGCTCAAACGCGGCGAAGGTGGAGATATTGATGATCGATCCTCCGCCCTGAGCGGCCATGATTGGCGTCACCAGGCGCGTCGGGCGCACCACGTTCATGAGGTAGGTTTCCATCCCCGTGTGCCAATCCTGGTCACTAATTTCCAAGACCGGTCCCTTGGGACCATGGCCCGCGGAATTCACCAGGACGTCGATGCGCCCCCAGTTGTTCATGGCGAGATCAACAAGAGCCTGAAGATCATCCCCCGACAAATTGGAACCGGTGACACCGACGCCGCCACGCTCAACCGCAAGCGCTTCACCCTTACCCGAGGAAGACAGGATCGCGAGTTTGAAACCATCCGCCGCTAAACGACGCGCGGCGTCCGCGCCCATGCCGCTACCACCCGCCGTCACCAACGCTACTTTCATATCCGTCATGGTCCGTATCCTTGTGATCATTGGTTGCTTCAGCTTTGAAAATGGGTCCGGGGGGCCAACTTGACCAATCATCATTCATCGCGCGAGAGTGTAGAAAATCTACTGTCTTGGACTTCCCGCCATGCCGCGTGGACCTAACCTGAACAGTTTGCGAATGTTCGACGCGGCGGCGAGGCATCTGAACTTTCGCAGAGCCGGGGAAGAACTCAACCTGACCCAAGGCGCCGTCGCTCAACAGGTTCGCGCATTGGAAAGCGCCCTTGGCACACGACTTTTCGAACGGCTGGCCCGCGGCCTCGTACTTACGGATACCGGCCGCCGGTATCACGTTTCCATTCATCAGGCCCTGACGCTCATCGCGGAGGCAAACCGCGATCTATCGGCCAAGTCCAATCGCGTAACCCTCAGTGTTCCGCCATCATTCGCGTCGAAATGGCTTGTCCCAAGACTGGCTGACTTCGCCGAACGACATCCCACGATCGATGTCGCGACCATCGCCACGGAAAAGATCGCGGATTTCAGAACCGACGGCGTTGATCTGGCGATACGCCAAGGGGCGCCGGTGAGGGAGAGAGGGTTGGTGTCCCAGCAACTGGCACCGTTGGACTTGCGGGCGGTATGCGCGCCTTCCTTCGCGATCCATCTCCCGCCACTCGACGGTCTAGAGGGTTTCGCGCCGCATCCGCTGATACAAGATAGCTATGCGTATTGGGAGGTGTTGTTCGACCAAGCAGGTCTCGCGCCCAAGGCCCGGGTCTTGCGCTTTAATCAAACCGGGCTGGCCATGGACGCGGCGGCGAATGGCCAGGGCATCGCTTTGGCCCCTCGACTGCTTGTCGAGGAAGAATTCGATAGAGGAAGGTTGATCGATCTATGGTCGCCCCCTGGTTCCGAAAACGCCGGCTTCCATCTGCTTCAGCCGCGCGGCGTCAAAGCCTGGCCCGCGCGGGATACCCTGACCAATTGGATTTCCGAGGCGATCGCCGAAACACTCACCTCTTCGTAACCGGCATCTCGCTACTTGATCGTGGGAAGGCGGGAAGAGGAGATAACAACGCCTTCGTCTCGCGTTCGATTCTGGTGAATGGACTCCATCCCGTGATGGGATGACCGTAGAAAGAAACGCCATGTCGGCTTCCCCGTCCGCCCGCACTGGACGCCGCGGCCTCGCGCGGCTATTGGATCGATATGGAAAACGCGCGCAAATCAGTCTTCGACGGAGCGGCGGTGAGCTGTGTTCGCGGCGCGCGGTGGGTTTTCGCGGGGTTGGATTTCACGCTGAGTTCCGGCGACGCCCTGGTCCTGGTCGGCCCGAATGGTAGTGGAAAGTCCAGCCTGTTACGCCTGATGGCGGGGCTGTCGGCACCGGCGTCGGGCAAAATCCTGTGGGACGGCGCCGATATTGGCGCGGATCGCCAGAGTCATGGCGCTCGCGCGCATTATGTCGGCCACGCAACCGGTGTTAAACCGGCGCTCACGACGGCGGAAGATCTCACCTTTTGGTTCACCTTCCGTCTCCGCGATGATCCCGACGCCGAGCGGCGCGCGCTTGAGCATTTCGGTTTGACCGAGCGGGCCTCGTTCCCCGTCCGCTTCCTCTCCTCCGGTCAGAAGCGCCGATTGGCGCTGGCGCGCCTGCTCGCGGCGCCGGCTCCTCTCTGGCTTTTGGACGAACCCACGGTCGGCTTGGATGTCGCGGGGCAGAGCGCGCTGGAAAGCGCGATCGCCGAGCACCGCGATGGCGGCGGCATCGTGGTGCTTGCCTCGCATGTCGCGGTGGCGCTTGGCGGATCGGAACGTGAAATCGACCTCGCGGACTACCGCGCGTCCCATGCCGATGACGCAGGTGATATCTGGTCGGAGTTCGGCGCGTGAACGGCTTTACCGCCATAATTCGACGAGAGTTGAAACTGGCGATGCGTCAGGGCAGCGACGCCGCCATCGCCTTGATGTTTTTTGTCTTGGTGGTCGCGCTGTTTCCACTTGGCGTCGGGCCCGAGCCGGGCATCCTTGAACGGATCTCGGGGGGCGTGGTCTGGATCGGCGCGTTATTGGCGGCGATGCTTTCGCTGGACCGATTGTTTCAAGCCGATCATGAAGACGGCGCCTTGGATCTGTTGGTTATGGCGCCTTGGCCGCTGGAAGCGTTGGTGCTGGCCAAGTGCCTGGCGCATTGGATGGTGACGGGCTTGCCGATCATGTTGATCTCCCCGCTGCTGGGCTTGCTGCTGCATATGAATACCGACGCCTATCTGACACTGCTCGCGGCAATGGCGCTGGGCACGCCGGTGCTGAGCTTGATCGGAGCCGTCGGTGCCTCGCTGGTCCTGGGCGCGCGCCGGGCGGGTGTCCTAGTATCCTTGCTGGTGCTGCCGCTTACGGTGCCGGTGCTGATCTTTGGCGTCTCCGCGGTTGAGGCCGCGGCGATTGGCCAGGACGCGGGGCCGCATCTGATGTTGCTGGGCGCGCTGTTGCTGGCCGCCATTCCGCTTTGTCCCTGGGCGGCCGCGGCGGCCTTGCGGCAGGCCGTGACATGAGGCAATAACCTTCCATGCATTGGTTTGCCAACCCCGCCCGCTTCATGCGGATCGCCGAGAAGCTTTTGCCCTGGGTCGCCGGCGCGGCGGTGCTGTCGATTGCCGCTGGCCTTTACCAGGGATTGTTGACCTCGCCGGCGGATTACCAACAGGGTGAGACCGTGCGGATCATGTATGTACACGTGCCGTCGGCCTGGATGTCGATGTTCTGCTACATGACACTCGCCGTCGCCAGCGCCAGTTTCCTGATCTGGAAACACCCGCTCGCCGATGTCGCCGCCCAGGCCGCCGCGCCGATCGGCGCCGGCTTCACCGCCATGGCTCTGATCACAGGCGCCCTCTGGGGCCAGCCGATGTGGGGGACCTGGTGGGTTTGGGACGCGCGCCTGACCTCGGTGCTGATCCTGTTCTTTCTCTATCTCGGCTATATCGCGCTGGTAAACGCCTTCGACGAGCCCGAGCGCGGCGCGCGGGCCGGCGCGATCCTGGCGCTGGTCGGCGTGGTGAATGTGCCGATCATCAAGTTCTCGGTGGATTGGTGGAACACCCTGCATCAACCGGCCAGCCTGACGCGCCTCGACGCGCCGGCGATTGACCCGGCGATGCTCAGCCCACTGTTGCTGATGGCGTTGGGATTTCAGCTGTATTTCGTGGTGGTGCTGATCATCCGCATGCGCGCGATCCTAACCGCCCGGCGTATCCGCGCCTTGCACATGGTTGAGCCAGGGGTGGAATCGGGAGACTGACCGCGCCGCTTATTCCGCCTCGAGGGGCGCGTTCAGGCGCGAGCCCGGCACGATAATCCCGCCGCGATCACCGATCGTGACCTGGCCATAGCGTTCGGCATAGATCTCCGGCAGCGGACGGGCGCCCGGTACCGCGAGCCAGAGCCGCAGCAGATGCCGCTTTTTCTCAGGCTCATCCCAGTCCTCATAGGCGGTGCGGTCATGCAGGATCGTGTGATTGTGCACCAGCTGCATGTCGCCGGGCTGGAAGTCCATATTCAGGTTGATCGCCGGATCGTTGGCCAGCGAGTCGAACAGATCCAGGGCCTCTCGCTGATCGTCGGTGAAGGCGGGGACGTCGTCGAAGCGCCTGGCGGATTCGATATACCGGCGCGCGTAGATCGCGGACAGATATCCCGCCTGGTGGTTGTAGACCGGAATCTCGAAATACGGCTTCTTGCCCTCGGGCACTTCGCCCCGGCGGTCGGTCGCGAAGGGCTCGAACAGCAGGCGCAGCAGGTCGGGCCGCCGCTTGTGCATCTCGTTATAGATCGTCATTGAGCTGACCAGCGCCGAGGCACCGCCGGTCCGCGCGGTTTTCAGACAGAGCAGCGCGACGATATCGCAGGAATCCGTGTGAAAGGTCTGCCGCTCCCGGGTCTGGTAGATCCGGGCGTTCTGGTCGTTTACCGCGTCGCGGCCAAGATCGCGCACATGGCCCAACACATGACCCTTGGCGTTCTGGGAGCGGGCATTGCCGAAATGCGTGCCGAGCCCGTAATAGACCGTCGCCGCCTCGCGGATCGACCAGCGCTCGACCGGCAGGCCCCGGATCAGCGCGAAACCTCGGCCCTTCATGACTTCTTCGTGAATTTTCGCCAGCTTCGGCGCCAAGGCGGGGAGTTCGAAATCCGCCTTGGAAATCCGCGCGATATCCTTTTCGGCGGCAACGAGCGGGCGCATTGCCGCCTCGATCTCGGCCACATCCGCGTCGGTCATTTGGTGAACCCAGGCGTCGCTGGCGCTCATCTCCGGGCCGTACCAGACTTGCGGTCCCTCGATCGGGTCTGGCAGATCAAAGGTTTCGGTTGAATGGTCATGGGCGACACTAAGAGACATGACGGAAATCCTAACGCTTTTCGGCGGACTGACGGTTTCCCGCATTCAATAGGTTTCCGCGACGCCGATCAAGAAGGCCGCTAGCCGCGCTGATGCCGAACCACCCCGCCAACCCGTCGTCCTCGCGAAGGCGCAGTGCTGTCCGGGAAACTTAAGTTGCGTTTTGGCCAAGCGTTATTTTGCCTTCGAGACGAGCGTCATGACGAATACCGGACTTGAAGTCGATGATACCGAAACTCGCCGGCATATCCGTCGTCCTCGCGCAGGCGGGGACCCTTCTCCGGTTAAAAAAGGCGACCATATTGACCGATTTTTTAGAGGTCCCCGCCTGCGCGAGGACGACAGTAAAGATTTTCCCGGACAGCAATGCGCGAAGGCGGGGACCTCCAACAAACGACAGGCATGACCATTTTCCACAACCAAAAGGGGGACCCCGCCTTCGCGAGGACGACGGTGAGAGATGTTCTCGCACCGCCAGTATTGGTCATCCCTTCTTATTTCGACGAATGCCCGGGACTTAATCGGGGATGCCGAGACCGATCAATGTGTCGCGCCATGCTTCTCGCCCCGGGCGTCCGCGGCGAACTTGACGAGACTGCCAGGTCGAGAAGCCAAAATCGCCATGCAGGGCGAGAAAGGCCTTGGCCTCGGCCTCGGCTTCCGAAACACGGCCCATGTTGGCCAACAGTACCATGCGCATCAGACGCGGGTCCTCCGCCGCTGGGCGTTTCTCGATCACCGCCTCCAGGGCGGCGAACGCGACCTCGGGGTTGCCCGCCGCGAATTCAAGCTCCGCCAAGGCCTGAGTCAACGCCACCGGATGGCGCGGATGGACCCTGAGCGCCCGTTTCATGACCGGCAGCGCTTCGGTGTATCGCTCGGCGCGGATTAGGACCTGGGCCAATTCCCACTGAATGGCGAAAGTATTCGGGCCGAGCCGCGCGGCCTCTCTCCAAAGCGCCAGGGTTTTCTCGGTTTCACCACCAGACTCCGCCAACAGCGCCGCCTTGCGGGCCGGGCCGAAAGGGTCCTTGGGGTCTCGTTCCGTCAAGGCATCGGCATGGCGCAGGCCCTCGCGCAGCAGATCCTCGGTAGTTGGGAAGGTTGCATCGGTCCAACCGCGCCGCGCCAGGTGCAGATAGCTCCAGGCGATCTCGCGCGCCGGCGCGGCCCAGCCCGGGTCGGCCGCGTGCGCGCGCTTTAGTTTCGCCAGACTGTCGGCCATGCTCTGGCGGTCCTCGATCACGCGATAGGCCACGGCCTCGGCATAATCGATCCAGGCGGCGGGCACACCCGGCCCAAGCGCGGCGAGTTCGGTGACCGCGTCATCGTCAAGGTCCAGATCCAGGGCGTCGAGGATCTCGGGCAAGGCCTTGGCGTAAACCTCGAACAACCTATCCGGCTCGATATCGAAGCTATCAACCCATTCTTTCTCACCATTGAAAGCGTCAATAACGTGGAGGAACACCCGATAGATTTTGCCGGCGCTGACCCGTGATACCGTGCCCGAGAGCAGATATCGCGTCCCCAATGCCTCGGCGGTGGCCTTGATCCGGAATTGTCCGCCGGCCAACCGGCCGCTGGTCTCCGGGGAGATCACGAACAGCCCCGGTACTCTTGCAAGCAGGTCCGTCAAATCATCGCTTAGTCGACCGGCGAGCAGGATATCTCGATCCACCGTGCTCACCGACGCGATCGGCAGCACCACCACGGACGGCACCTCGGGCAAGGGCCAGGCCAGCGCGGCGCGGTCGGCGACGTCAGGGGGGAACTTGCGGAAATGGACCGTATAGGTCCAGGCAATGCCGGCGGCGAGGAGGATCAACCCAACGGCGCTGAACAGCGTGACTTGCGGCCATTTTCGTCGCCAGCCCGTTTGCGCCTCGTCGGAAATCTCGCGTGGTGTCGGGGCTTCGGGATCAGCCATCAGGCACAACGGCGAAGGGCCGCGTCAGCGCGGCCCTTGTCCTTCATTTTTCGCGGTACATCGCGTCGCTTGGAGCGGATCACCAGGGGCCGCAGCCGCCGGACCGCCTTGGCGACCGGGTTGCGTTTGCCCTTCATGGCGTCACCTCGTCGCGTGGTCATTGTGGATGTTCCGGAACCTAATCATGAGGATCGGGAGTTTCAACGGGTTTGACCGCTTAATCCACCAATGCCTGATAGACCAGGACCCGCAACTCGCGGCGTATTGGATAGCTCGACGACGGGATCAATTGAGTCATCAGCACCACCGAGATCTCCTCGGCCTGGTCGATCCAGAAAGCGGTGCTCGCCATGCCGCCCCAGGTGAACTCCCCCGGGCTGCCGAGAATTTGCGCCTTGGTCGGGTCGAGCATCACCGCGCCGCCCAGCCCAAAGCCGATCCCGTGCATCGGCATCTCGCTGAAGGTCGCCTGCCCCATCGAGGCCATGTCGCCCGGTAGATGATTGAGCATCATCAGCTCAACCGTCTTGCGGCCCAGCACCCGGGCCTTGTCGAGAGCGCCGCCACGGCGCAGCATCTCGACGAATTTGATGTAGTCGGCCATCGAAGAGACCAGTCCGCCGCCCCCCGACATCATCGTCGCCGGTGCCCGAAAACGGCTATCCTCGGCGTTTTCGATCAGTTTGAGGGGATTGTCGTCGGTCTTGGTGTAAAGCGCGCAGAACCGATCGAGCTTGTCGTCGGGCACGCCGAAGAAAGTATCGTCCATGCCCAAGGGCTCGAAGATCCGCTCACGCAACACATCCTCGAAGGATTTGCCGGCGATAACCTCAACCAGGCGGCCGAGCACGTCGGTGGACACGCCGTAATTCCAGCGGGTGCCGGGCTGAAAGCAGAGAGGCACGTCGCCGAGCCGTTTTACCACCTCGGCCAGGGTTTCGCCCGGGCCGGCGAAATCCGCCTTGGCCCGGCGCATGGCCCGGCCGACGGGGCCTGGGTCGAACAATCCGTAGGTGAGACCGGACGTGTGGTTCATCAGTTGCCGGATCGTCATCGGCGAATCCGGCTTCACCAGTTCCATGTCGTCGAAGGGGCCGGAGACGTAAACCTTCTGATCGGCCAATTCGGGCAGGAAGGCGCCGACCGGCTCGTCGAGCATGAACCGGCCTTCCTCGTACAGGCTCATCGCGGAGACGGTGGTGATCAGTTTCGACATCGAGTAGATGCGATAAAGACCGTCCGAGATCACCGGCGTTCCGGCGTCGATATCCCTCAGCCCATAGTGATCCACATAGGCGATTTCGCCCTTGCGCATGACCGCGAGCGAGACGAAAGGCAACTTGCCGTCATCCACATAGCCCCGCAGCCACGGGCCGAGCCGGGCCAGACGATCGGGGCAAAACCCTACTTTCGCTGGTTTTGATATCGCGGAAAGATCGTCGAATGGCATGGCGCTTGATCCCGTGTTCGCATGGCGTTGTGATGGGTTTAGCACGGGCCGAGGCGGGAGGTTATGGGAATGTTGCGATCCCGGTTCTTGATATTTTTGGTGACCTCGTTAGGGTTGCCTCATCAAGACGTGGTGGATCGGCGTCCTTGATGATATGGGAAGGCGCGGGTTCACCGTGACCGACGGGATCTAATGGATGCCCCACGCCGAGGGGCTCGATCCGGGACTTCAAGATCAAAAAGCGAGAAGCCACGCGGCGTGGCTTCGACACCGATGGAAGATGATGAAAAACAATTACCGAGACGACACTTTCAACGCCCGACTACAGAACGCGGCCAAGGCCAAGAAAGCGATTCAGGACAGGATCAAGGGTCAGCTCAAGCCCGGCGACCCGGAGTTCGAGAGACTAAGGGCGGAACGCCAGGCGATCGCCGAGGCGCGTGAGAAGCGCCAGGCCGAACGCAAGGCCGAGCGGGAAGCAGAGGCGGCGCGCAGGGCCGCCGAGAAGGCCGAGCGCGAGGAAGCCGAGAGAAAAGCCGCCGAGGAAGCGGAAGCCGCGGCGATCGCGCTTGAGGCGGAACGCAAGGCCGCCCGCGACGCCCGTTACGCGGCTCGCAAGGCGCGACGTCGTTGAACGACGTCGCCGACGCGGAAGATCTTTCCGCGCTTTCCATCGACGATTGCAGGACCTGCGGGGCGTGTTGCGCTTACTCGGCCGACTGGCCGCGATTCAGTTTGGAATCCGAGGAGGCGTTGTCACGCATTCCAGAGGCCTATGTCGACCACGACAAGGGGCGGATGCGTTGCAACGGCAATCGCTGCGTCGCGTTACAGGGGAAGATCGGCGTTGCCGCGACCTGCACGGTCTACGAGGCGCGCCCGATCGTCTGCCGGGATTGCCTGCCCGGTGACGAGGCCTGTCTGATCGCGCGTCGACATCACGGTCTCTCGACCGCCCCCGCGCGTTCCGCGAACAAATGAATTTCTTGAATTAGCGGCTGCTGGACGGCGCCGAGCCGAGCGGCGTGCCGTTACGCCAGGTGCTGGAGCTTTTGCAGCGCGAGCAAATTCGCTCCCCCGACCATTGGCTTTGGAAGGTGTCGCTGCATCGCAGGCATTGACGCATCTTAGGCACATCCGACGAGGGTTGCTCGATCGTCGTATCGGTTGCGGGTGACGTGGTCATGCCTATTCCTTCGCGTGGGCCCATCGGGAGATGAGAACAGCTCGCGCGCCCGAGAAGTCCAGACACACCGCCGCTCATCGACGTAAACTCAGAGACGAAAGTGACGTCGTCCCGGAGAGACTCAAGATATCGGGTCGATAGCGACGATTACCTCGAACCAAGCCGAGATTTTTAGCAGCGAATTTCTCTCGAATCAATACAATTCGAAGTTTTAA